>Ga0078972_1002539_pt1 | contig 59710 bp, 62 predicted proteins | sample YelNatPaOPGAMG01_FD_67568 | JGI IMG/M metagenome (GOLD analysis project Ga0078972, IMG submission 67568) | Hot spring thermophilic microbial communities from Obsidian Pool, Yellowstone National Park, USA - OP-RAMG-01 (SPADES assembly) (version 2) | ecosystem: Environmental > Aquatic > Thermal...
CTTGTTTTTTATAGCATTAAGTGGTGTAACCATGTTTTTGCATTTTTATATATTTTATGTTTTTATAAATTATTTATTATGATCTTAAAGATTTTCAAATAAATTTATCAAAAAATAAAATTTTTTTAACCAAAAAGGCCTCGAAATTGGACCCTTCAAAATTTTGAAAATTGAAAATTTCTCTTTGTCGCCCTTTCAAAATCGCTCTCACCTTCTCTAAATTTTTTTGAAATTAAGCCCATTACATATATTATCAAAAATCCAAAATTTTTTGTCAAGCCCTCGTATTAAATCATCTAAAATGTATGCGAAACGAATTGATAATCAATTTCACTTACCTAACTAAATGACTTGACACGTGTCAAGCCAGAAAAATTTCCCAATCAATCAAAAAACGCTTAGGCCAAATAAAAGTGAAAAAAAACGAACATTCCAGGTTTAAACGGAAGCCTAATTATCTTTGACAAGGTTGCCTTTTTTCCTACCAAAACCCAAAAAATCATTTTGCTATTTTAAAAGAGCAGGTCAAAAACGCGTACTTGATCCGCTGAGTTTTTTCAATTTCTTTAATCTCTTTTTACTTTTTTTCAGAGTTTTTACTAATAATTTCTCCACATCCAATTTGTAAAGGGATGCCAAAAAGAATGCCATAATCAAAATATCGGCGATTGCATCGAACAATTTTTTCTCGCTATACTTTTCAGGTCTTCTTTCCTTATTGACAAATTCCCTTGCCAATTCTCCCACCTCTTCAACCAAATGAATAAAAGCTATTTGCGGAGTTTGCCTTTTCTTTTTCAACCTATCAACCTCTTCCCAAAATTCTTCAATTTTCCTTTGTAATTCCTTTACTTCCATCTTATTTGATATAAATTAGACCTTTATGCTTTAGTCTTTTAAATTTGCGGGTCAAAACCTTGTATTTGGCCCGCAAAATTTGACGTTTGCATATTTGCGCAATTGCGCAAACCCCGTATTATTTTATTAAATAATACGGGGCAAATGTGCAATTATCGATTCTTTTTGAATTTTGCTTGACAAATTTTTAAAATACTTTCCTGTTATTCCAATGTTCTTAAGAACATTGGAATGTTTTTCTCTTTAAAATCTCAGGGCTAAATTGTAGATATCGCCAGCTCCCATTATTATCACCACTTCCCCACCCTTTAAATTTTTCTTTAAATAGCCGATTATTTTTCCTTTGGGTAAATAGATTACATTTTCTTTGTTTATTGCCTCCACTAATTTTTGTGTGTTCACTTTTCTCATTATTTCTTTGCTTTCTCTTCCTGCAACTGTGTAAATGTCAGTAATTATCACTTTGTCGACTGGGTGCTCTTTGAAAACTTTTACAAAATCATCAAAAAGGTAATAAGTCCTTTGATATTGATGGGGTTGGAAAATGCACCAGATTTTTTTATTTTTGTATTTTTCTCTGGCCGCCTTTAATGTAACTTTGACTTGAGTTGGATGATGGCCGTAATCGTTGATTAGTGTACAGCTTTTAGCGTTCAGCTTTACAGTTTTTTCATCGAAGCGGCGCCAAGTGCCTCTGAATTGAAAGAGAACCTTAAAATAAATTTTATCTGGGATTTTCAAAATTCTGGCAACTTTGAGAGCTGCTAAGGTATTCGAAACATTGAATTCTCCTGGGACTTTCAAAATTTTTCTCAATTTTTTTACTTCCGGTTGCTTTAAAGAATAGTTTTTAGTTTTAAGATGCAGTTTTGAGATTTGACTTTTGAGTTTTGAGATATTCTTGTCGTCTTTGTTTGCGATCAAAATTCCATCTTTTGGCAAATGAGAAACAAATTTTTTGTAGGCCAAAATGTAATGGCGCAAATTTTTAAAATAATCTGGGTGGTCGTACTCAACGTTTAGCAAGACGATTATTTTTGGCCAGTAATTCAAAAATGATTCTTTGTATTCATCTGCTTCGATGACTAAATATTCTGATTTCCCCACTCTGCAATTTGAATCTCCAAATTCTTTTAGTTTTGTTCCCAAAATCACTGTTGGGTCTAATTTCGCTTTTGTCAAAATCAACCCAATCATTGCTGCGACTGTTGATTTTCCATGCGAACCACAAACTGCAATTGTGTAGTGATTCTTTGTTAATTCACCAAGGGCTTCAGGATAACTTTGGCATTTAATTTTGAGCTTTCTTGCTTTTTTTAATTCAGGATTTTTTTCTTCAACTGCTGGGCTATAAACAACCAAATCTGTATCTTTTGGTAAATTTTCCGCTTTGTGCTTTCCAATAAAAACTTTCGCTCCCAATTTTTCAAGAGCTTTTGTAATTTCAGAAGAAACTAAATCAGAGCCTGAAACTTTATATCCTTTAGCCAAATAATACCTTGCCAAAGCCGAAACTCCAATTCCCCCAATTCCAATGAAATGTATCTTCATAATAATTCAAAATGCAAAATGCAAAAACCAAAATGAAAAATCAAAATTCAAAAAGAATTCTCTTTGCATTTTACATTTTCATTTTGCATTTTGATTTTTGATTTTTGATTTTGCTGGAAAGCGGAGAGCTTTCCAAAACCGTATATTCTGCCCCTCCTCTTTTTAAATGGCTCTCCATTATTTCAATAGATTTTACTTCAAAAGAAAAATTTACATCCTCATTAATTTCTGGTCTCTCTTCAGGTTCCATCTGCTTGAATTCCCATTTTCTAATTCTTGCCAAAGTTATATGAGGAATAAATCCTCTCCCCTCCTCTTCTTCCAATTGTGGAATTTTCATTTCCATCAATGCCTTTTTTAAATCTTCTTGCAATTTCCACAAACTTTCATTTTTCTCTCCAATCGCCCAAACCATTCTTGGTGGGGAAACTTTTGGCGGTCCGTAACTAACTTTAACAATTTTTATCGAAAACGGACCGTGTTTTGAAGCAACATTTTTTGAAATTTCAATAATTTTTAGAATGTCTTCATCTTTCACATAACCCAAAAATGCCAAAGTAATGTGCAAATTTTCCTTTTTTACCCATCTTGCCGGCAATTCAGAATATTTTTCTTGAAAAGAAACCAATTCCTCTTTAATTTTTTCTGGCAAATTTATAGCAATAAAAATTCTATGTCGCATAATTTAATTTTCCAGAATCATTCCATTATCTCTCAAATTAAAACCAATGTCAATTTCAAATTTCCATTAACCAGCGGCTCAAAAACGGGTATTTGATCCGCAAAATTAAAAAATGAAGGTCGAGCCTTCATTAAAAACCCCTTACATTATTTTGCCATGGCAAGAATTTGACGAAGCATTTGTTTTTGCCGGTTTTTATTTTGTTTATAACTTTTAAAGTCCAAGATAAGAAATATAGAATGGAGCGGGAGTGTTTGCACGATTGTACTCACTAAAACACAACGTTTTTTAAGTCGTTTTGGTAGAAAGTATACTGCTACGTAGCAGTGGAGTTTTGTCATTTTTATTTTGAGAATAAGGAGAATTTGGGAATGAGAAAGCCGAGGCGGGAGGGCGCGCCTCGGCAAGGGGAGCTACTTCCTCTTGACCACCAATAAAGGTACAGTAGGGGCAGCCCAGTGAACTAATTTGACTTAATTTAATGGATTTGTCAATGATTGCAATCTCTTCGTTCTGATTTGAGATCAACTATTCCACTTTTCCGGAAAGACGCTGAGCGTCTTTTCCAGCCCGCTAAGCGGACAAAAGTAGAATTCTTGAGATAAGAAGAGAATAGAACGAGTTTTAATTATTTTAAGAAATTCCATTGCTACGTAGCAGTGGAGTTTTGAGTTTAGGTGTTAGGTTGCAATTGCTCGAATATGGTTTTAATAGAAACTTGACACAGTTTTTATCTACGATAACATTTTTAATTGGGACCTCCCAACCCCCTAAGGGCAGGGAGTACCCTCCCCGCCTATATTTTATTTGTGAAATGACTTTCTTGTAGAGGATTCCCACAAAAAATTGCTAAATAAGAGTTAGATCTTGACAAAATTTAAGGCTATAATAAGATTTTAATTAGGATCCCTCCTGGGCGGGGAGAAGATTGAGAAAGGGGTTAGAGTACTCCCCGCCCGTATTTTTAAAGAGGCATAATGCCTCTTATTTTAATTAAAATTTAAAGAACCTAACCTTCTCTTTAACTTTAGAAAAATTTACTCCACGACCCTAATTATCGATTTTGGCTAAGAGAGATTGAATTTTTAAGATTTTAGTTCTATAATTTCAAAAGGGAAATTTTTAAAATGAAAGAGGCCTATTTGTACAAGAAATTAAGAGAGAAAAAAGTTCAATGTAGAAATTGCGCTCATTTTTGCGTTTTGGCTCTGGGAGAAAGGGGAAAGTGCGGAGTGAGGGGAAACATTGATGGAAAGCTTTATGCTCTAAATTATGGAAGGGTAATTGCAATAAACATCGACCCAATTGAGAAAAAACCATTCTATCATTTTTTGCCAGGAAGCCATTCACTCTCAATTGCCACTGTCGGGTGCAACTTTACCTGCCTTTACTGTCAAAATTGGGAAATTTCCCAAGCATTTAAAGGAGCAAAGGAAATTCCAGGAGAGAATTTGCCCCCAGAAAGAATTGTTGAAATGGCAAAAGAAAACAAAGTTGAAAGCATCTCTTACACCTACACTGAGCCGACGATTTTTTTGGAATACGCCTTAGGCACAATGAGATTGGCAAAAAAATCAGGGCTAAAAAACAATTTTGTTTCAAACGGCTTTATGTCAGAAGAATCTGCAAAATTGGTAATCCCCTACTTGGATGCGATTAACATTGACATTAAAGGGTTCACAGAAGATTTTTATCAGAAAGTTTGTGGGGCAAGATTGAAACCTGTTTTGGAGACTGCAAAGTTAATGAAAAAGAGCGGAGTTTGGGTGGAAATTACAACATTAGTAATTCCAACTTTAAACGATGATGAAAAAACTCTTGAAGCGATTGCCAAATGGATTTTTGATAATTTAGGTCCTGAAACCCCCTGGCACGTCTCACAATTTTGTGGAGCGATTTCTTGGAAATTGCAACATATCCCGAACACTCCAGTTGAAACTTTAGAAAAAGCAATCGAAATCGGAAAGAAAATTGGCTTAAAATACGTTTACATTGGAAACATCCCAGGCCATAAAGCAGAAAACACTTATTGCCCGAAATGTCAAACTTTAGCAATTAATAGAGTAAATTATTTCATCCATCGTTATGACAAAAATGGCAAATGTCCAAAATGTGGAGAAAATTTGGATTTAATTTTAAAATGAAACTATGAAGAAAATTCTTTTAGTTGAGGATGACCAATTTTTGATTGACATTTACCAGAAAAAATTAAAAGATTCTGGCTTTGAGGTTGAGGTTGCAAAAGATGGCGAGAAAGCTCTTGAAATTTTGAAAGAAAAAGAATTCGATTTGATGCTTTTGGATATTGTTTTACCAAGGATCGATGGATGGAAAATTTTGGAGGAAATAAGAAAAATGAAAGGAGAGAAAAAGGATTTAGAAAAAATGAAAATTGTCATCTGGTCAAATTTGGGAGAAAAAGAGGATGTTAAAAAAGGACTTTCTTTGGGCGCAACATCATATTTAATCAAAGCAAACTTTACTCCGAGCGAAGTGGTAAAAGAAATTGAGAAATTGTTGAAATGAGCAGACGAAAAAAATTCTGATGCTATTAAGATGTTCATTAAACTAAGAGAGCACTATTAAGAGATCAAAAATTGACAAATTTTAAAAACATTCTCTGTTATTCTAATGTTCTTTAAAACATTAGAATAAAAAGTTACAAAATGTTGCGATCGCCACAAATTGTAACAAAATAATTTCTAGAAATCCAGCCTTCTTAATTATATTTTTTCTAATCAACTATTCCACTTTTCCGGAAAAGTGGAATTCTTGAATGGGAAAATGAATAAAAATTGGCTTTTCAAGTTGCGAGCCAAAAACAGGTATTTGAGGCGCAAATTAAGAGAGTTATTTTAATCCTTCTAAGACCTTCTTTTTTAAACTAGCAACTTTATGATTTAAAAGATCGAGCTGGAGAATTGATTTTGCCAAAGATATTATTTCTTTTAGTTTTTTCAAGTTCTGCAAAATTCTAAAACTTTTTCAGTTACTAAATCGTGGTAAAACTCTGGCATATTATCCTAAAATTTTTTCTTTTAAAGCATTTAAAAAATCTTTTGCATACCATTCTGGCAGATTCCACAAATCGACAAAAGTTTGGCAATCTGGCGTTAAATAACCAAAATTTTTAAGCCAGGGGTCAGCTCGTAAGACGATTAAATTTTGATAGCCCTTTTGAGGCGGAAATCTTTTTTTTATTTCAGCCAGACTTTTTTCTTCAACATAAACATAAACTTTGTCATAATCTGCTGGTGCGAATTTGTATTTTTTTTAAAAAAGCACTGTAAGCAGCGAAAATCGTAGAAGGTGGCATCTCCCCCTCAATTTCCCTTACTAATTTCAAGACATTAATTTGATAAACGATATCTTTCTTTAAATTTCTAAAAGTTGCCCAAAGGCTCAAAAATTTTTCAATATCTCTGATTCTGAACCCTCTTTTTCCCTCAACTGCATTGATATTTCTTGGTATCCTCAAAGCATTAAAAACTGTACTCAACGAAAAGCCATATTTTTGAGTTAATTCCTTTTGAGTAAATTCAAATTTTTTATTTTCAATAGCCTGAAACAAGATTTCTCTCTAGATCACTTCCTTTTTCGTCATAGTTTCGCTTTTTAAATCAAAAACTCAACCTTATTTCGATAATATTCGAAACAACTCCTTTTGTCAAGCTCAAATTTTACAATCCAATTTAAAATTGCGAGCCAAAAACCTGTATTTGGCGCGCAAGGAAACTTTCAATCCCCACTTATCTAAATCCCCTACGCAAAAAACATTCTAACATTCCACAAGTTTTATCCCCAGAATGCTGCTTGCAAGGGTTTTTTTGTTCGTTTCATCCTTTTTGAGTGAAAGTTTACGAGGGAGGAGAGAGATTTTGTCCTTTTTAGAGGACGCCTCGCAATTTCACTCACCGGATGAACCTAGCAGGGAATTTCACCCTGTCCCTTGCAAACAGCACCCCGGGGACAAAAAATTCTTTTCATTTAAATTATGCCATTTTTTATTTATGACCACCCTCTTCTCAACCCAGAAAAAATTTTCTGGGCTGAGAAAGAAGTTTTGACATTTGATGAAGTCCTTAAAATTTCCTCGATCTTGACATTAATTTTTAGGTTGATAAATTGAAGTTAGATGTATGAATGAAGAAACTCTTAAAAAATTTAAAGATGAAATCTGCCGGCACTTTGATGTTGTGGCTGAAGACTTGAAGGATAACATCAAGATTATTGCTGAACAAGTAGCCGCTAATACTGAGAAATTACAAGAACATGATTTAAGGTTTGATAAGATCGATGAGAAATTACAAGAACATGACTTAAGACTCAATAAGATCGAAGAGAAATTACAAGAACACGATTCAAGGTTTAACAAGATCGAAGAGAAATTACAGGAACACGATTCAAGGTTTAACAAGATCGAAGAGAAATTACAGGAACACGATTCAAGGTTTAACAAGATTGAAGAGAAATTACAGGAACACGATTCAAGGTTTAACAAGATTGAAGAGAAATTACAAGGACATGATTCAAGACTCACCAAGATCGACGAGACCCTCGAAGTAATCAAGCTTGACATCGAATTCATCAAAAATGAACTCAAACAAAAAGTCAGTCGAGATGAATTCGCTGCCTTAGAAAGAAGAGTGGCAATCCTCGAAGCAAAGATTAAACATTAATTTCTCTCCATTTTTAGAAAAGGATTTTTATTTAATTTTCAAAGAACTCCCCTTTCTCAACCCAGAAAAAATTTTCTGAGCTGGGAAATTTTTTTTAAAAGAATGGCGATCTTTCCTTGACATTAATTTTTTAAAATGCTAATCTAAAGTTGAACTATGAAAAAATCAAAATTTCAATTTAATGTTGTTTTTCGTCCCGAACCGGAGGGTGGCTTTACTGTTTTTGTCCCTTCCTTACCAGGTTGTATTACTTATGGCCGCAATCTTAGAGAAGCGCGAAAAATGGCTATCGATGCAATTTTAGGTTATATTGCTTCTCTTAAAAAACATAAAGAACCCATTCCTTCAGATGAAGAAAGCTTCATTTCTTTAATCCAGCTTCCGAGCAAAAAATCTTCAGTATATGCCTAAATTTCCCTCTCTGACGTCAAAGAAAATTCTCAGAATTTTAGAAAGAGTAGGATTTAAAGTTGACCATGTTACTGGAAGCCACTACATTCTCTTTAATCCCCTCACCGGAAAGAGAGTCACTCTCCCCTTTCACACTAAAGATTTACCAAAAGGCTCAATCCACTCAATTTTCAAGGCTGCTGGAATAACCAAGAAAGATTTAGAGAAATATTTGTAATTTTTTCTTCTCCCATCGGATCCAAGCCAAAGTTCTCCGTTTAATTTTCAAAGAACCTCCTTTCTCAACCCAGAAAAATTTTTCTGAGCTCAGAAAGAAGTGATTGACACAAGTTTTTAATGATCTATAATGAAACTGTATGAAAAATAAACAAGCAACAATCATCAAAATTGAAGAATTGCCAAAATTGAAACGGACCTTACCCAAAAGCTGGACTCAAGCTGCTGGTCTTTTGCGGCACAAAAGAAAGGAATTGGAAAAACATCTAAAAAAAATCCGAGCCGAATGGGAAAGGATTAAGTAATCAATGACCATTGACAGCAATATCATCATTGCTTATTTAGCTGGAGATCTTGAAGTTAAAAACACTCTTTCTAACTGGCAGCTGCGAGGTTTGCCTCTTTTTCTTTCAACAGTTGTTGAAACTGAAGTTTTATCTTTTCCTAAATTCACCCCAGAAGAACTCCAATTTACTTTGAAGTTTCTTGAAGAAAACTTCATCTCAATTCCTTTCAGCCGTGAAATTGCCAGAATTGCTGCGAAATTGAGACGAGATTGTCGCATTAAATTTCCTGATGCTGCAATCGCTGCTACTGCAATTTATACTGACACTCCACTTGTCACACGCAACATCAAAGATTTCAAGAAGATCCCAAACCTCAAAATTCTCAAAATTTAATTTTTAAAGAGCTATTGACATAATTTTTAAAATTGATAATCTAAAATTAGTATGGCTTCACTGACAATTACAATTAAACCTCAAGTAAATCACTCTAAAAGAATTTTAGTGGAAATGGATGCCGAAAAATTAGAAAAATTAGCTGCTGCTCTTGGCCTTTTTAATCCTGAATTTTTAAAAAGTTTAGGTCGAGCTGAAAGAGATTATAAGGCTGGCCGGATTAAGAAAATCAAATCTCTCAAAGAACTCAGAAAATAACTTTATGATCGAAATCTTTGTTACTGAGGAATTTCAGAAACGCTATCAAGAATTGCCGAAAATCATTCAAAGAAAGGCTGAGAAACAAGAGAAAATATTTCGTCAAAACCCCTTTCATCCCTCACTCCACACTGAGAAATTAGAGCCAAAGGGCAAAGAAGTGTGGAGTTTTCGTATTGATAAAAGATATAGAATTTTCTTTCGATTCATCAACGGAAATAAAGTTCGTTTCCTCACTGTCGGTCCCCACGATTGGATTTACAAACTCAAATTTTAATTCCATCTTCTAACTAACTTTAAATTTTCTAACTAACTTTAATTTTCAAAGAACCTCCTTTCTCAACCCAGAAAAGATTTTCTGAGCTCAGAAAGAGAGGGAAGCCCGGAAAACCCAACCAGGCTTCCCACTAACCCTTCATATTAACCCGGCCTTCCGCAAGGCTTGAGCCATTGCGGTTTTGGGGTTGCCGTTTTCATCAAACGGATCAACCCTCTTCCGCTCGGCTTCAAGCTCTTGCTTGAGCCGGGCTAATTTTTCCTCAAGTTCTGCTTTCCGATCGACGCGGACCTGAGGGTTGACCACTACAACTGGCCAACCTCTTTTGTCCACGCCGATTTGGAAAGCAATCGAACATACCCACGTCTGGCCGGCCTGGGGTTGCTCCTCGAGCCAAGGACAATTCCTCCGGCAGACAAAGAGGACTTCCTGCTCAGTGTAGTCAGAGAAGCCTTTCCGATTCTCCACCGAACCAGTGAAGACCCCCTCTGCCTGAAGTTGCTGTCGGCCCTTTGGATCAACCCCTTCCTGGAAGGTGACTTTCACTCGTGAGGGAGACTCCCCCTCGCAACGAGAAAGTTCATCTTCCAGCCTGTCCAGCTCAGCCTGGGTAGCCCTGAGCTCTTCGGCCAGTTCGCGCTCGCGGGCCGAGGGTTCCCGCCAGAGATTCACGGTCTTAATCTCTGAAGAATCGGAGAATCTCACCGACCTGTCAACTACGAGCCGAAGCTCGTATTCATTGTAGCGGTCATCATATTCCGCTACAATTTTGACAAGTTCGGCGTTTCCGATCTTAGAGACCTTAACCGTGAACTCCTGGTATTGACCTCTTGCCCGGAGTTCTTCCTGCCGTTCGCAGTAATGGGATTCCTCGCGGAAATCCCACTCTTTACCGCAAACTGGGCAGGAAGAATACTCCTGGACCAAGAGATCTTCCAGAACCTTCTGGCGTTCCCTTTCGGCAAGGACCTCCTGGAGGGCTTTCAGAGCAGTTTTGTAATCCTGCTCCTCACCCTTCAGAGCCTGGCGAGCTTTTTCGTACAGTTTCCGAATTTTTGAATTCGGAAAGCTCGCCAGGTCCTCGGCCTGCCGAAAAGCCTCGAGCGCCGCGAGACGATCAGCTTCCGAATCCCTGAGCCGGTAGGCGAGGACTCGTTGGCCGGCCTCGAGGTTGGCCACTACCTGCTTCAATTGGTCTTCGGTGATTTGCGGCAAACTGACACCGCTCTCACCGTAGACCTGCGTCCGCAGGTAGAAGTCCGGGCCAGATGGCTTCGGCCCTCCAACTACCCAAGCCACCAACTCTACGAGAGAATTTCCAGCGGCTTGAGGTAGATACTGAAGGACTTGAAGCGCCGCCGGCTCGAACTTGGTCCCAAAGACTCCCTCGTCAGTAAAGTAGTACCAACGGTACCCTTCGTACCGGCGAAGGATTCGATCTCGGGTATAACTACAAGTTATATGCCCGAGACCAGCCTTCAGGACCTGAAAACCAAGCTCGGATTCCAGTGCCTGGCCTTGGAGCAGTTTTTTCGCCTCTGCTGCAATCTGCTCGCGATACAAAGGCGAGAGATGCTGGGCGATCAACTGCTCCTGCTCCTCGTACGGCTGGCAGGCATCACAGACCATTTTGCCGTGTATCACGGCAATTTTGGCCTGCTTTCCGCAACGCTCGCAGGTTTCCTGGGCTCGGCAAAGCTCGCATTTGTCGTAGCCGTCAGGAACCTCCACGTCGCGGCGCTGCCGACCGCAGGAGCAAACCGGGTAGCGAGCTGAGATCTCGACCTGGAGCCAGTTCGGAATCTCACCCCAGGTGGTGGTTTGTGTGATGTATTTTTCTTCGCCTTCCACCTGGAAGTAAACCCGAAGTTCTAAACTCCAGGAGGGCTCGTAGGTGGTATTAAAGCGATTTAAAAACCACTTACCACCTACGGCTTCTACCCGACTGACTGGGCGCTGGAACGGCTGGCCCCGCTCCTCGCGCTCAGAAGTTCTTTCCCAGACGAGAGCTCCGTTTTTGACAACTTCGCTCTCGATGGGAACGCTCCTCACATCAACCTCTTCCACAAAGGAAGAGGTAGGGAAAGATCCCCAAACCACTGAGCGCTCGGTGTAGAGCCAGGCCCTGGCCTCGCGGCTCTCCAGCTTCCGGGTCTCAATCACCTCGACCTCTGATTCTTTTAAGAACCAGTCGATGGCGACCTTGACCCGGCTGGCCGTCCCGTCCCCGTTGTCTTTCCATCTCTCGGTGTACTCGACCGGGGCGGGGACTCCCCGGTACATCATTCTACCTCGGGAGTCCTCTCGAATTTTTTCGAGTTTTACCCGAACTTTTTGTCCGGGCTGGACTCCTTTTGGTAGAAAAACAATGCTGCGGCCGTAGGAGGCGATCACCTGACCGTCCTCCTCGTACCGCTTCCCCTTCTCAGCAAGAAGGGTTTCAATAATCTCAATCTCGGCCATGGTGATCACCTCCTTTCTTTACAAAATTTCAATCACCTTCCTCTCTGCCTCCTCGACAGTGAGCTCAGAAATAGGGATGACCCGGTCTGAGAACTCCTTGACTGTCGCGTCGGTGGCTTCCCCGACATTAACGAGCACCGTAAAAATGTTAACCTCCAGTGCTCGTTTGACTTCCAGGAGTTCTTTGAGGAATGAGTCGGATACTGCGCACATGCCGTCGGTGATCAGAAGGATATCGGCTTTTTTCAAGCCTTCCTTCTGGATCATCTCAACAGCACGGCGCAGTGGCGACTCGAAGTCCGTTCCGCCTCCAGCTCGGCTCTCGGCAATCTCTAACATCTCTTTTGCCGAGAGAACACCCCTTGGATAGACTTTTGCCAGATGGACCCTGGCATCAAACAGCACCCACCCAAAAGAGCGCTTTTGGAGTTTAGCAAAGTGGGCCAAAGCAAGTACTAATGCCTTAGTCCACTGTTGCTTTACTCCTTCCATGGACCCAGAGGCATCTTCGCAGACGACCACTGGTCCATGGCCGAGCCTTTGGCGGGTTTTTTGACCCCGGAGTCGAAGCTCTCCCCTCATCCAGCGCATTTGGGCCTTCACCCTCAGCGCTGGATGGGTAAGAGCGACCAACTCAGCCGGCACTGCCCGCTTGAGGTCGCGCCCGGTTTCTGTAGTCATCATCCGGACGCCCTCGCCCTCAGTTTTGCTTCGGGCTTTGCGGGCAGCGATTTTCCGCAATCGGCCCAGCAAAGCAGTGAATTTCTTGAGCGCAGGATTTTTCTTGACCCGTTCAAGAATCGCCTGAACCTCAGCGAAACTTTCGCGGGTCAATTCTCCTGGCTCAAGCCCCCAGGCCTTAATATTCTCAGAAATTTCCTTGACTTCAGCCTGGGCTTTTTTCACCGCCGCTAAGCCGATGCGTGCTAGCTCGCGCTGCTTCTCTTGCGCTTGCTGGCTTCCCGGCTTGCCCATGAGCCTTTCAGCCAGCTCATTAGCCAAAGCCTTGGCTTGCTCATATGACATCTGAGCAGCTTCAGCTTCAGCCTGAGCTTGCTGGGCTTGCTGCGCAAGTTGCTGGGCCATGGCTTGCGCCTTTGCCGCAGCTTCTTGTGCTTGGGCATTGCCGGGCTGCTGGCTGGCCTGTTCGGCTGCCTGGCTTGCCGCCTCAGCCGCAGCCTGAGCCAACTGCTGGAGAGCGTTGGCATTGGCCTTTGCCTCTGCAAATTGCTGCTCCAGCTGATTGGCCTGCTGCTGGGCTTCAGCCAACTCTTGGAGTTGCTTTTTATCTTCTTCCGGAACCAAACCCAAGATTTGCTCACCTATGGCAATGGTTCCGAAGACAGATTGCAACTCCTTGAGCTGGGTCTGGCTGTGGAGCTCTTGGAATGCAGTAGAGCTTATCGTTTGTTCCAAGAGCTCCCGCCAGTACCGGCGATCAGGAGTAATTTCGCTTTCCTTCTTTACTCCGGGTTCGGGGTCCCAGAGCGAATAATAGAGGTCAGCGAGTACTCCTTCTGGTCCAGGGAGCACCTCCTGGCCGCGCTCTTCGAGCTCAGAAAGCGCCGGCACTACCTCTCGGTGACGGAGATAACGCTGGATCGTGAAAAGATCAGCCTCTGTCACCAAAAGAGGTATCAAGTCCTGCCGGGAGAGAGGTTTAGGTTTTTGCATCGCCCTCACCTCCCTCTGGCCTCTTCCGGCGCTGGCCAGTGGTGATGACAGCGATGACATCCTCTTTGATCGCCTGCACCTGAGCGATTAGGTGGGCGATTTCAGAGGCCATCGCCTCGTCCTCCGCCTGCCCCTTCAGGCGCTTGAGCTCTTCCTCAGCGCTCTCGCACTGAGTGAGGGCCTGGACGCCCTTTGAGCGGTCACCGTCCAAAACCTTCTGAACGGTACCGCCGGGAGCAAGGAGAGAGTCCACCAGCTCCCGGGCCTCGGTGAGTGGCGTTCTGGTGTACGGAGCAATCTTGGCCTTAACTACCGGAATTTGCTCTGGGATGTCCCAGAGCAGCCACTCAAGGACCGCGAGGTCGGTCTTGCTAACGACACTCCTGCCGGCCAACAGGGCGTTGGCCTGCATAATGTCGAATATTCGGCCGAACCTCCGGTCATCGGACCAGGCCCAGGAAAAGTCCGCGGACTGATCATCAACTAGTTCCTGGAGGATATCCAGGACTATTTCAATGATTTCCTCCGGGACTTCAACAAAAGGCCGAGCCCGGCGAAGGATTCCCACCTCCTCCAGCGTCAGCTGGGCAGCAGAGGTGGCCTCACCGGCGGCCGCCTGGCGGTAGCGCTGAAGCCGGGCCGCAACCAGGGCCTTTTTGCCTGCCCGGTCCAAAGGCAAAACCTGAACACGTATGGTCATCCTTGACCAAATCGCGCCAAGATTCCCCTCCGGGTCAGGCAGCTCGTTAGACGCACACAAAAAAGCTAAAAGTGGCGTCTTCACGAGCCGGCCCTCGTGGCGGACACCATCGCCTTTGGCGAGATCCAGAAGTACTTGGAGCACTCTCGGCTCCGACTTCCAGATCTCGTCAGCAAAAACGAGATGCGCCAAGGCCGCCCGGCCAAGCTGGTCGCGGGTACGGACCAGCTTACCGCCATCCTCGGTCGGCACTTCCTCAATTGAAGTTGACTCAACGAGGAGCTGCTCGACCGAGACAATGGTCGGCATTAGGGCGTCAAAAAAGACTGCCTCATCGATCCGCTTGGCCAGCGCTTGGATCGCACCGGTTTTATCAACACCGGGCGGACCCAGAAAGAATGCCGGCCGTCCCGAAATCAATGCCAGCCACGTGGGCCAAACGATGTCCTCTCGCTGGATGTGCCAGCAGAGGACTTCGTCACTGATCGCCCTCACCTTTGGGGCGAGAGCGATTGCTCTTTCCAACAGCTCTTTCTTCTCCATCATTTTCCCCTCCTTTCCTAGGCCTTGAGGTTTGGATTTGCCCCTAACGGGACAACCCCTTGGCCGTGGTGGTGAGCGTCCTCACCACTTCTTCAAACTTCTCTTGACCGTAATCCCGTCGGATTACGGCCAGCCAGCGCGTGGCTTTGGCGATACCCAGTGCCTCAATCTGGCTCATTCCAGCCAGAATCGCAACCTGGTAGCCAAGGTCAAACGCGGCGCTCGGGCTTTTTGCCCGCGCAATCTCCACGCACTTTTCCCGCAACTCTTGCGAGATGCGGGAAAGCGGCAGAGTCGCCCGAACCTCAAGCTCGCTTAAAGGCCTCATGGTTTCCACCTCCTTTCTCTCTTTTTGTCTACCTGCCAAACACTTTCCGCAAAAGCGCGAGGAGTTCGTCCTGCGTCTGCGGAGTACCGGCAGGTGGTGGTGATGTTGCCGGCGACTTGCGCGAACCCCAACACGCGAGAAACCCGGCGGAATGGACGAACCATCCCGGCAAGTGCGGTTGAAGTTTTCGCAAGTCAGGACTTTCACGTCCCGGATAGCGAGTTACGCCGAGGTTAAACCCCGACTTATAAATCGCTCCGGAAACATCATACTCCTCATTGAGGACGATTCCCACCATAGGTGGGATTTCGCCCTCAGGGAGTACGGCGATCCGAACTCCGCCGACTTCCGTGATCCGCGTGTCGGCAATAACCGAATGCGCGGACTTGCGGGCGGCATAGAGCAAATTCAAACCGCGAATGATTCGGCTCATCACCGAAACCACCTCGCGATCCAGCTCCACATCACGCAATCCCCGGTCGCTTGCCTCGGTTCGCACTGCCGCCAGAATGCGAGCAAGTGAAAACCTCGGTTGACGAACCAACCCGGTGGAGTCCTGTTCCTCCACCTCCGCCAGGAGATCCGGGTCGGCCTCAGATGCTTCCGGCATTGAAACCGCAGCAGAATGCCGCGTGCCGTCAGCGTCGAGCCGACCCTTTTCTCCGAGCGGATGGTCCAGAATCCGCTCTGCGCCTGTGAGCGGTTTCCCGCAGCATGGGCACACAGACGGAATCTCGGTCGCTCCGGCGGGTAAGAAGTGGACGTCCTGTGGCGATACACCCGCGAGGGCGATACACACGCAGGCGTCCAGATCGGGCCGTGGATGAACGATAACCGTCATTTCCTTCCCTCCTTTCTTTATTAAATTGTCAAAGAACCCCGGGAAGAAAGAGTTTCTCTCCTCTTTAACTCTTTTCTTCCCAGGATGCTGCCTGCAAAGGTTTTCTCTTCGTCTCACCCTTTTTGAGTAAAAACTGAACGAGGAGAGAGATTTTCCCTTTTCGGGAATTCAGCTTTACCCACCGGGTGAAACTAGTAAGGAATTTCACCCTACCCTTTACAGACAGCATTCTAGAAAGAAAATCTACTTTTTATTTTCAAAGAACTATTTTAAAATTTTATCAATTTCCTTTTGATCTTCAAACAAAAAGAGGGCTAACATAAGTAGCCCTCTTTTTTGTAGCCCTCTTTTTATTTTAATTTTCAACCTTTTTTCTAACAGGTGGAGAAGAGATCAAAGAGGGCTACTCAGAAATCTCCTCTCCACTTGTTAAAACCCCTTTCTCAACCCAGAAAAGATTTCTGGGCTCAGAGAGAAGTGGGCAGGCAGGACCTGCCTTACCTGCCCTAAAGAACCCTAACCGGGAAGTCAGAACGGGAACACCGTTCCGACCGGAACCGTGGCATCGCGCGAGGCGACCACCACGGCGGGAGCGAGCCCCGGGTATCGCTCGCTCCACTTCTTCCCCTCGGAGTCGCGGCGGGACGACTCCTGGGGGGTGAACACCGCCACCCAGCGCACTCCGGCGCGATGGTACGCCCGGCAAATGGTCCCGGTGAGCCACCAGGGACCTTTGCCGGACAGCACCACGCCTTTGTGCGTGGGCACGGCGGGCGGGATAACCAGCGGCAGGTTTTTAACATCGAACACCTGCCGCGGAATGACATACTCCACGAAGGAGTAGTCACCCCGGTCCTCGACCCGCCAGTCGAGGACTTGGCTGCCCTCGCCCGAGGGTTCCACTTCGGGTAGCGCTACGTAACCCCCAACCTTGGGGTCATAGTAGCGCACCCGCTGCGGAAGCCCGCAAGCGAGGGCATGATAGGGGAACCCTGCCGGGCAGTTCCCCCATAAATTGACCACCTCGCGTCCAGACGTCGCCGCCTGGACGAAGGCGACCAACTGGGGAAGAATGCCCGGGACCCAATCCCGATCCGGACCGCCATTCCGGAGCGGGAGGTTCAGGCTTTCGGCGAGCCGCGGAAAGTTAACATCAGCTTCCGCGGAGCCGTCATCCCCCGGCTCCCCTTCGCCCGCGAGCTTAAGGAGTAAATCGGCGAGCGCCCTCGCGGTGGCGCTGCCGAAGGGCGGGTTCTCCCGTTCGAGCTTGGTGATACGCGCCCGAAGCGGGATCCCCGCTTCAAACACCTCGTCCTCGGCCCCGGTGAGGACCGACTCGAGGATGGCGATGGGCTTAACGCCCAACCGCTCAGCCTCGGCGATCCACCGGGACGCCGCCTCGGCGTAGTCCGGGTTCGCGATGACAATAATGCCATCGCACTCCCGGACAATCCGCTCGTTTTGAGGCGTCAGCCTCACGCCCGTAGGCGAGAAGCTGCCATCCTCAGCCACGAGCATGCCGCCGAGGTCGACTAAGGTGATCGGCATCCGGGAGTTCCGGATGCTGTCGATCACCCAGCCGACAAACTCCTCCAGGAACTTGCCCTTGCGGCGAACCGCACGGACAAGTTCTGGATCCCCCTCGTGCGCCCAGCCGGTGATGCCCTCACCGTCGGGCGCACCTTCTATAATAACAAATCTGTCCCGCGGCAGAAGCTGCCGCAGGACAGAGATCAGGACGGACTTCCCCGAGTGAGGAGGTCCGCCCACACCTACTTTAATAGGCATCCGCCACCTCCTTTCTCGGGGGTTCCGCCCCGAAATTGATGATTTTGGCCGTGAACTTCACGGCTTCAAATAAAACGGCTAATTCCTTAATCACCTTATTCAAGACCGCGAAGCCACAGCCAATATTAAATTTTCAAAGTACTTTCCCTCCTCTGAATCCACCAACCTTTACTGATAAATTCAGAAGAAGGGGAGAGCTGAGAAAACCCGCTCAGCTCTCCTGGAAAACCCGCGATCTCCTTCGCCCTAAAGCTGGGCGAAGGAAAGAATGCCGATGATGCGGCCCTCGCGGTTCCGGACCGATTTCCCGCTGAACAGCAGGTCGTCAGTCCGGCGGCCGGAGGCCGCCGCGGCCTGGGCCGTGAGGACGGACACGAAATACATCGTGCCCTCCTCCGGCTCGGGGAGGTCCTGGGGCTCCCCGTAGCTCATCCGAACTACGGGGATCTCCGTTCCCTCAACGGGGACGGACCCCACGACCTCCTCCCTTTGGGCCGCCCGGGCGACCGGGCCAGCGGGGGGAATCTCCGCTACCTTGCGGTAGCGGGAGAAAACCGCCGACGGACCAGTGCCCGTGGTCCCCTCAATCTCCCCCTCTGGGTGATCCATAAGAAGGATGAGGGGGTGGGGGGTAAGATTCAGAATTTTCATCTCTATCCCTCCTTTTCCTCTCCCTACTTGATCCGGCCTTTCGGTCCGGCGTCGAGAGAGGGCTCCCCTCACGGGGAGCAAACTGACCACTAGATTTGATGACCAATTTGCTCCCCGCAAGGGAATTTCCTTATTTGGTTTTAAAGAGCTACCTCCTTATTTAAAATTTAATACAAAACTAAATTTGGAAAAATGAAATTTTTTCCTCTTACTTGTTAAAAAACAAAAAGAGGGCTTTTGTAGCCCTCTTTTGATATTTCAATTGTAGCCCTCTTTTAAATGTTTGTCAATAGCGAAATCAAGATTTTTTCTTTTTTTCAAAAAGTGGAGAGAGAAGTAAAGAGGGCTACAAAAAAACTCCTCTCCCCGCCTCTTTCCACCTCCTTTCTCAACCCAGAAAATTTTTTCTGAGCTCAGAAAGAAGTTGTAAAATTTTTCTATTGACATAAATTTCTACTCTGATATCTTAAAGTTAGTATGGCAAATCAACAGGCAAAAATTATTACACCAGAAAAGCTTCGAGGAATTCGTTATCCTCTTCCCAAAAGTTGGACAGAGGCAATTGGGATTTTAAAGAGGAAACAAATCAATCCTCTTAAATACCAAAGGGGAATAAGGAAAGACTGGGAAAAACGACTGAAAAAGCTTACTCAATAATTCGTTTATGGTGATTGACACTAATATCATCATTGCTTGTCTTAAAGCCGAACCGAAAGCCGTGAATACTTTATCAACTTGGAAAAGAGAGGGGCGTGCTCTTTTTGTCTCTTCAATCACTGTGGCTGAAACTCTTGCTATTTCTCCGCTAACCGAAGCCGAAATGTTAAAAATAAAAGCGTTTCTTCATAATTTCATCTCCATTCCCTTTGACGACTCTGTAGCTGAAATAGCTGCTAATTTAAGACGCAAATACTCTCTTAAAATACCCGATGCAGGAATTGCTGCTTCAGCAATAATCAGAAACGTTCCTCTTGTCACACGCGACCGCCAATTTCGGAAAATCTCTGAACTCTCCGTAATTGAAATTTAATTTTCAAAGAACTCCCCTTTCTCAACCTAGAAAAAATTTCTGGATTCAGAAAGGATTGGGAGGTTAACTTACAACCTCCCATGACCCTAAAAAGTTAGCTCCCGCATGGCACCGAGCCATTCTGCGGGCGGGAGCTCATCGTAGGCGGTAATCTCCACCCGATGGCCGTAGATCCGATCGGATCGATTTTCCCAAAACTTATCTCGAACCTCGTAGAACTCGGAGAATTCTATGGACCCTGGAAGAACCACTCCTACATCGATGTCTGAAGAAACTCGCGCAGTTCCCCGCACAAAGCTTCCGTACAAAAACCATCGAGTAGGAGTTATTCCCTGCTCTCGCAAGAACTCCTTGAATTCTCGTAAAATTGGGAGCAGTTCTGGAAGAATCTTAGTTTCGAAGTAGATGAATACCGCCTGCCTACTCATATTTTTTCCCTCCTTTCTTTTTATTTTTTAAAGGGCTACCTCCTTATTTAAAATTTAATACAAAACTAAATTTGGAAAAATGAAATTTTTTCCTCTTACTTGTTAAAAAACAAAAAGAGGGCTTTTGTAGCCCTCTTTTGATATTTCAATTGTAGCCCTCTTTTAAATGTTTGTCAATAGCGAAATCAAGATTTTTTCTTTTTTTCAAAAAGTGGAGAGAGAAGTAAAGAGGGCTACAAAAAAACTCCTCTCCCCGCCTCTTTCCACCTCCTTTCTCAACCCAGAAAATTTTTTCTGAGCTCAGAAAGAAGTTGTAAAATTTTTCTATTGACATAAATTTCTACTCTGATATCTTAAAGTTAGTATGGCAAATCAACAGGCAAAAATTATTACACCAGAAAAGCTTCGAGGAATTCGTTATCCTCTTCCCAAAAGTTGGACAGAGGCAATTGGGATTTTAAAGAGGAAACAAATCAATCCTCTTAAATACCAAAGGCGAATAAGGAAAGACTGGGAAAAACGACTGAAAAAACTTACTCAATAATTCGTTTATGGTGATTGACACTAATATCATCATTGCTTGTCTTAAAGCCGAACCGAAAGCAGTGGATACTTTATCAATTTGGAAAAGAGAGGGGCGTGCTCTTTTTGTTTCTTCAATCACTTAAGTAAGTTTTTCTCTTTTTCTCGTTTTTAGCCAGCTGAACTTTTTCCATTTGAACCTCCTTCCCCCTGCCTCCCGGCTATCGCCGGTGAGGACTTACGGGGTTGCTCCCTCACGGGAAGCAAGCTAGCCACCAATCCAGATGACCAATTTGCTCCCCGCAAGGGATGATTCAATTTTCAAAGAACTATTTGAAACCCTCTTTTTTGTTTCCTACCTATTTGGAAGCCACTAAAATTAATGGCCTCCAAAAGGGTAAGAACCCAAACCCTTTCCCTCCTGACTGGCTACCCTGGCTTGCTCCCCGGCCTTACTGGCATTACGGCCGGAGCTTGGGCCAGGGGTCCAGCCTCTCGCCCGGAGGCGGGCGCCCCGGTCTAACCGGCCGTGGACGGTTCTCCGGCCCGGCCCGGCGGCAGGCCTTAGACCTGGGCCTTGGCCGCCTTTTTGGCGGCCTTGGCCTCGGCCCTGGCCCGGGCTTCCTGGAGCTTCTGGCTCCAGAAAGCCCTGGCCTGCCACTCCCGCCGGAGTTCCTCCGACGGGATGACCTTGACCGTGGCGCCTTTCGGCGCCATACCGGTCAAGACCCGGCCGCAGGGCCGGTGGACCGGCACCCTCTCGGGTGCCTGCCCATCTCCATAATAGAGACGGGCAATCCACCTGGCCCCGGGCCGATGGCAGACCGCGCACCGGGCCCCATTACCCTCTTGCGAGGGTTGGGTCCCGGCCGGCCTGGCCTGGCCCTGGGCCGGAGAAATGGAAAATATTTTTTCCATCTCTCCCTCCTCTCCCCGCCGGGTTGGATTTTCCGCCTCACGGCGGAACCCGACGGGGTTGGTTGCCAGCCTTTAATTCCTTAAAGAACCAAAGGTCGGCAACCAAAATTTCTTATTCAATTTTCAAAGAACTTCCCCAACCTCAACCCCGTAATTTTGTAGCCCTCTTTTTACGGAGTTGGAGGTTGAGGGGCAAACTCTTTGTTATGGAAAGGTGGGTTAGGCCTCCCCATAACCCGGGGCTTGCCTTTCCGGTTGGCAAGTCCCCCCACGCTCTATTTCATAGAGCGGGGTCCTCGCGCTTGCGCGCTTCGGATTTTCAGGAGAGTTCATCGAAGGATTGACTCTCTCCTCGAGTTTTCAATCCCTCAACTACCTCATACCCTACTCAGGATGAGGGAGCTGCTCAAATTTTATATTTTCACTCCCCCCTCAACTTGCCGCCCAAGTTGAGCTTCTTGGGCTTCTTTTTATAAGGTGCTATACTCTCTCCTCTTTTGGAGAGAGGGATGGAGAAGAATTTTCTCCTCCACTCCCCTCTCCAAAATTTCACGAAAAAACGGCTCTGGAGAGAGCCGTTGTTCATCGCCATTTCCGTAGTTGAAATCTCAACTACGACTCTCTCCTCTTTTTATTAATATTATACCAAATTAAATTTTTTTGTCAATACATTGAAATGTGCTTCCCTATTCTGTCTTTATTATAGCAAACTCATAAAATCTTGTCAATAGCATTCGGATACTCTGATTACATCCATATTATAGCAAATTATCAAATCTCTGTCAATAGCATTCAGAACTCGTCGGGTACATGGGGTACAGCTCTTACCTATTCATTGGATAAACAAAGAGGGGGGGTGTTAAAATTGAAGAGAATGATAATTGAATAAAGGTCGTTCTCTTCAATAACCCCCTCAACAAACAGGATAATGCACGATCTCAATTTAATAAAGAAAAGGTTGAAAAAATATCAAAGGAAAAGACAAATTAGAGAATACAAAAAGAAATTGAAGGCCTTGAGGTATTGGCAAATAGATATCAAAGATTTAAGAGACATTCCAAACATTTATCCTTTAATTTCAGCTGGCATTTTCCCAAGGTATCAGTATTCAGCAAGGGATGTTGATACTGGAACTTCATTTTTCTGTTTTGCTTTTGAAATATCCCAAATTAACTCAATCAGGTTTGCTCAGGCAATCTTTGAACATTTAAAAGAAAACAAAATTTCAACTTCAGAGGTTGTTTTTCAGACTGATAATGGATCAGAGTTTATAGGTTCAGTTTTCAAGAAAGGACTTTCTGGATTTACTGAATTAGTAGAAAAAGCTTACAAGGCAAAACACAAAACCATTCCTCCAAGAAAGAAAGAATACAACGGTTCTGTTGAGAGTTTCCATCCCCAATCATCAAAGAAAAATGCCAAATTTCAGATCCAAAAATAGTAAACTTTCAACCCTTTATCTTAGACGAAATGAGAACCTACTGGATCCCCCACTTCCAAAAACAATTTGTCCCCTATGTTGCCGACGAGATCAGTATTCCATTGACAAATCTTAAATAAGGTGCTATAATAACAGTGTCTACAGAATTAATCAAAAAAGTGACCCAGAGAAGAGAGTTTCCAATTAAAAAATAATTTTGGAAATTCTCTCCTCTGGGGGCAGTAAGGCCTCCCTTGCTGGTGCCAGCCAGCAAGGGATGAGCCCGACGCCCAGGAAAGGAGGTGTTTTTATGTACACTTTCAATGATTTCCTCGAGGAGTTCTGTTTTCTCCTCGGGGGAATCATTTTGGGGTTATGCTGGGCAGCCCCACCACCTCCACCAGGGATTCCCTGGTGGGTGATGATGGGGTTTGCCATCCCTCCCCTCGGATTGGGTGTTTTAACCCACTTCTTTGGGGAGTGGGAAAAGGAGAGGCTGCGTGAAAAGCGCAGCCTCGATGGCTGAACCCCCCTGGTGGGAGCTTCTCTCTTTGGTGCAACGCCAAAGAGGGAGGCGCTAGCACCACCCGGGTTTTGCCCCTTTTTCCTGGGAACAGAAAAAAGGGGAAGGGTTAAAGGGGAAGAGGGTTCTCTTCCTTTTTTGTTTGATAGGATCTTATTAATTTTTTGCAATTAAACAAACTGAGAGAAAAACCAGAAATTAAATAAAAGTCAGGGAATTATTAGTTAAAGTGTTCAGTATCATTGTAGCCAGGAGAAGAAATTATTTGACAAGTTTTTTAACTTTTGATAATTTGAAAAAGAGGAGGTGAAAAAATGAGTTCTTTGCAACAAGCAAAGGATAGAATAATCGTAGCGCTCGATGTTGATAGCATTGAAAGGGCAATAACTCTAGTGAAAGAATTAGCATCACATGTTGGCTATTTAAAAGTAGGGCTTGAACTTCTAACAAGCGAAGGAGCACCAAAGGTTGTTCAGGCAATAAAAGAAGGCGGAGGAAAAATTTTCTATGATGGGAAATTCAATGACATTCCAAACACTATTGCAGGAGCGATAAGAGCTGCTGTTCGCCTCGGAGTAGATATGCTCAATGTTCACTGTTTAAGCGGGTCAGAAGCGATGAAAACAGCCAGAAAAGCCGCTGAAGAAGAGGCGAAATTAAGAAACATTCCAAGGCCAAGTTTGCTGGGTGTAACAATTCTGACTAGCCTAGATTACGATGATTTAGCAGAGATGGAACTCGTTGAAAAACTGAATATCGCTGATCCAAAAGAAGCAACTGAAATAAAAGAAAGACAAATGAAGTGGTTAGTCCAAAACTTGGCTTATTTAGCTCAAGAAGCAGGCCTCGATGGCGTGATTGCCTCTCCAAAAGAAATTCAAGCAATTAGAGAATACTGCCAACCGGAATTTTTAGTGGTCACTCCGGGAGTCCGTCCTGAATGGGCAACTAAAGGAGATCAAAAAAGAGTGATGACACCTTACGATGCAATTTTGGCTGGCGCCGACTACATTGTTGTTGGAAAACCAATTACTCAGCCGCCACCAGAAATCGGAACCTCCGTAGAGGCAGCAAAAAAGATCGCTGAAGAAATTGAAAGGGCCTTAATCAATAGAAAAAGTTCGTAATAAATTTTTTGAGCACCGATAACACCTTCTAAACACCCATTTTTTCTGGGTGTTTTTTATTTGAGAGAATTAAATATCAAATAAAATTGTTGCCTGCCAGATTCCATCCTCTTGATGAATATCTAAATCATGATAAGTAACTCCTTTAATATGAACTCCCATTCTTTTTAGTGGTTTTCCAACCAAATCTGCCTCAATTTCGTTTTCGGCGAATTTTTTAAATTCAACTTTTTCAAAAACCAATTTTTTTGTCTCAACTAAATACAAAACTTCGTTCAAAAAATCGACTAAAAGAGAAGGCAAATCGACCGATTTAATTTTAATTTTGATTTTTGATTTTTGATTTTTTTTCATACTTTGCCGCTTCGAACATTCCAACCACCGCATCTTCGAAAAGCTCCTCCTTTGTTTTTCCAAAAACTCTAATTTTCAAATCTGCCTTATGCTCTAAAATTTCAAATTTTTCCATAGATTTTTTGAAATTCTTCTTTAACAACCTTTCTATCATCCCAGGGGATTTTTTTCCCACCAGCGACACAAATCGATGGTTCGCATCCTTTTCCAGTAATCACTACAACGTCTCCTTCTTTTGCCAACTTTAATGCAGTTCTAATTGCCTCTCTTCTATCTAAAATTTTCTTTGCCTTTCCTTTTGTCCCAGATGCAACTTGCTCAATGATCTGCCAAGGGTCTTCATCATAAGGATCCTCATTTGTTACGATTACTTTATCGCAATACTTTGCGGCAATTTCTCCCAAAACTGGTCTTTTCCATTTATCCCTTCCTCCAACACAGGCACCGAGAACACAAATGAGTGATCGAGTGGTCGAGTGGCCAAGTGGTTGAGTTAAGGTTTGATAAACTTTTTCTAGGGCATTAGGGGTAAAGGCATAATCAACAATAACTTTGAATGGTTTTGAAATTACTTCTTCCATTCTTCCTGGAACTCCTTTAAATTCCTCAAGAGCTTTTTTGCAAATTTTAAGAGAAATTCCTTGGGAGAGAGCAACAGAAATTGCTGCTAAGGCATTATAGATATTGAATTTACCCATTAAATTCAAATTAAATTCAGTATCTTTGACTTTAAAACTTATTCCCTTCTCATCTTCTTTTTCACCTTCAGCCAAAATTACCATTCCACTTTTCCGGAAAAGTGGAATTCTTGAATGGGAAAATGAATAAAAATTGGCTTTTCAAGTTGCGAGCCAAAAACAGGTATTTGGCGCGCAAAGATGGCTTGACAGGCGAGAAAGATAAAATTATACTATTTTGTATGATCGGCAAAAATTTTACAAAAGTTTTGGGAAAAGACAATCTCCTCGGTTTCAGTAAAAATTAAACCAGACGGCACAATAGTTTTGCCCAAGTGTTGGGTCAAAGATATTTTAGGACTGCCCGTTGTGGCAACAAAAGTTGATGATGTTTTTGTGATAACCCCACGGAAGACGCAACCAGATTATACAATCGATGAAAAAATTGGAAAAAGATTGAACCAATCATCAGAGAGATTAGAGAGCAACTTTTCAAGGAAAAATATCCCCAACTTCATGCAAAAACTAAAAGGCAGAAGGGCGCCTAAAATATTTCTCGATTCGAGCGTTATCGTAGCTGCCGTTTTATCTCCCATGAGCGGTTCTTTTCGTTTATTTCAAGAAGCCAGGCTTGGCAAAATTAAGCTTTATGTTTCCTTTTGGGTTTTCAATGAAGTAATTGTGGCATTGAGGAAAAAGTATCCAACAAAAACTTTCATTTTTTTATTTTTTACTCAACTCAACCCCGATAAATCTTGTAAAAGACCCCTCACAGAAATCGGTAACTGCTTTAATAGAAATTATTCATCAGATCGAAAATATTTCCTTACCCAAACTCTCAAACGAGCTCATCTACCAATTAAAATTTTAACTCCCAAAGAATTTATTCAAAAATATCTAAGAGGGGAATAAAAATAGAATTTCTGCCCGCCAAAAACGGGTATTTGGCAGGCAAAGAAATTTTAATTTAACACCCAATCTCCCTTTATCCAAATTCCTTATACAAAAATATTCCAACATTCTGCAGAATATTAGAATATTGTTTAGTTTCAAAATAAAGAGATTTTTGTTGTGATACATTCTATCTGCGTGGGTGAACTCACATCAAATTTCAATATTTCATTATTTCGAAATTTCGAAATTGTGAAAAAGTGAAATTTGTGCCCTTTTAGTTTCTAAAATCTTGTCTACTTATCATTGCCATGGCTTTGTTAAGTAGACAATTAAAAATTGATAGCAATTTTTAAGAATTAATGAAAGTGAGGGACGGGGCTTGTACCTCTTATGTTTAGACATCTCAGACGGCGGGTTGTATCCTGCAGAATGTTAGAATATCGTTTAGTATCAAATAAAGATTTTTATTGTGATATGTTCCATCTGTATGGCGAGCCACTTTAAATTTCAATATTTCATTATTTCGAAATTGTGAAATTGAAGACTAAAGATTGAATTCAGTTTGCTAAACTTGAAATCTAAATTCAAGATGATATAAAGAATTTGGGATAATAATTAAAAAGATGGATTATATTTTACGAGTTTTTAAAGCGTTGGCTAACGAAAGGAGGTTGAAAATAAAGAACACCCTTACAACAAATTGATTTTTCAATTGATTAAACTCGGTAAAGAGCGAAGAACCGAAAAATAAGCGCCAAACAGAAAAAAGAATTTGGAAATTAATGGAAAAACAAAAATTCTGAGATTTCAATATTTCGAAATTTCAAAATTGCGAAAAAGTGAAATTTTGAATAAGGTAATTTAAGTGAATTTGAAAAGTTAAAGTGAATTGGAAGTTGAGGTAATTTAAAATCAAAAATATGGAAAAAATTGGGCTTTCAGAAAAAGAGGCAAGGGAGAGATTAAAGGAATACGGACCGAATATTTTTTGGAAAGAACTCGGTTTTGATTGGTTAAGGTTTTTAAGAGAAGAGGTTTTTAATTTGTTTAACATTGTCCTTTTCCTTGCTTTTTTAATTTCTTTTTTTGGCGGAGGGAAAAAAATTGAATCTTTTTTAATTTTGATTTTCCTCTTTATTGCCATTTTTGTAAGTTTAATTTCTGAATTGAATTTTCACCATCTTTCAAAAAATTTAAGAAAATTTTTACAAAAGAAGGTTTTGGTCTTTCGTGACGGGGTCAAAAAAATAATCGACGCAGAATTTTTAGTTCCTGGCGATCTAATTTATTTAAGCAAAGGCGAAAAAATTCCTGCTGATGGTGAAGTTCTCCATTGTTTTAATTTTTTGGTAAACGAACAAGTGTTAACCGGTGAATCAAAACCAGTGGAAAAGAAAGAAAAAGATGAAGTTTTTGGAGGGACGGAAGTTTTAGAGGGTGAAGCAGAAATTTTGATAAAGAGGACAGGGAGCAGGATGCGATTTGGAAAAATTGGTAAGTTGGCAGCTGAGACCTTGAAAAAAAGCGCTTACCAAAGGGAGCTGGAAAAATTTACTTTCAATTTGGCGATTTTAGTTGCCATTTTTATTTTGGGAGTTTTCTTTTTTCATTTTTTTACCACTAAAATCGAAACCAAAGAAATTTTAACCTTCGTTTTGATTCTGGGAATTTCAATTTTGCCAGAACTCTTCCCTCCCATCGCAATTTTCACTCTAACAGTTTACAGCAAAAGATTTTCCAAAAGAAACACCATCATAAAGAGAATTAGTGCCATTGAAGATTTGGGGGTGATCGACGTTTTGTGCACTGATAAAACCGGAACGATCACTACTAACGAACTAAAACTGGAAAAGGTTTTGGCAAAAAATGAAAGCGAATTTTTAGAACTGAGTAACTCTTTGACTTTTGGAATTTCCCAAAAATATCTCTCAGATTTTGGTAGGGCGATCGCAAAAGAAATTGATGAAAAAATAAAAAGTAATCTAAAAAGAATAAAACTTATTAATCGAAAACTTTTCGACCCAACGCTAAGAATTTCCCAAGCAATTTTGGAGATTGAGGGAAAAAAATTTTTAGTAGTTGGCGGGGCGCCAGAATTCATTTTGGAATATTGCCTTAGAGGAAAAGAATGGCTGAAAGAAATAGAAAAATATTCAAAAGAGGGTTTTAGAACTTATGCGTTGGCAAAAAAAGAAATTGAAAGAGAGGAATTCATCGAGAGAGGGAAAAAGGTTGAGGGAATGGAATTTTTGGGAATAGGAATTTTTAGGGATGCCTTAAAACCTACTGCCAAAGAAGCGTTGAAATTGGCAGAAAAATTGGGAGTTAGGATAAAAATTTTAACTGGGGATCATCCGGAAGTGGCGAGAAAGGTAGCTTTGGAAACAGGGTTAATAAAAGAAGAGGAGAAAGTTGTTACTGAAAAAGATTTGATGGAATTACCAGAGAGTGAGTTTGAAAAAGAAATTGAAGAGAATAAGGTTTTTGCCAGGGTTTCACCAGAAATGAAATACAAAATTGTAAAATCTCTTCAAAAAAGGCATCAGGTTGGATATTTGGGAGAAGGAATCAACGACCTCCCTGCTATCAAATTGGCAAACGTTGGAATTGTCGTCGATACAGCCCAAGATGCTGCCAAAGATGTTGCCGATGTAATTTTGCTCAAAAAGGATTTGAAAGTGGTGATTGAGGGAATTGAGTTGGGAAGGCAGGCATTTTTTAACCTACTCAAATTTTTGCGCCACACAATGTCAGACAATTTTGGCAATTTTTTCTCTATCGGAATTTTATCATTCTTTCTCCCTTTTTTCCCTTTAACCCCTCTTCAAATTCTTCTCACAAATTTCTTGACTGATTTTCCAGTTTTCGCCTTGGCAACAGATTACGTCTTAGAAAGAGAAATAAGAAAACCCCTTCATTATCGAATAAAAGAAATGTTTTCGCTTTTGGTTGCCTTAGGATTGGTTTCTGCAATTTTCATTGCCCTTGCTCTTTCACTATTTAGAAATCAACCTCCCCAATTCATTCAAACTATCATTTTCTTGCAAACCACAATCAGCGGGATCTTAGTTTTCTATTCTGTCAGGACGAACGATTGGTTTTTCAAATCAAAAGCCTCTCCTTTTATGAATTTAACAGTTTTGTTAGGTTTAATTTTAACCTTGATCGTCCTCATTTCTCCTTTCCGCTCTTGGTTTGGGTTTGCCAAATTGCCTCTGAAGGTAATTTTGTTCTTTTTCTTTTTCAACCTTCCTTTTATTTTTGCAAACGATGTCGTCAAAAAGATTGTCCTTCAAAGATTTAAAAATGAATAAAAAATTTTTAAACAAAAACATAAGGAAAATCCTTTTTGCCAAAAACGACTAGAACTATTAAGAAATCAAAAATTGATAAATTTGAAAAAACTCAAAAAAATCCTTGTCTACTTAACATTGCCATGGCTTTGTTAAGTAGACAATTGAATTTTGTTGGTGATTTTAGGAATTAAAAAGGAACTGGAAAGTTGTAATTGCAAAAAATTTAGAATGTCAATATACCCAATTGGTAACACTAAACATCCACAAATTTTGATTTTTTTACTTTGTTTTAGATTTTGATCGAAAAATATGTTAAAATTTTGAATAATAATGAAAGAAAAGTCTAATTTTAAAGTTTTTCTTGTATTTTTTCTTTTGGGATTTTTAGTTTATCTCAACTCTTTTCAAAATCAGCTTTTTTGGGATGACGACGACAACATCGTTAAAAATCTCTACATAAAATCTTGGAAATTTTTGCCAAATTATTTCACTGAAAATTTAATTGCAGGCGCCGGACTACACAGCAATTACTGGCGTCCCCTGCTTTTGTTTTCTTTTTCTTTAGATTATAAAATTTGGAAACTTTTACCCTTTGGCTATCACTTAACCAACACTCTTTTGCACATTCTCAATGCCTTTTTAATTTATTATCTTTTGTTTTTAATTTTCAAAAATCAAAAAATCTCTCTTTTGAGTGCTCTAATTTTTCTTTTACACCCCTTGCAAACCGAAGCTATAACTTATGTTTCAGGAAGGGGAGATCCTCTCTCAATATTTTTTGTTTTAATTTCCTTTATCTTTTACATTTTTACCAAAGAAAAAAGGAAAAATAAGTTTTTAATTTTAAGTTGCCTCTTTTTCATTTTTGCACTTTTAACAAAAGAGTCGGTGATTTTCTTTCCTGTTTTCGTTCTATTTTACGAAATTCTCGAAAGAGAAAAATTCAAAAAAATTTTAATCAAAACTTCCCCACTCTTTTTAATTTTCCTCATCTATTTCATTTTGCGCTTAACCGTTTTAAACTTTGGCCAAACCTTAAATTTATACGGAGAGGAAAACATTTTCACCAAAAACATTCATTATCGAATTTTTACTTTTTTGAATATTCTTTTAACCTACTATCCTCTCTATTTTTTCCCAATTCATTTGCATATGGAAAGAACCGCTCCAATTTTAACAACAATTTTCCATCCCGGAGTAATTTTCTCTTTACTCATTTTACTTTTAATCCTTCTCATTTCAATTTATACTTTCAAAAAAGGAAACAAAATCTTTTCCTTTGGTTTTGGTTGGTTTTTTATTTCCCTCTTTCCCTTCTCAAACATTTTAGTTCCAATCAGCGGTCTTTTGTACGAGCACTGGTTGTATTTTCCCTTGGTCGGTTTTTCTTTAATTTTGAGTTATTTGATTTTTGAAATTTTACCAAAATTAAAATTTAAAAAATTTTTGATACCAATTTCCTACTTTCTTTTATTTTTATTTTTAGGATTTCTCTCAATCAGGACAATTCTCAGAAACTTTGACTGGAAAGACCCAATTACTTTTTACAATCAAACTCTAAAATATTCAGAAACTGCCAGGGTTCATAATAATTTGGCAATGGCTTATGCTGATAAAAAAGATTTTGAAAAGGCAATCTTTCATTATCAAAGGGCAATCGAAATTTCAGATGTTTATCCCCAAACCCATAACAATTTGGGCAATGCCTACAAAGAAATTAACCAATTTGAAAAGGCAATCGAGGAATTTGAAAGGGCAATCAAAATGGATCCCTATTTTTTCTTTGCCTACAATAATTTGGCTGGTTTGTATGTTGAGCAAAAAAATTATGATAAGGCAATCGATGTTTATCAAAGATATTTGAAAATTTCACCCCAAAATTTGAACGCCCTTTACAATTTGGGAATTGTCTATTATCTCAAAAAAGATTATGACAATGCCATTTTCACTTTCCAAAAAATTTTGGAAGTCCAACCCCAAAATGAAGAAATTTTCAATTTGATTTTAAAAATTAAAGCAGAAAAACAGAAATGAAAAATTATTTTAGCCAAAATTTTTCGATAAAAATTTTCGCTCTCTTTTTGCTTTCACTTTGGTACCTTATTTTTTTAGCCCAAAAAATCGATTTAACCACCATTGATTTGGGCAGACATTTGAAAAATGGCCAAATGATTTTAGAAAAGAAATTTAATGTTCTTTATACTAATTTTTACTCTTTTACCAATCCCCAACACCCATTTATCAACCATCACTGGGCAAGCGGAGTCCTCTTTTATCTCATTTGGAAATTATTCGGATTTACTGGTTTGCATTTATTCTTTATCGCTCTCAGTTTGATTGTTTTCTTTCTATTTTTTAAACTGGCACAAAAAAATTCAAATTTTAAAATCTCAGTTTTGTTTTCTCTATTTTTAATTCCCCTGATCGCTGAAAGAAAAGAAATCAGGCCCGAAATTTTTAGTTACTTTTTCTTGGCTCTGTTTTTTTGGATTCTTTGGCACTATCTCCAGGGAAAAATTTCTGCCAGCTGGCTAATTCTTTTACCAATATCTGGAATTTTTTGGGTGAACCTCCATATCAATTTTATTTTCGGCCTTTTTCTAATCGGAGTTTTTTTGTTTGAAAGAATTTTTATTCCCCGCCCCTTTCTCTCAGACAAAAACAGAGTAAAAAATTTAACCCTAACTTTCGTTTTCACTGCCCTCTCTTTTTTAATAAACCCATTTGGCTTGAAGGGCCTGCTTTACCCATTCAATATCTTCAGAGAATATGGCTACCGAATAATAGAGAACCAATCTGTCTGGTTTTTGCAAAGAATCGGAATCATCCACAACCCAAACCTCCTTCTCTTTGAAATCACTTTTTCACTATTCATTCTCAGTTCCATTTTATTGTTTTTCTTGAACCGCAAGGAATTTTCCTTGATTTTCTTCATTCTGGGAGCAACTTTTGGCGTTTTGGCATTTATGGCATTGAGAAACTTCACTATCTTTGGTCTATTTTCTTTGGTGATTTTATCTTATAATTTTGATAAGGTCTTCAAAAAAATCAACCTCGGTCCAGAAATCTTTGAAGAAATTTTAGCATTTTTATTTTTACTCGTTGCCATTCTCAGCTTAGCTAACAATTTTCAGACAATATTTTACAAAAAGAAGGGTTTCGGTTTGTATCCTGAAAACAACGCCTCAGCCCAATTTTTTAAAGAAAAAGAAATTCAGGGTCCAATTTTCAACAATTACGACATCGGAAGTTACTTAATTTTCCATCTTTTCCCAAAAGAGATGGTTTTTGTTGACAACCGGCCAGAAGCCTATCCCACATCATTTTTTCAGGAAATTTACATTCCAATCCAAGAAAACGAAGAGACCTGGCAAAAACTATCTGAAGAATACAATTTCAATGCCATTTTCTTTTCTTATCATGACATCACCCCCTGGGCTCAAAAATTTTTGATAAACCGAATCAACGATGAAAATTGGGCGCCAGTTTTTGCAGATAATTTCGCAATTATTTTTCTCAAAAGGAACGATTTAAACAAAGAAATTATCGAAAAATACGAAATCCCCAAAAAATTTTTCAGAGTGATTAAACAATGAAACTATCGATCATCATTCCGGTTTTTAACGAAAAGAAAACGATCGAAGAAATTCTTGAGCGAGTAATTTCTGCTCCTGCTTTTGGTTTTGAAAAAGAAATCGTGGTGGTTGATGATTGTTCAACTGATGGAACAAGTGAATTATTAGAAAAATTAAAAGAGAAATTTAAATTTTTGCTTTTGCGACACGAGCAAAATTTGGGAAAAGGAGCTGCAATCAGAACTGGATTAAATTATGTTAGTGGAGATATTGTTTTGATTCAGGATGCTGATTTGGAATACAACCCAAAAGATTATCAAAAAATTTTAAAGCCAATTTTGGAAGGGAAAACGAAAGTTGTTTATGGCTCAAGAAATTTAAACCCTGAAAACAAACCATCTTCAAAAATCTACAATTTTGGAAGAAAATTTTTGAGTTTTTTCTTCAATTTATTCTTCAAAACAAAATTGACCGATGTGATGACTTGCTACAAAGTCTTTAAAAAAGAAGTCATCTTTCCTTCTGAACTTTCAGAGAATAGATTCGGTTTCGACTGTGAAATCACCGCAAAAATAGTTAAAAAGGGGGTTCAAATTTTTGAAGTTCCAATTTCTTATCACCCTCGTTCTTTTAAAGAGGGAAAGAAAATCAAAATAAAAGATGGGTTGAGGTCAATTTATGTAATTTTAAAATGTTATTTTTCTGGAAAAAAGAAATTATTTTTTGAAATTTTTTTCCTCCTCGGCTCAATCTTTCTCTTTTTGCTCTTTAAAATCTCCCATCTCAGTTTTCGTTTTGGAGATGGCAATGCCTATTTTTATATGGCAAAAACCCTCTTTGATGGAAATTTACCCTACCGCGACTTTTTCTTTGCCGATCCCCCATTCTTAATTTTGTTTTTGGCTCCCTTTGAATTCATTTTCCAAAAAAATCTTTTAATCTTACAAGCAATTCCAATAATTCTCGAATCAGCCAACGCCATTTTACTCTATTTAATTTTGCGCTCTTTCAAAAATCCCCTTGCCTTTTTAGTTCCCCTCGTCTATCTTTTCTCTTTCACTGTTTTGGCAACCTCAGATTATTTAACTGGAATTCAGCTAACAATTTTTCTCACAATTTTGGCAATCCTTCTTTACCAAAAGAAAAAAATTTTTGCCTCTGGTTTCGTTTTTAACTTGGCGGTTTTGACTAAGCTTTATGCTTTACCTGCCCTTTTAGGTTTTATCTGTTACCTTCTCTTAAAAGAGCGCCAAGCTTTTTTAAAATTCATTTTGGGCGCATTCATATCTTTTCTTTTAATCCTTTGCCCCTTTCTTTTCATTTCTTTCAAAAACTCAATAAATTATCTAATCTTCCATCACCTCCACCGTCCCCCAGGCCTAAACAAAATCGAGGTAATAACTTTCTTTCTAAAAAGAGAATGGTTTTTCTTGTTTTTTGGAATTTTGGGAATTTTTGTCTCCAAAAAGAAAAATTTGATTTTCCCATTTTTACTCGTTTCTTTATTTTTACTTTTTTTCCAAGATTTGTATTATGTCTACTTGGCTTATCTTTTTCCTTTTCTAATAATTTTCAGTTTTTCATTTTTCAATTGGGCTTTTGAGGCATCAAAAGAAAACAAATTAGAACTGGCAACGATCTCAATCTTTATTTATTTCATTTTTTTCGCCCTTTCTTTTTCCCAATATTACCAAGAATTTTTTCCAAAAGGCAGATTTTTAAACGCAGTAGAAATTGCTCGATATCTCCAAAACGCTCAAGAAAATTTTGAAATTTACGGTTCCCACGAAGTCGCTCCTTTAATATCCCTGCTTAGCCAAAGAAAACTCTTTGACAATCGGATCGACACAAACCCTCAATCGTTCGCCTCCGGTGCCCAAAATCTTGATAGAGTAAGCGAAAGGGCAGTAGAACAAGGAATCTATCTCATTGCCAGAATCAGCGATTATCCAGAATACAACATCAGGGATTTTGGCTACCAAGGATATTTCAAAGAAGAAATTTTCAAAAAGTATTGCCAAGAAGATAAAAAATTTCCCAGCACCAGCCAAGAGACAGATAATTTTATCGGAATTTATCGTTGCAAAAAATGAAAGAAATTTTCAAAAAAGAACAAAAAATAATTAAAATCGAAGGGGCAAAAAGAGTCATTTTCGTTGGCGATACCCACGGAGATTTGGAAGCAAGCCAAAAAGTGATTAAAAATTATTTAATGCCAGGAAACAAAATTGTTTTTCTTGGAGATTATGTTGACAGAGGTCCTTTTTCAAAAGAAAATCTTGATTTTTTGATAGAACAAAAAGAAAAACATTCAGATCAAGTCTTTCTCTTACAGGGAAATCACGAGGGACATAGAATTTTGAAATTTTCTCCGGCAGAATTCTGGGAAAGTTTATCAGAAAAAGAGTATCAAAAGTATTCGCAAATCGTAGAAAGTTTTCCTTTGGCTGCTATTGTAAAAGATATCATCGCTCTTCATGGTGCTTTACCTAAAATTGAGAAATTGGAAGATTTTGAAAAAATTAAAATCGGAGATGAAAATTGGTTCAGAATTTGTTGGGGAGATTTTTTGGACGAACCTGGAGAAGAATTAGGAATCGATCCCTTCACTGGCAGGCCTCAATTTGGAATAAATTATTTTTTAAAGATAATGGAAAAGATCAACAAAAAAACCTTAATTCGCTCCCACGACCCAAACGCCCAAAGATTTATGTATGATGATCATTGTCTAACAATCTTTACCTCATCTGCCTACGCTGGAGAAAGAATCATTGCCATCGCCAATCTCTCAAAAGAAATAAGAACCGCAAAAGATTTGGAAATTAGGAGAATTTGACCTGAAATTATTAAAAGTTACAAAATGTTGCGATCGCCACAAATTGTAACAAAAATTTATAGAGACCAAGTCTCTTTATTATATTTTTGTAATCAACTCATTCCACTTTTCCGGAAAAGTGGAATTCTTGAAGCGGAAAATAAATAAAAACTGGATTTTCAAGATAAATTTTAAGTTGCGGGCCAAAAACGGTTATTTGGCGCGCAACGAAACTTTAATTTAATTCCCAATCCCCTACCTAAACTTCCTATACAAAAAATATTCCAACATGGATCTAGTCGAAGACTAAAAAGTGGTGGATGAGTTGTAGTTTGCATTTTTGAAATTTCGAAATTGTGAAAAATTGAGTGAAAAATAAAAGTTAGTTGAATCTAAAAACAAAATACTTTAAGATTAAAAATATGAAATTTTTCATAATAGACACAGATTACATAGTTGAAGGAGGAAAAATGAAAATTAGAATTTGGGGAAAGGATGAAAGAGGAAGAAATGGAATTTTATTTTTTGATGGAAAACCATATTTTTTTATTTTGCCAAAAAATGAATCTGAGGCAATTTCAGAAATTCAAAAACTTTTAACAGAAAAGAAAATTGAAGTTGAAAAAATTGAAACGACAAAAATGAAACTGGCTGGTGAGGAAAAAGATTTCATAAAAATTGTTTGCAAAAAGCCGGCAGACACTCAAAATATCAGAGATGTTATCAAGGTTTTGGAAGAAAAGAGAGGAGGAAAGGGATCAATAATCGATGAATATGAATACGCTATAAATTTTTACAGGAAATTTTTGATCGATAAAAGGATTAATGGGTGCTGCTGGATAAATGTTGAGGGGAGGGAAATTAAAACGAATTATAATGTCGATTTTGCTATGGAATGCCAAAAAATCGAAACTTTAGAAGATATCTCAATCCCCGAATTGAAAATTTTGGCTTTTGACATTGAAACGGTGGAAAAGAAGGGAGAAAAAGAAATTATAATGGCATCATTTTTTGGGAAAAATTTCAAAAAAGTTTTGACTTCGCAAAGGGCAAATTATAAAGAATGGGTTGAGGTTTTGGAAAGTGAAAAGAAAATTTTAGAAAGGATTGTTGAAATTTTTCAAAAAGAAAACCCAGACATTGTTTTGACTTATTATGGAGATTCTTTCGATTTCCAAATTTTAGATGAAAGATGCAAAAAAAACAAAATAAAATTGATAATTTCAAGAGATAAAAAAGAAACTAAATTTGCAAGGAGAGCGAGAATTTCTGCTGCAAGATTTAATGGAATAGTTCACGTTGATCTTTTTAACTTTATCCAAAACATTCTTTCCCCCAACCTCCAAACTGAGGTTTTGACTTTGGATTCAGTTGCAGCTGAAATTTTAGGGGACAAAAAAATAGAAATGGATTATCAAGAATTGTTAGAAAGTTGGAGAAAAGGAAAGAATTTGGAAAAATTGGCAGAGTATTGCCTGAAGGATTCGGAATTAACTTTTAGGTTGGGTGAAGTTTTGTTGCCACAAATTTTTGAGATTTCAAGAACTGTTGGTCAAGTTTTGTTCGATGTTTCAAGAATGACTTACGGTCAGTTAGTCGAATGGTATTTATCAAGAAAAGCTGGGGAAAAAGGAGAAATCATTCCAAATCAACCAAAATACGAAGAAATTCAAGAAAGAAGAAAGAAAACTTATATTGGAGGATTTGTAAAAGAACCAGCTTCGGGAATTCATGAGAAAATTTCAGTTTTAGATTTCAGATCTTTGTATCCTTCTTTGATCGTTTCCTTTAACATTTCTCCAGAAACTCTAAATTGCGAATGCTGTAAGGGTAATGGACACAAAGTTCCAGAATTGAATTATTGGTTTTGCAAAAAGAGAGAAGGTTTTGTTCCTTCAGTTTTAAAAGAAATTATTCAAAAAAGAGCAGAACTTAAAAAGAAATTGAAAACAATTCCCAAAGATTCTTTTGAATACAAAGTTTTAGACAACAGACAATATGCTTTAAAAATCATTGCCAACGCAACTTACGGTTATTTTGGTTTCCCAGCATCGAAATGGTATTCAAAAGAATGCGCAGAATCTTGCACTGCTTTTGGAAGATATTGGATAAAGAAAACGATAGAAGAAGCGGAAAATGAGGGATTTTTGGTAATTTATGCAGATACTGATTCTTTGTTTTTGAAAAAATCAGTGAGCATTGAAAAAGAAGTTGATGAATTTTTGAAAAAAATAAATCAAAAATTCCCTGGAATTCTGGAATTGGAACTTCAAGGTTTCTATGAGAGGGGAATTTTCATTCCGAGGGGAACTTATGGAACTGCGAAAAAAAGGTATGCGTTAGTTGATGAAAAAGGAAATTTATTGATTAGAGGTTTAGAAACAGTAAGGAGGGATTGGTGTAATTTGGCAAAGGAAGTTCAAAGAAAAGTTTTGGAATTTGTTTTGAAAGAAAGGAATGTCGAAGGGGCAAAAGAGTATGTGAGAAAGGTTATAAACGATTTGAGAAAGAGAAAAGTTACGTTAAAAGATTTGATAATTTACGAGGAATTAACAAAGCCGATTGAACAGTACAAATTGATTTCACCCCATGTAATGGCAGCAAAAAAATTGAAACAAAGAGGAATTGAGGTTGGTGAAGGTCAAGTAATAATGTTTGTGATCCAAGAAGGACCAGGTTCAATTTCAGAAAAGGCAGAGCCATTTGAGTTTGCAAATTTAGAAAAAATAGATTTAGATTATTACATTGGCCATCAAATTTTGCCTGCAGCAATGAGAGTTTTACAAGTTTTGGGAGTAAGCGAAAATGAGTTAATAAAATGAAATTTGTAATAAAAGGACCATTAAAAGATAATGTTTATACCTTGAGCCGGAAATTGGGTTATTTTTTCCAAGAAAAAGTCGGAGATAAGATTAAATTTGTCAGACCTCCAAAAGGATTTCCGAGGTTTCATTTGATTTTGAAAATCGAGGGAGAAAACATAATTTGCAACTTGCATTTAGACCAAAAGGCTCCAAAATACGAAGGTGCACCAGCCCATGCAGGAGAATACGAAAGCGAAGTCGTGAAAGAGGAGGCAGAAAGGATAAAGAAAATTATTGAACCTTCTATAAAATAATACTCTTCTATAATCCAAATACAAGGATTTTGAGTCATCTTCTTTATCCCTAATTTAAATTTCGATATTTGCACATTTGCGCAATTGCGCAAATGTGAAAATGTCGATATAATTTAAAAAATAAGAAAATTAGAAAAATAATAATAAAAAATTGAAAATTTTTAGGTCTCGATTTATGAGAAAAAAAATTTTGATAGCAGTAGCTAATATTTTGGAAAAGAATGGAAAATTTCTTTTGGTAAAAGAAAGGAAAAGAAGTTTTGCAAGAAAAAAATTTAAAGAAGGATGGAACCTTCCTATGGGAAGGTTGGAGAACGAGAGTTTGATTGATTGTTTGATTAGAGAAACAAAAGAAGAAACTGGGTTTGATACGAGGCCTTCTCATTTAATTGGAATTTACCAGTATCCGAAAATTTTAGGAATGAATGCGATATTTTTTATTTTTAGTTCAAAAATTTTGAAAGGAAAATTTAGGCCGTCGAGAGAAATTGAAAAAATAGGGTGGTTTTCAAAAAAAGAAATTGAGGATTTAAGAAAAAAAGGACAATTGAGGGGAGACTATATTTTGGAGGCAATCAAAGATTACAAGAGAAAAAAGGGAGTTCCTGTTGAATTTATTAAAATTTTAAAATTGAAACAATTTAATCAAAATGATTGATGTCCATTGCCATTTAGAACAGAAAGATTATGAAAAGGATAGGGATGAAGTAATTGAAAGATGTAAAAAAGAATTGAAGGCAGTAATCACTTGTTGTTGCCATCCCGATGATTTTGGTTTAACGATGAGGATGGTTGAAAAATATAAAAATTTTGTTTTTGCGACAGTTTCAATTCATCCAGAATATATTAAAGAAATCGAGGATTTAAAGATAGACGAGTTTTTTAAAAAAATTGAGGAAAATAAAGAAAAAATTGTTGGAATTGGAGAAACTGGATTGGATTTTATAATTGAAGAAACTGAATGGAGGGGAAAACAAAAAGAACTTTTTATAAAATTCATTGATTTGGCAAAAAATTTGAATTTGCCATTGATAATTCATGCGAGAAAGGCGTTCGCTGAAACGATTGAGGTTTTAGAAAAATTTGGAACAAAAAGAGTTTTGATGCACTTTTTTACTGTCAAAAAACTTTTGCCAAAAATTATCAAAAATGGATGGTCAATTTCAGTAAACACAACACTTTTACATAGCAAAACTATCAAAAAAATCGTAAGAGATTTACCAATTGAAAAAATAATGACAGAAACTGATTCTCCTTGGTTAGGCCCTGATGGAAAAAGAAATGATCCGACCGAGGTAAAATTTGTAGTCAAAAAAATTGCTGAGGTCAAAAAAATTAATTTTGGAGAGGTCGACAAAATTACAACTCAAAACGCAATTGAATTTTTCGGTTTGAAAATATAAAATATGGATATGTTCGAACCTCAAATAGGGTTTACGGGATTAAGCAGAAGAAGAATTGCTGAAGATATAAAATTTGCAATGAAATATAAATTTGAGTGGTATGAAATTCAAGGCACAGAAACAAAGTTTGAACTGTCATCCAACACAATCAAAAAAATCAAAAAAATTCTGAAAAGGGCAAATGTAAATTTAAGATTGCACGTTCCCTATTTTTTACCTATTTCAAGTTCGATTCCAAAAGTTCCAAAAGCGGTTTTGAATTTTGCAAAAAAAGAGATTCTTTTAGCAAAAAAGTTGAATGCAAAGGGAATCACTATTCATTCAGGAAGGTTAGATAGCACTTTCCACAAGGAAATAATAAAAAAACAAATAAAAATTTTAATCGGTAACCTAAAAGAAATAGTAAGGCTTGGAAAAAAATACGGAATAGAAATAGGTTTAGAAAATTCTTGGAAAGACTCAATCTGTATTAAACCAGAGGAGATATTAAAAATTGTAAGGAAGGTTCCTGGTTTGAAAGTTGTTTTAGATATTGGACACACCAACGCAGCAAGATTAAATCCGATAAAATACTTAGAAAAAATTAGAAAATATCTTTCAGCAGTTCATATTCACGATAACAAAGGTAATTTTGACGAACACGCTTCAATCGGAAAAGGGAATATAAAATTTAAAGAATTTTTCAAAAAATGCAAGGAATTAAAATTTTATGGACCATTTATAATGGAAATATTCCCAAAGAAAAATGTAATAAAAAGTAAAAAAATTTTTCTCAAAATTTGGAATGAATGTTAACAAAAATGCATCCGTTGGTAAATTTAGCCAAGCAAACAGTAGAGATTTTTATTAAAGAAAGGAAAATAATTTCTCCGCCAAACGAGTTATCGGACAAATTTTTTAAAAAGAAAGCGGGTGTCTTTGTAACCATTGAGAAAAACGGAGAACTCAGAGGTTGCATTGGAACTTATTTGCCAATTAGGGAAAACATTGCAAAAGAAGTAATTCAAAATGCCATTGCTGCAGCAACTGAAGATTGGAGATTTGGGCCAGTTCAAAAAGAAGAGCTTCCCTATCTTTCTTACACAGTTTATATTCTAAGCGAGCCAGAATTAGTAAAAGATATTTCAAATCTTGATCCAAAAAAATACGGAATAATTGTAAAAACAGTTCCCATTCTCGCGAATTTTCACGAATTTGAGCACGAATATTCGCGAATGGATGTTGTCTTTAATGGTCGTTTTGTTCCAAAAACTGGGGTTTTGCTTCCTGATTTGGAGGGAGTGGACACAGTCGAAAAGCAAATCTTTATTGCCTGCCAAAAAGCAGGAATCGATCCTGAGAGAGAAAAATTTTTAATTTACAGATTCACTGTAGAGAAATTTAAATAAACACCTTTTTCAATGTGTAATCTTGCAATCTCGGCAGGAATCGATCCTGAGAGAGAAAAATTTTTAATTTACAGATTCACTGTAGAGAAATTTAAATAAACACCTTTTTCAATGTGTAATCTTGCAATCTCGTTGGCAAATTCTCCTGAAAGATAAGGGTTTTTAGTTTCATAAAATTTTGTAAAAAATGCGCAGGCAAAAACATCTCCAGCTCCTGTGAAATAACCTTTTTTTAAAACTTTTTTCGGAAAAATTTCAGTAATTTTTGATTTTTCAAAAATCAAACATCCTTTTTCTCCTGTTGTTAAAACGAACAATTTTGAATGTTTGGCAAATTCTTTAGCCAACTCAAAATTACTTCTGAGATCTTCCAAGCTACAGATTGCAACATCAAAAATTGGCAAATATTTTTTATAACCTTTCCACAAGTAAAATGAAACTGACGAATTTTTATTTTTCTTTCTCAACCAGCCTTGCAAAGTAGCCACTAAAAAATTTGTCTTAATTTTCTTTGCAATTTCTGGATCAACCTCATTCATTACTGGTGCCAAATGCAAAATTTCAGCAGATATATTTTTTAGCAAATTTTTTGAAGAAATTTTTCTCGCTATCTCAAAAATATATTCTTTCCTTTTGTTTTTAAAATAAACGTTTTTGAAAGTTGTAGAATTCTTTGATTTGATGGTAAAAATTTTTATTCCTTTAAAAAATTTATTTTTCAAAATCGCTTTTTTTAAATACTCATCAAAGCTAGTCAAAATTTCTACATTAAAACCAAATTTTTTTGCCAAAATTCCAGAATAAAAAACCGTCCCGCCAATTTGAAATTTATTATTGTCAATTAAATCCTTGGTAAAATGCCCAACTAAAAAATATTTCTCATTTTTTATCATCAAAATCAGATCTTAAAACCTAAATGATAAAATTATATTTTTTCTATTAATTTTTTGGAGAAACTTTTCATCTTTTCAAGTTCTTTTTCTCCTTTTTCAGTCCTAACAAAGGCCCTCTTTCCTTTATATTTTTCAGACCTTATATAACCTTTTCTTTTCAACCTGTATAAAACGCTTTTTGTCAAAATATTTCCTGGTAAAAATCCAAACTTTTCGAAAATCAATTTCCCTGCATCTTCTTCGCAAGTTACCTCTTTCCCCAAACTTAAAATATAGATCCACAAATTTCCTTCAGTGTTCAATTTTTTAAACCTTTCGAATGGCTCCATATTAACTTTATAACTAAACGACTTACGACTTTACAACCTTAAGAACCCCTTTGTTATCAGTTGTTGGTGTAAAGTTGTTAAGTTGAAATCAGCGTTCGCGTTGATTTTTAATGAATTCTTCGACCATTTCACGGGCTTTCTCATCAGTAAATTGCTGAGGAGGCGATTTCATTAAATAAGCAGAAGCAGAAATTAAGGGTCCGCCCACTCCCCTATCTAGAGCCAATTTCGCTAACCTTATTGCATCGATTACGCATCCTGCAGAATTGGGTGAATCTTCAACAGAAAGTTTCAGTTCAAGTTCCACTGGCACATTTCCAAATTTCCTTCCTTCAATCCTTATGTAACAAATTTTATTGTCTTTTAACCAAGGAATCCAATCTGAAGGTCCAATGTGTAAGTTATCGTAGCTCAATCTTTTTGCCAACTGAGATTCAACAGATTCTGTTTTTGAAATTTTCTTTGATTTTAACCTTTCTCGAGAAAGCATGTTGAGGAAATCTGTATTTCCGCCAAAATTCAATTGATATGATCTGTCAATAATCACTCCTCTTTGTGTGAAAAGATGACATAAAGTTCTATGAATTATTGTTGCTCCTACTTGGCTTTTTATGTCATCTCCGATACACGGCAACTTTCTTTTTTCAAATTTTTCAGCCCATTTTTTATTGGAAACGATAAAGACCGGAATACAATTTATAAAAGCCACTCCCGCGTTTAATGCGCAGTTTACATAATATTCTGTTCCTTTTTGAGAGCCCACTGGCAAATAATTTATTAAAATTTCAGCACCCGATTTTTTCAATTCTTTTGTTACATTAACTGGTTTTTTTCTCGCAGCAATAAAGGTTTTATCTTCTGGATAATCATTCATATGAGGAGCAATCCCATCTAAAATCGGCCCCATTTTTACTTTTATTCCCATTTTAGGAATATCTTTGCAAAAAATTTTGGTGCAGTTTGGGTGGACAAAAATTGCCTCTGAAACATCCTTTCCTACCTTCCTCGCATCAACATCGAAGGCAGCCACTACTTTAATATCAGAAATTTTATATCCACCTAAAACGGAGTGCATTAAACCAGGAACAAGTTCTCTTTCATCTTTTACATTTTTGTAATAAAATAGACCTTGGATAAGGCTTGAAGCACAGTTTCCTAAACCAGCAATGGCAATTTTTATTGGTTTTGACATAATTATTAAAAGGTATTAACTAAATGACCTTTCATCTTTCTATTTTACGCTCGTAAAATAGTTTGTCAAGATGCTTCCTTTTGAAAGATTAAAAAAATCAAACACAATCGAAAATCTCTGGGTTTACATTCTTTTAATTTTGAAAAAAGAAAAAATTCACGCCTGGGATATCCCTAAAAAAATTGAGGAAAATTTTAGATTTAAACCTGGAAAAATAACTCCTTACAGAGTTTTGTATCGACTTGAAAAAGATGGTTTTGTAAAGAGTAAAATGGAAAATAGAAGAAGGGTGTATCAAATTACTGAAAAAGGAGAGAGAGAATTGGAAAAGGCAAAAAATTTTTATCAAGAAATCCTGAAAGAATTATGAGAAAAAACGAAAAACTTGCAAAAATTTTAAAACATATGGCAGAACTTTACGAGATAAACAGCGTGAAAGGAAAACCCTTTGCCTATAGAAGGGCTGCTAAAAAAATTTTAGAATTGAAAGAGGATATAGAAAAAATTTACAAAGAAAAAGGTATTTCAGGAATCGAAGGTTTACCCGGAATTGGGAAAAGGATTACTAAAAAAATAGAGGAGTTTTTGAAAACGGGGAAAATAAAAGATTATGAACTTTTAAAAGAAAAATCGAAAATCAGAGAAATTATTGCTCATTATTTTAAAACCAAAGAAATATCGTTAGAAAAACTGAAAGAGTCGGCAAAGAAAAGAGAAATAATTTATTCAAGATATACAAAACCCGCAAAACAACTTTTAGAATTGGCGGGATCGGTTGAGAAGGCGAAGGAGGCAATTACAAAAGTTGCTGAATGGGCAAAGTCAAGGAATTTAGATTATGCAATAGAAACGGTCTTTAAAAAATGGTTGGAACTTGATAGATTAAAACCAAAGGAGGTTGTTAAGAAACCTTACTACAAGGGAAATCCGATGGTTTGGTCAGAAACTAAAAAGAAGTGGTACGTTGTCTCTCCGGAAGGAGAATGGTTAGAATTTGCTGATAAAGAATCTGAAATTGAATGGAGAATTGAAAAATGAAAGAAAAAGTTTTAAAAATTGTTGGTTATTCTTTGGCAGTTTTGATAATGATCGTTTTAATTTATTCAATCTTCGATGCGATCTGGCAGACTCTTTCTAAAGAAGGAATTTCGAAACAATTCGAAGAAATAAAAAAAGAAACTCAAACGTCCATAAAAGAAATTGAAGAAAAAATTGCCCCAAAGATTAAAGTACCAGAAAGTGGTTTGAAGATCAACGCGCAGTTTGAAATTTCAGCAACAACTACCGTTTCTCTTTCACTCGCATCGATCATCGATGGAAATGATCTTTATTGGAAAATTGAAGGGGGTGATAATTTAGAAAACCTCCCAGGTTTTTTTCGTTTTGTTTTTCCTTTAATTTATGGTTGGAGAAGAATTCAAATCACAAATGAAAATCTTGAAGAGTTAAAAAAATGGGGGGAGATTTTTCAAAAAAACTGGGTTTTCAAGAATTTTAAAATAAGAAAGGATGGTTTTGAATTTGTGCTCGATGAGAAAAAAATTAAAAACGCAATTTTGGAAAAGAAAAATGAAATTAAAACGGAAGAAAAAAAGAAGGTGGTGTTAGAAGAATTTTTAGATAGTTTTAAAGAAATTTCGGGAAGAGTTTATCTTAACGGAGAAAATTCGGTGAAAAAATTAGAAATTTTTGGTAAAACTATGAAAGAGGAAAGCGTAAAAATTATCTTTGAGTTTGAAAATTTGAAGGAAGTAATGAAAAATAAAGGTAAAAATAATTTCGAGGGTTTTTTGATTTCAATTTTAACTCTTTGAGCTATGCTTACTTATTTTGATTTAAGAAAAGGCGTTAGATTCATTTTAAATGGACAACCGTATGAGGTTTTAGACTTCAAACAAATAGGCAAGGCCCAAGATGTAGTAGTGGCGAGGGTTAAAATCAAGAATTTAGTTACTGGAAAAATTATTGAAAGAAATTTCCATCAAGATGACACTTTCGAGGAAGCAGAAATTGAAAAAGTTGCTGTAAAATTCATTTTTCAAAAAAGAGGAAAATATAATTTTTGCGAAGTAGAAAATCCAAGCAAGAGGTTTGAATTAGAAGAAGAAAAAGTTGGGGAAGGAGCAAAATTTTTAAAACCAGGAATGGTCCTTGATGGATTAAAATTCCAAGAGAAAATAATAAACGTGGCGTTACCAATTAAAGTGAGATTGAAAGTAATCGAAGCACCGCCGGGAGTTAAAGGAGAAAGGTCTCAACCCGGAACAAAACAGGCAACGCTGGAAACCGGAGCGAAAATTAACGTTCCGCTATTTATTGAGGTTGGAGATATTATTGAAGTAAATACCGAAACTGGAGAATATGTGCGAAGGGTGGAAGGGTAATAAAAATAAAACAGTTGAAAAAATTTCCCGTTCAACTTGATATTTTCACATTTCATGAATTCATGAAGTCGTGAAATTTGGTGAAAGAAAATGAAAAATAGCCAAAGGAAGATTGTTTTGGTATACAGGTTCAAAAAAGAAAAATCAAACTTTTAATCTCTTCCAATATTTTTTGAATTCTTTTTTTATTTTTTTAATTAATTCATTAACCTCTTCGATTGGCTCTCTTGATTTTGGAAAGGGGGTTGGTTCTTGAATTTCAATTCTTAGATTTAGTAATTTTGAAATCAAAGCAAACCAACAATAATTTAAAACCTTCAAATTGTAACCAGAAGCGATCAAATCAATCTCTTTTCCATCGCAAATTTCAGCTAACTTTCTCACTTTCTCCCCTATCATTTTAAAACCCTCTATTGTTAAATTCAAATTTGTCAAAGGGTCTGAAAAATGAGGATCAGACCCTCCGTTCCTAATGATTATTTGAGGTTTAAATTCTTTGACCACTGGTTCAATAATTTCTTCAAAAACCATTCTGTAGGATTCATCTCCTGAAAAAGGTGGCAAAGGAATGTTAATTTTTAAACCCTCTCCTTCCCCTACTCCTTTTTGTTCTACAAATCCAGTACCTGGATAGAGAGTTCTTGGATCTTGATGAATGTCAATGAATAAAATTTTTGGGTCATCGTAAAAATATTCCAAAGTTCCATTTCCAGCATGAGCGTCAGTATCTAAAATCAAAATTTTCTTTAAATTGTATTTTTCGATTAAATATTTTGCACAAAATGCAACATCATTATAAATACAAAATCCCTCTCCAAAATTTCTCTTTGCATGGTGCAATCCCCCATCGATTGAAATTACTTTTTTAAACCCCCCACCAAAATTTGGTGGGGGAGCAAAAACCAAATCCGCTGCCAATTTTGCCTGCCCTATTATGTATCTTGCTGCCTCCTCTATTTTTCCAGGTTTTCCAATTGGCAAATTATCGGCTGAGTGATAAAAAAAGAATCTTCCGTCAAATTCCTCCCCCCTATTTTTTGCCTCAAAATATTTTTTAGTGAATTCGATATATTCTTTTTCACAAATCAAAAGTAAATCTTCATCAGTCGCTTTTTCTGCGTCCAAAACCGGAAAATCAATTTTTACTTTTTCTTTAAAAAATTTCAAAAAATCCTCTCCCCTTCTTCCATGGAAAGGATGGCCTTCGCCAAAATCGTAATCATTTATTTCTTTCCTAAACAAAAAAACAAATTTTCCTTTCATAAAGAGTTTTACTTGAAAAATTTTTTAACTTCTTCAATACCTAAAAAATTCCATTTTCCTTTAATTTTGATCCAATATTCTATGGGAATGTTAAATTTTTTGTGAATTTTGAGAAGTGTTTTGTACTGTTTTTTATCGTGCTCTGTCGGATACCACTGTTTTTTATTCGTTTTTTTAACTTCAACAATTTTTTCAACTTTACCATCTTTTCCCAAAATAAAAAAATCAACCGCCCCTCCAATTGCAACTTTAAAAATCGAATCTTTTGGATACTTTTTAAACAAAATCTTTTTTGCCTCCCACTCTGCTTTGTATCCTTTTTTCATCTTTTTCAATTTTATAAAATTTAAAGATGGAACTCAAACCAGTTTTTTTGATGCAACCTATCCCTTACTTTGGAGAAAAATTGAAAGGAGAATGGATTGTTGAGCCAAAAATCGATGGCTGGAGGCTGCAAATTATAAAGTATGAAGATGGGAAAATCGAATATTGGGGAAGAAGGTTGGAAAAAAATCCAAATTGGACAGAAAATTTAAAATTTTTAGATAAATTTTTAGAAAATGTACCAAAAGGTACTCTTTTAGATTGTGAATTATATTCAACAAAAGGAAGAAGAGGGATTCCTTCTGTTTTAAAGAAAACCGGAAAGGCAAAACCTTTAATTTTTGTTTTTGATGTTGTGTTTTTCAGAGGAAAATTCGTCGGCGAAAAAACTTTAAAAGAGAGAAAAAAGATTTTAGAAAAAATCAAATTCAAAGAACCATTTTTTGTTTTAGAATTTGAACCACTAAAAAATCTCAAAAAATCAATGGAAAAGTCAGCAAAAAAAGGATATGAAGGGGTAATTTTGAAAGAACTGAATTCAAAATACCAAATTTCATATCAAGCCCCAATCGCCACTCACCATTGGAGAAAAATAAAGTTTTAAAAATAAAAAAAGGGGAGGTTAAAAAAACTTCTTAGGGAGCCGAGAGTACAGCATAAGCTCCCTGAACTTTTCTATTTCTTCCCTTAATAACAATTCCTTCCCCACTCTTTCTACTATCTCGGTGTCTCCCTCCTTCGGAGAAATCTTCTCAGCGTGGCGGATCACTTGGAAGACTTTTTTTGGAAGAGAAAGTCCCTTTAAAGAGTGTGAAGAAAGGAGAGAGACCTCATTCCTCTCGTGGATGAGGTGTCGCCATTCGTGAATAGCAAATGCTAACGCATTTTCGGGATCCAGATATCCGGGAATTAAGGGAACAATTATTTCCCCCTTTTTACCCCTGGCCGCTTTTGAAAGGCCGGCATATAATAAACTCCTTCCTCCCCCAGTATTTTTTGTATTTCTCTCAGGGCCTTTAGATAGAGAAACAGGGCCCTGAGATGTTTTAAAAATATCCCGAAGGTGCCCATAGAACTCGTCGGGTACATGGGGTAGAGATGTTGACTATTCAAAAGTTAAAGTTTATTCTTTTAAGGTTGATTCGATGGCGATTCTCCGAAGGTCTTTTCCAGGCGGCCAACAAGAAATTAAAAATAAAACTGATTTTTCAAGATTAGTTGCGGGAATTTTTTGACCTCGGTTTAAAAAAAATTTATTCTCAACCTGATAAACGTATTTTTTATTTCTAAAATAAATCGCAATTTCGTCTCCTTTTTCTAAAAAATTTAAATTAGAAAAAACCCAGTCATATTTGATTTTGGGCCAATGGGGAGGTGCAGAATGTCCTAAAATTATTGTTTGCCCTTTTTCTCCCGGTAATGTTGAATTGGGCCACAAAACCACCCCCCTATTCAATGCTTTTTTAACCTCATCTTCTTTACCAACAACGATTAAGGGCGCTGAAACTTTAATTTTTTCAATTTCGACTGAATCTTCTTTTTCATAAATTTTTTCATTTTTTTGTTCTGAAATTTTTTGACCTTCTTTTGACTGAATTTTTTCTTTTTGTTTTCCTTTTTCGAAAAAATAAAAAGAAACGGTTCTTAAGACATACCCAGGATGAAAAAACCAGGAAATTTTATTCCAATTAAAAATTAAAAAGAAAATTAAAAAGAAAATTAAAAAGTATTTTAGAAGGATTTTTTTAGATGCCATAAATTATCAGTTGGTGCGGGATGACTTGAATAAGTTTTGATTGGTCGAGATAAAGGAAAAGAATGAGGATTAGACAAAAGCTTATCCATCTTGGAATTAATTCTTTGTAATCGATAACAAATTTTCGATAAACGAAGATATCGCAATAAATCGTCAGAGTTAAAGAGAAAATTAGAAAAATCAAAGTAAAGTAAATTATACCGTTAAGGATTGAATTATATTTGAGGATGAAAAATTTGGACAAATTGAAGGTAATTTTTTGAAAGGGGGGGATTTCTTTTTGCCCAGTTAAAAAGAGGGTTGTTGTTTCTTGGGTCGGGGTGGCAGTTTGAGAAAAGGCAATTTCAGTAGGAGTAGAGGTTTTAACTTGTGTAGAAGTTCCGATTGGGGAAATTGTTGAAGTTTGAGGTTTGGGAACTGTTTTTTCTTTTATTTGTGGCAAAGTACTTCCTTTTGGTTTTCCGAAATGTTGAACAACTACATAAACTTCATTTCCGTTGAATTCACCTTTTAAAACAGCAATTCCAACTTCTTTGTAATTTGGGTTCAAAATATTTTGACGATGGGCTGGAGAAGCCATCCAGGCATCGTTGACTTCTTTTGAATCTAAAAAACCGATGGCTAAATTTTCACCCGCAAATTGATAATCATAACCTGCAACTTTAAACCAATACCAGGGAGAAGTGCCTTCCGAGCTCCAATGGGAAAAGTAATCTTTTTCTAAAATGTCTTTTGCTTTCAAATATGCAGATCGTTCTAAAATTGGATTTTCTGAAAGAGGCATTAAACCCTTGGACTTTCTTTCTGAATTTAAAAGTTCGATCAAGGCGGTTTTGGTAATATCAGCAAAGAAAATTGTCTTCGAAATCGAAAAAATTAAAGGGATATTGAAAATTTTTAAAATTAATATTAAAATTAAATAAAGATTCGAAAGTCTTCTATTCAAGAAAAGAGGGAAATAATTATTTGCTTGGCAGGGAATAAAAGTTTTTTTCAATAAGTTTATTATCATCCTTTGATATACTTTAACAAAATTTGAAAAATTAGTCAAGTAAAATTTTCTCTTGGCTACAATGATACTGAACACTTTTGCATAAGCAAGATTGGGGCTTTGTAGAAAGGTCTCATCAAACAGATGATTTTGAGTTTTACATTCCCCATCTTTTAAAGGTCAAATCAGAAAAAGATTTCATTAGATTGGAGAAGCTTTGGTAAATCTTCCAGAAATTACCAATCATCCAAAAAGTGTTCAGAATCATCTTGATTATAACCAATTAAAATAAAATATGAGAATTTTTCAGTTTTACTTTAACCCAAAACAAACAGAGGATTTAATTTTTGATAATTTTTGTTATGAGCCGGAAAATATCTATGAAAAAAAGTTGGGGTCTCTTTACTTGGTTGGTGAATTAAAAAATGCCTTGCCAAAAAATTATGATTTTTTGAAAAAACTCTCAAGATTTATAAAAGAAAATTTTTATAAAAAAACGCTCTCAAAGCCTGAAAAATCTTTAAAAGAAACTTTGAAAGAAACCAACGATTTTTTATCGAAAATTGCAAAAGAGGATATCTCTTGGTTGGGAAATTTATCTTTTGCGGTATTAAATATAAAAAATTTTGTTTTAAATTTCACTAAAGTAGGGGAAATGAAAATTTATTTAATAAGAGGGAAAAGGATCATTGACATCGATAAAAGATTAAAACTTCAAGACATTGAACCCTACCCTCTGAAAATTTTCGGCAATGTTGTAACGGGGAAACTGATTGAAGGCGATTTGGTTTTGATTTTAACTAAAGAAATTTTTGATTTTTTTCAAAACGAAAACATCCTTCAAAAATTGAGGGAGCTTGTGTTTTTTGACGAAAAGGAATTCAAAAAAATTTTAAATGAAAAAAAGGAGAGTTTATCCCAAGTAAGAGGAATTGCCTTTATCATTTCTTTGTCAAAAGAAACTCAAAAAGAAAAAAAGGAAATCATTACTTCCCAACCCTTAAAGGAATTTAACCTCAGAGATTTTTTTTCTAATTTTTCTCGCTCCCTTCCAAAGGGTGAACCTAAAAACTTAAAAACTTTTTCATTTTCAGAAATGCTTTCTTCTTTCAAACAAAAAAACCTGCCTTCTTTCCCTGAAAAAAACCTTCTTTTAATTTTTCTTTTCTTTTTGCTTTTGATCCTGGGATATTTTCTATTCCATTGAGTGATTTACTTTAATTCTATTTTGGCTCCTACTGCTTCAAATTTTTTCTTTATCTCTTCCGCTTCTTCTTTTTTAACATTCTCTTTAACAACCTGAGGACCTGTCTCTACTGAATCGACTAAATCCTTTGACTCTTTCAGCCCTTTTCCAGTAACATCCCTAACAACTTTAATCACTTCAATTTTCTTTTCACCCACTGAACTCAATACCACGTTGAACGTTGATTTTTCTTCTCCAGCGGGCGTCGAAGGAGTAGTAACTGTTGGAGTTAGAGGAGAAACAACCTGTGGAGTAGCCGAAACTCCAAATTTTTTCTCCAAAACCTTGACCAACTCTGCCAAATCCAAAACAGACATTTTCTCAATCTCCTCAACTATTTTTTTGAATTTCTCCGGAACCTCAATTTTTTCTTCGTTTTTTTCTTCTGCCATATTATTGTTCGCTGTCCGCTGTTTTATTGTTCGCTTATTTTTGGACCTTTAATTGAATTTGTAACAAAACAAAAATTAAACTTTGGGGAATAGATTTTAAAACATAGACAAAATTTGAAATTGGAGCAGAAATGCTTGAAACTAATTTTGCCAAGAGTTCTTCCTTTGTCGGAAGCTTTGCCAATTCTTCAATCTTTTCTGGTCCGACAAAACTTTTTTCTAAAATCCCACCCAAAATTTTTAGATTTTTGTTTTCCTTCGAAAATTGGTAAATTGTTTTTGCGCCAGAAATTTCATCCGTCAAACCAAAAGCTATTGCTATTTCTCCGGTTAATTTTTTAACATCGACCACGTTTAAATTTTTTTCTTTTAACGCCAAATTTATTAGCGTCTTTTTTGCAACTTTTGTATCGTTCCCCAGTTCTTTCAATTTTTTCCTCAACGAAAAAAATTCCTTACTTTTCAATCCAGCAAAATCGAAAAAAATCATTATTTTTTGGTTTTCAATTTTTTCTTTTAGAAGTTCTAAAGTTTTTTTCTTTTTTTCCTTAGTTACTGCCATAAATTAAAAATGTCTGCACCGCAGACAATCAAAAACCTTTTTAGCCTCGGCAGGACTTAATTTAGTAAATTAGTAAATGAGTACGGCGCATTGCGCCTTTAGTAGATGAGCAAAAAATTTTTCATCAACTCATCTACTCATCAACTCATCTACTAATTACTCATCTACTAATTTAATGCCTGCTGTCTGCGGCTAATAATTTCTATTTTAAAAAAACAATTATTTTTTGTCAAGCTATTGTTCAACGCAAAGTAATTTCAAATATTCATTGCATCTCCTTCCCACAATTTCACTTATTGTTTTATCCTCTTTTTCCCTTACCTGTCTTGCCATTCCTCCTATTCCCATAGCATCAAATCCAGCTCCTGGTCCAACATAGCACCTTGGAATGGTTTTTTCTCCTTCAACACTAACTTCAGATTTATCAGTGGTCCAATTCTGGCAAGTTGGAGTAAAACTTACAAGAGAAGGGGAAATTTTCCCATCTGGAGAGAAAATGGTTATGCAATTTCTCTTATCTTCTGGAAAAACCCTCCCTAACCAAATTTCCTGCCCGAAAAAATCTCTCAAAAATCTTCCCTCGGGTGAATCTTTAATTATTAGATAGGGCGAAAACAATTTTTTATAAAATTGTTGGGAATCGCTTCCTAAAAACCTAAGGCAACCCTTATTTTCTTGTAGGGTATTCCATTTTTGATAAAATTTCGAAAAGTATTCGCTTAAGGTTTTATAAGCAGATTCTAAACTTTTTTTGAGGTTTTCATTGCTGCGAGAAATTTTTTCTAAATAATCTTTGAAACTTTCCCAAAAATAGGCCGGAATTTTTTCTTGTGGTAATCCTTCTTCAGATTCAGCAAAAACAAAAACCCCATCTAAATTTAATCTTTCAACCGCGGAAATATTATCATCGCCCAAAAATGCTTTCCAGTTTCCTTCCAATCCTCTCATTTTTGCCTCGTTTTGGCAAATTTTATCCGCTCCTTCTAAACCTCCCAAATTTCCATTATAATCATATTTTGTAATGAAAACTCTCTTTAATTTTGGATAGTCGTTTGGAATGAATGGCCAATTTTCTTTTATCGTTAATTGTTCACAAGAAACGAATTTCGGTCCAATGATTGAAAAATAATTATCAGAATAGTCTATTTTATTTCCTTCTTTCCAGGGAGATTCAAAAATGCTGATTTTGTACCGATCTCCCGTTTCTTCAAAGGCAAAAATTTGCCATTCGTATTTTGCTTCTTTTGCTGGAAAATTTTGAACAATTATTTTTGATTTTTTTGGTTCTTCCCCTTCTTTAACTAACAGAATATCTACTTTATCTATTTTCCTTGCCTTCCAAGTAATTGTATAAGTATTTCCCGCCCTCAAAACCTCTCCGCCGTTTGGTGAAATTAGTTGAAGTTCTTTCTTTACTGCAATTTGATAATAAATAAAAACGAAAAAGAAAATAAAAAGAAGCGAAAAAACAATTAAAATTGGTAAAATTTCTGAAATTTTCATTTTATTTCAGCAATTCCAAAATGGCATTTCCAAATTCTTTTGCAGCCTCTGGACCATTTGCGGTGACAATTTTTCCATCGACAACTACTGGTTTATCTTCAAAAATCGCTCCTTCTTTTTCTAAAATTTTTGCCTGAGTTTTTGCAAAATCGTTCCAAACAGTCGCCCTTTTCCCCTTCAAAACTCCTGCCTTTGCTAAAATCACTGGGGAAATACAAATTGCTGCCAAAACTTTGTTTTGAGAAACTGTCTCCCTCGCCACTTTATAAGAATCTTCGTTATCTAAAGCATCTAAGCATCCGGGGCCTCCAACAAAAATTATTGCATCAAAATCTGAAACGTTTATTTGAGAAACAAGCAAATCTACGTTTGTATCTCCACCATCTGCTCCAATTGCGGTTCCTGATTTGTTCGACGCAGTTTTCACTTCAATTCCCGCTCTTTCCAAAATCTCCTTTGGGATAAAATACTCAGCATCTCTGAATTCTCGAAAGGCAATTATCATTACTGCTTTTTTTCCTTTAACCTCTGGCATTTTGGTTTCTACTTTAGGAATTGAAACTTTTTCTTTTTTTGGTTGACCTTTTAAAATTAAAATCCCGGCAATTCCCAATATCACAATTATTAAAATCGGAATTATTAATTTTTTCATTTTAAATATTTTGCCTTTGCCAAATTGTGCTCTTCTAAAGTTTTGAAAAATAAGGTTTTTCCTTCGGGAGTGGAAAGATAGTACCAATAATCGCTATCTTTAGGATACAACGCTGCTAAAATACTTTCAAGACCTGGGTTGCAAATTGGACCTGGAGGAAGTCCTTTGTATTTGTAAGTGTTATAGGAAGAGTCGATTTGTAAATCTTCTAAAGAAATTTTGGTTGTCTTTTTTTTAGTAATGTAAGTTATTGTCGCATCAACTTGCAAAGGAATTCCACTTTCCAACCTTTTCCACAAAATTCCAGAGACCAATTCCTTTTCTTCTTTCGTTTTGACTTCTTTTTCTATTAAAGATGCCATGATTATGATTTCTTTGAGGGTTTTTCCGCTTTTTTCAATTCCTTCTTTATAAGGTGAAATTTTCTTTTCAAAATTTTCCCTCATTATTTTCACAACCTCTTCCCCAGTAACATCGACTGGAAAATAATAGGTATCTGGAAACAAATATCCTTCAAGATTTTCTCCTGGCAATTTGATTCCCAATTTCTCTTCGATCTCTTTCACTGTAGAACCTTCAGGAATGGTAACTTTTATTTTGGCAACATCTCCTGAAATTATTTTTTTAGCAATTTCTGGAATATTCATTGAAGAAGAAAGGAAATACTTTCCTGCCTGAAGGTTTTTTTGCTTTCCAATTAAAATCACATAAAAAGCAAAAAAAATTTTACTTTTTATCAAATTTTCTTTCTCTAAATTCTCCCCAATTTCAAAAAGCCCCTGCCCTTTCTCCACTGAAAAAAATTCTGGGACCGAATTTTTCTCTTTAGGAAGGAAAATTCCCCAAAGAAAAAGAAACATCACAGAAAAAATTAAGAGCGAAAAAACAAAAATTCCTTTCAAAAAATTTCCCCAGATTTTATTCATACTTCATTTTAAATAAGGAAGAAAGTATACTGCTACGTAGCAATAGACTTTTGTCCAAAATGAAAATTTCTTAAAAACTAATCATTTTATTTTTCGACTAAGGGAACAAAAACAAAACCAGGGTACTCAAATTCCTCAAATTCCCTTTCTGATTTTTTAATGAAAAGCCAAATTGAGTTTCCAATCGGAACGACAATCCTTCCTTCAACTTTCAATTGTTCTTTCCAAGATTGATAGCATTCTTTTGCGGTCGCTGAAACCAAAATTTTATCAAATGGGGCCTCTTTTTCATAACCTTTTGAACCATCCCCTAAAATAAACTCTACAATTCCTTTCTCAATAAAATTGTACTTTGCCACATTTTTTTCTCCAAACTCTTTTAACTCAGGAATTATTTCCATCGCAATCACCTTTCCTTTTTCTCCAACGATTTCAGCCAACAAAGCTGTCGTCCAGCCAGAACCAGAACCAATATCTAAAATTTTCTCTCCTTCCTTTGGTTCCAAAAGTTCTAACATAAAAGCAACGACTAAGGGTTGAGAGATTGTTTGACCAAAGCCAATGGGAAGAGCTTCGTTGAGTTCAGAAAGTGCTTTGATTTTTTCTGGTAAAAAATCTTCCCTTTTAATTTTAAAAAAGGCATCAACTATTCGTGGCGTTTTCAGCCAACCTTCTTGAATTAAAGAGTGGATTAATTTTGACATTTTAATTTAGCAACAATTCTGTACCAATCTGGGTAGGTAAGCCCTTGAAAGATCACCCCGCCCAAAAATCCGATAAAAAATTGAGAAAAAATTAAAAAATCAAAATAAATTGAGAAAAATAAAAACAGCACTCCTAAAAACCAATGGTGGAGATGGATTTTCCAATTTTTGAATGAAAAAATCAACGATTTTATTTTTCCCTGTTCTCCGGGTTTCTTCCCAGCCAAGAATTTACAAAGATAATAACCCAGAACTCCTCCAAGAAAAGTTAAATTAGGTACTACAGAAAAAGTTAAAAGGGGAATGATTTTCTTTTTTGAAGCCTTAACCATTGATTAATTTCGCAACCTTTGGATTTTATCATTCACCTTTGGCGGGGACGCCAGGATTCGAACCCGGAAAACCGCTTTTGGAGAGCGGCGGTTTACCATTGAGCCTACGTCCCCTCGTCGCTCGCCTCTCCAGCGCTTTCGCGCTGGCGCCCTTTCGGGCTTCGGCTCGCTCTCCATAGGGGAGACACCCTAAAGGGTTTCTCCCCTCCATGGCGCTCTCCCGCCAGAATATATTCTGGCGGGATCCGCTGTCACCCCTTCCTAGGAGGTAGAAATCTTAGCCACTTATCCACTCATTCACTCAACCACTCATCTCACTTCTTTATGTAGTGTGTGCTTTTTGCAAAACTTGCAATACTTTTTCAATTCTAACTTTTTCTTTCCACCTTTTTTGGACTTTCTTTTGTAATAATTGATTCTTTTACAAACGGAGCATTGCAATTTTATCAATTGTGGTTTTTTCTTTGGCATAAGCCAAGGGTGGGAATCGAACCGTCACCCCTCCAGAACATGTTCTGGAGGGGCAGGCGACCTTTCCCTTATTTTTGAGCCGGGAGTGGGAATTGAACCCACGACCTCCCCGCCATTTCAATTAAGCCAAGGGTGGGAATCGAACCCACGACCTTTCCCTTACCAAGGGAACGTTCTACCACTGAACTACCCTGGCGAGAGAAATGGCGGGGCGTTCTACCATTGAACTATCCCGGCATTATCTTTAATCTCATCAACTCATTTACTCATTAACTAATTTGCTTTTTATGTGGGTAGGGAGGGATTTGCACCCCCGAAGCCCGAAGGCAGCTGATTTACAGTCAGCCTGGTTTGTCTACTTCCAATACCTACCCATTTGATTTTTAAATAATACCAAACTATCTAAAAAATCAAGATTGTCAATTTCCGAGGCACAATATAATTTTATCAAAAAACCAATCAACCTTCAATCACCTTTTGATGTCTTTTTCTCCAATCCTCAATTTTTTTGTGATGACCGGATAATAAAACCTTGGGCACTTTCCAATAAACTCCCTTTTTAGGTGAGAAAACCTCGGGCCTAGTGTACTGTGGGTATTCGATAAACCCTCCCTTTACCACTCTTTCTTTTAAAAATTCTGGCTTTCCTATTACTCCTGGGATTAACCTGGTCACAGCTTCTATTACCACCATCGCTGGCAATTCTCCTCCCATTAAATCGTAAGGCCCGATCGATAATTCTAAATCTGCAATGTATTTTGCAACTCTTTCGTCCACTCCTTCATACCTTCCGCAAATCAAAATTAAGTGTTTTAACTTTGAAAAAGAATAAGCCATTTTTTGGTTAAATTGCTTTCCCCTGGGAGTAAACAAAATTATTTTTGCTCTTTGCTCTTTGCTCTTTGCTTTTATTGATTTCACTGCTCTATAAATTGGCTCAACTTTCAAAACCATCCCCAACCCTCCACCGTAGGGCCTATCATCTACAGTTTTTCTTTTATCAGTCGAAAAATCTCTCAGATTATAAATTTTGATTTTGATCAATTTTTTCTCTTGGGCTTTTTTAATAAAAGATTCTCTCAAAAAAGAATCGAAGATTTTTGGGAAAATTGTAATGATATGAAAATAAATCATTTTTTTTCGTTCGCTTTTCTTAAACGAAAACGGTGCTACTTTAAAGATAGCACCGCCTTCGTGAGCTGTAAATTCTAATCTTTACTTCTTTTCTGGTTCTTCGATCTTCAAATTCACTCTTGCGTGGTTTTTCGCCCCAACCAATCTCACTAAAGATCTTATCGCTCTCACCGTTGCTCCACCCTTGCCGATGATTTGCCCCATATCTTCAGGATGAACTTTCAGAGAAAGTAAAACTCCCATTTCATCCACTTTTCGAGTAATTTTCACCTCGTCTTTGTGGTCGACAAGGGCTTTCACAACGTATTCAAGAAATTCTTGGTCTGCTGGCATTTTTTCAATGAATTCTGATTTTCTTTTGCGACCTTTCGCTCCCGATTTTCTCTCAATCGGAAGAGCTGAAAATCAAGTAGATTTTACTCTTTTTAAAAAATTTTGTCAAGAAATCGTATTGGGTCATCTAAAATGTAAGTGAAATGGGATTGGTTGGGACATTTAAAAGGTAAGTGAAATGATCATGGATATGCAAGCTAGAAATCAATATTTGAAGGCTTTAATTGAAAAAAGA
>Ga0078972_1002540_pt1 | contig 59701 bp, 47 predicted proteins | sample YelNatPaOPGAMG01_FD_67568 | JGI IMG/M metagenome (GOLD analysis project Ga0078972, IMG submission 67568) | Hot spring thermophilic microbial communities from Obsidian Pool, Yellowstone National Park, USA - OP-RAMG-01 (SPADES assembly) (version 2) | ecosystem: Environmental > Aquatic > Thermal...
GACCTCTCCACGGTGCACCGCGTGGCGGTGGATGAGACCGCGTCGCGGCGTGGCCACAACTATATCACGCTGTTTGCCGATATCGATCAGGCCCGGGTCGCCTTCGTCGCCGAGGGCAAGGATGCCGTCACGGTCGCCGCCTTCGCCGAGGATCTGGCCGAGCATGGCGGCGATCCGGAGGCGGTGACCGCGGTGTGCATCGACATGAGCCCTGCCTTCATCAAGGGCACCAGCGAGAGTCTGCCCAACGCCGCCATCACCTTCGACAAGTTCCATGCGGTGAAGATCGTCAACGACGCCGTGGACGCGGTGCGCCGGGCCGAACAGAAGACGCAGAACGTGCTGCGCGGTACGCGCTATATCTGGCTGCGCAATCCGGACAATCTGTCGGAACGCCAGCAGGCCATGCTCAAGGCATTGCCGACGCAGCATCTGAAGACCGCACGGGCCTACCAAATCCGCCTGGCCTTCCAGGACCTCTACAACCAGCCCACAGCCGAAGCCGGCGTGGCGTTCCTCAAGAAGTGGTACTTCTGGGCTACCCACAGCCGCTTGCAACCCGTGATCGACGCAGCGCGTACTATCAAAAGCCACTGGAATGGCATCCTGCGCTGGTTCGACAGCCGCATCGCCAACGGGCTGATGGAGGGTATCAACAGTCTGGTTCAGGCCGCCAAGGCAAAGGCACGCGGCTATCGCTCAACGCGAAACCTCAAGGCCATCGTCTATCTGCTCGCCGGAAAGCTCGACCTCAACCTGCCAGCCCGACACTGTTTCTCCCCACTCCAAACAGCGAAGAACCGGTTTATTTCCACATAGGCCATAAAGTAAAAATCACCGCGTCACATAATCCGCTCAGAGCCGGAAAATCAATCGAACTTGAAAAAGAACGCCCTTTGAAAACGGCGCGAGGGCATTCTTTTTCAAACTCTCAGGGATCCGTCGCCCGGCATCGCCGACGCTGACCGCGCTGCCGGTTTGGTTCAATCGCCTTTTTTGCCATCGCCCCCGCAACGCCGCTTTTGGCGCGCGCGCGGTTTGGCGCTAGGCTCACCCCGGAGATTGACCCCGGACAAAACAATCGAGGAGGACCGACCATGATCCATGTAATCGCCATCATCACCGCGAAGCCCGGCCAGCGGGATCATATTCTCGAAGCCTTCCGCGCCAACATGGCGGCGGTGCGCGCCGAGCAAGGCTGCATCGAATATGGCCCGGCGGTTGACGCCCCGGAGATGGGCGGGTTTCAGACCAAATTCGGCCCCGACGTCTTCGTGGTGATCGAGAAATGGGCGAGCAAAGAGGCGCTGGCCGCGCACGCCGCTTCCCCGCATATGGCAAGCTATAGCGCGAAGACCAAGGAATGGATTGCCAGCCGCGTGATCCATGTGCTGGAGCCGGCCGGCTGATCCCCGGCCCGAGAAACGCGGCGGCGGCCCCTAAAAGCGCTTCCACCGGCAAGACCGCCGCCGGGCGCGGGGCCAGGACGATCAGCGACGTCCCGAACCCCACCACCAGGCCGGCGCCCGCCAGCAACAGGCGCCTGCGGCGCGACGCATCGACCAAAAACCCGGCCGGGATCACGGCCGTGGCGCCGGGAGGATCTGCTGCGCGTCCATGACCCGGCCATAGGGGGTGACCAGCCCGATCCCGCTTGCCGACAATGTCGCACCCGGCGTCAGGACGCCGGCCATGCTGGCGGCCTCGGGCGGCGGCAGATGGATCTGCGTGCCGTCCTCGAGCATCGCACCGTTGAGATCGCCACGCGGCCCATAAAGCGCCATGCGCACCCGCCCTGTTGCGGTCATCGGCTGCGCTGGCCCCGGAAACGGCGGGAAGGGCGCGAGGCCAGGGCCAGGCGGTCCGGTATCGACCACGGTCTGGCCGGTCGCGGCATCGCTGATCGCAACCGCTTGCACCACCGGCACGGCATAGGCACGCAGGCCGCGGATCGTGACCTGATCGCCGATCCTGATGCCGCGGAGCAGCGCCGGACCGAGATGCGGCGGCATATGGACTTCGGTGCCATCGGCGAGGATGACACCATCGACATCGCCGCGCGGGGTGAGGCTGAAGGCGGTCACCTGGCCGGAGATTTGCGGCCATTGTGCCGGATCCGTCCCCGGCGCAAGCCCCGGAGGTGGGGGCGGCGCCATGCCGGGAGGTGGGGGTTGGGCGTCAGCGGCGCCAAGGCCGAGCAGCAAGCCGGTTGCGACCAAAACACTCAAGCGCGAGCGAAGCATCTCAACTCTCCTCTGACGGGGACTTGGCGGTGCCAAGCCTGACGACGAGCTGATTGCAATCGACGGGCCAAATTCATGATATTGATAAATATAGGGTATTTTCAGGGGCTGGGCGAAGACTCGTCCGCCGATCGGTCATCCTGTGTCCGCTTATCGGACGCTTCGGCGTCGCGTGCCACGGTCTCGCCGAGGCCATAGCGACGCAATTTGACATAAAGCAACTGGCGATGGATGCCGAGGCGGCGCGCTGCTTCGACACGGTTGTGGTTCGTCGCCGCCAGCGCGTTCTGGATCATCGTCATCTCCAGGCGGGCAATGGTGCCGGGGAGGTCGGTGCCTGCGGCGATGTTTGCGGAGAGCTGGTCCTTGCCGCCGGCTTCATGGGGCATGTCAAGTTCGTGGGGCATGTCAAGAAAATCGAAGGCAGCGGCCGGAATCCACGGCCCCGGGGTCAACACCGCCGCCCGCTCCAGGGCGTTGCGCAATTCCCGCACATTGCCAGGCCAGGGATGGGCGAGCAAACGCGCCGCCGCCGCCGGCTCCAGCCGCTTGCCGCTGCCGCTCTGGGCGAGAAAATGCTCGGCCAGCGGCACGATATCGGCGAGCCGCTCGCGGAGCGGCGGCAAGGCGATCGGCACAACGCCGATGCGGTAATAGAGATCTTCGCGAAACCGCCCTTGCGCGATCTCGGCGCGGAGATCGCGGTGGGTCGCGGCGAGGATGCGAACGTCGAGCGGCGTCGCCCGCCCGCCGAGCGGTGTCACTTCGCGGGTTTCCAGCACCCGCAGCAGCTTGGCCTGCAATAGCGGCGCCATATCGCCGATTTCATCGAGCAGGATGGTGCCGCCTTGAGCGGCGCGAAACGCGCCTTCGCGGTCGGCGTGGGCGCCGGTGAAGGCGCCGCGGACATGGCCGAACAACTCGCTTTCGAGCAATTCGGCGGGGATGGCGGCGCAGTTGATGGCGATGAACGGAAAGCGGCCGCGCCGGCCATAGCGATGGATCGCGCGTGCGACGACCTCCTTGCCGGTTCCGGTCTCACCGATGATCAGCACCGTCGTCTCCTGATCGGCGAGCCGGCCGATGGTTTTTTGCACCATGCGCATCGCGGCGCTGGCGCCGATGAACTCTTCCCCCGTCGGCGGCGGTGGCGGGGCAGGTGGGGTGATCGCCAGCATGCGGGCAAGCAAGGCCGCGAGATCGGCGCGTCCGACCGGTTTGGCGAGATGATCGACGGCGCCAAGCCGCATCGCCTCGATCGTGTTGGCGCTGGTCGGGACGGCGGTGAGCACCGCGACCGGTGGCGGCGCCGGTCGCGCCTGAAGGCGGCGCAACAATTCGAGCCCATCCATCCCCGGCATGCGAAGATCGAGCAGCACCGCCGCGCAGTGTTCGGCCGCCAAAATGGCCAGTGCCGCCTCGCCGGTTGCGGCCAGCCGCGGCTCATGGCCGAGATCGCGCATCGTCTCGGCGAGGCTTTCGCGCAAGCCGGCATCGTCGTCGACGATCAGGACGAGGGCCATGATTGCGGATCCTGCCAAGGGAGGACGAGCGCGAAGACCGCCCCGACGCGGCCTTCCCCGCCCTCTGCCTGCCCCCCAGGGTCGAGGAGGTGGAGCGATCCGGCTTGCGCCGCCGCCATCTCACGGGCGATGGCGAGGCCGAGGCCGGTGCCGTCGGGGCGGCCGGTGACGAAGGGCTCGAAAAGCCGGGCGCGGAGATCCTCGGCGATGCCGGGCCCGGTATCGGCAACGCGGATGACGAGGGTGTCTCCCTCCCGATCGGCCCGCAAGCTGACCTTCCCACCCGGCGGCGTGTGGCGGAGGGCATTGTCGATGAGCGCCGTCAAAGCCCGCCGGGTCAGCGCCGGATCGAACACTGCCCTCAGCGCCGGCCCCTGATGCGAAAGACGCACGCCGGCGCGCACGGCGAGGTCGCCATGCTCGGCGACCAAGGCGGCCAGCAGACGAGGGACATCAACCGGCTCGGGGCGCGGCGTCGGCCGCTGCGTGAGGCTGAGGATTTCACCAACGAGATGATCGAGCCGGGCGATTTGGACGAGGATCGCGGCCAGCGCCTGCCGTGCCCGTGCGGCTTCTGGCGCCGGCGCGGCGGCGAGCGCGTTTTCCGCCTTGAGACGCATCGCCGCCAGCGGATTGCGGATTTCATGGGCAATACCGGCCGCGACCCGCCCCAAGGCCGCCAGACGTTCGGCCTCGGCAGCCTTGCGGGAGAGCTTATCCGCCTCTTGTCGTGCCTGCGCGAGACGGTGGCCGGCCTCGTTGAGGGCGACGAGAATGCGATCGAGATCGTGCTCACCCGTGGCCGGGAGAGCCGGCAGATCGGCGATATCATGGGCGCGTAGGGCGGCTTCGATGGCGCCGATATGCCGCCCCCAGCCGCGCGCCAGCCGCCAGAGCCAGAGCGACAACAGCAGAACCAGCATCAGCAGCGCGACGAGCCCGGTTTGCAGCCGGCTGACCGCCGGGCTCGCCTCCACCCGGGTCATCACCCAGACGCTTGCCCCCGGGATCGCCGCGGCGGCGGTCAGCGGGCGGGCGTAAAGCAAAAGCGTCTGCCGCTTGCCACGCTCTCGCCGGGCGACCGGCGCCCGCTCTTGCCGCGCTTCGGCGTTGATCGCAGCGATGGTGGCGCTTTCCGCCGCCGGGAGATCGCTCTTGACGCCACTTCCTTCATAGGTCGGGAAAGCATAAGCGAGCGAGCCGCGCTGTTCCTGCCAGATCCCCCCCTCGACCCCCTCGGCCCCGGCGAGCGCGGCCCGCACCACCGCGCCGAGCCCTCGCACGAAGCGCGGATCATCAGGCGCCCGGGCCAGTCCCGCGGCATAGAAATCATAGGCTCCGGCGAGGCGTTCGGCGGCGCGCGCCAGCGTGACTTCGGCCTCGGCGGTGCGGGCGGCGGTGGAGGCGCGATCGAGGGCGAGGATCAGCGCCGCAACCCCCGCCGCCGCCGCCAGCGACAGCAGCCACAGCAACAGCAGTCGCGCCCGCAGCGAACGCGCTCCACCCATCAGGTGTCGCAAGCTCGCTCACGCCGCCAGCCCGCCGGGTGAGGCGCGGCGTTGGCGTCTACCAGGGAAGCACGTCTCCCTGATAATCGAGATAGGCAACACCGCCCTTGCCGTGATGGCGGGTGATGGTCGCGGCGAGGCCCTTGGTGCTGGTCTCAACATCGAGCGGCGCCTGTGGTCCCCCCATATCGGTCCGCACCCAGCCGGGATGGAGCAGCAGGATGGTGCGGGTCTTGTTCTCGGGGTGGGTGGCGAAGCATCGGACCGCCATGTTGAGCGCCGTCTTGCTCACGCGGTACAGCTCGAAGCCGCCCTCACAGCGCGCGATGCTGCCGAGGATCGAGGTCATGAAGCCGATTGTCCCGCTGGGTTGCACCAGTGGCGCCAGCGCCTCGGCGGCGCGTACCGGGTTGATCGCGTTGGTGAACAAGAGCCGCGTGATCTCGGCGTCCGCCACCGCCGCGAGCGGCTTTGCCGGATCGGTCGAAACCCCGGCATTGAGGAACAAAAGATCGAATTTCTTCCCGCCCAGCCGCGTCGCCAGCGCCTTGACCTCCGCCGGATGGTCGATATCGACGGTTTCCACCGCGAGGCCCGGGTTTTTCTGCTGCAATTCGGCGAGTTCCGGCGCTTCGGCCCGTTTGGTCGCGACCACCTCCCAGCCGCCGGCCAGCAACTGGCGGGTGAGGCCGAGGCCGAGGCCGCGCGAGGCGCCGATAATGAGGGCTTTCATCGCTCTTCTCCCGTGGGGTTGGTTGCCGGACGCGGATTGAAACCCACGGGCGGGGAATTGTCGATGCCACGCGCGAGATCGACCGGGACAACCCCGATCGCCTGACACCCGTGCCCGCCGTAAAGCGGCAGCTTGGCGAGGATCTCGGGTGGCGTCAGAGCGTACTCGGGTGGCAGCGGCGGCGTCGTGCCGGCAAGCCGGCCGGGGTCGAAGGCGCTCAACAAATCGCCCTCATTGGGCACCACCGCATCCTTGGGGCCGAGCCAGTCCTGGCCGAGCCGCGCCCGCCCCGCCGCGCGCGCCGCCGCTTCCTCGGGAAGCGTCGCGAGCGGGGGCAGGCGGTAGAGATGGTCGAGGAATTTGATCACCTCGTTGTGATCACCCTCTTCGTGCGAGACGACATGGGCGCGGGCATAGGGCGAGATCACGATCAGCGGAATGCGCGGCCCGCGCGCCAGCGCCTTGCCGTCGGGGCCGGTCTCGAGCAAGCGCGGGGGCACATGGTCATAGGCGCCGCCACCCTCATCGAAGGTGATGATGATCGCGCTTTCCGCCCAATAGGGGCTCTCGGCGATGGCATTGACCTCGCGCCCGAGCAAGGCCTCGCTAATTTCCGAATCGGAATATCCGGGGTGGTCGTCATCGCCCTGGAATTTTTTTCGCACGGCCGGATCGGGGTCGGCGGGGAGCAGGCCGGCGATGTTGCGAAAGCCGCCACGAATGTAGAAGACGCCGCCCGCTTGGGGCAGGCGCTTTGCCTCGAGATCGGCGAAGAAATCGCCGAGCCCGCGCAGATGCGCCGCCATTTCTGGGTTGTTGGCGACATAGCCGAAATATTGCGCCGCGTTATGGTGCCAGACATAGGAGAGATGCGAGCCCTCCGCCGGCGCATCGGCCGGGTCGGAGGGCTCGTGATCGTAGCCTTCCTGATACCACCCCCAGGCAAGCGGCGCCCGCCCGGAAGCGGCGATCGCCGGGATATCGCCTGAGATATCGGCGAGATCGCCGCCGGGGTCGCGGTCGGACTTGACCAGCGCGGGCAGGTTTTTCCCCGCGAATGTCAGCGGCAGGCTGGCATAGGTCTGGTTGATCTGGGAGGCCGTCTTGTAGCGCGGATTACCCGGCGTGCCGCTCGTCTGATCGGCGCCTGAGCCCCAGAAGGGCGGCGGGTCGGCCACCATCGGCTCGCCCCGGCTGGCATAGGAGCCCCCCGCCGAAGAGGCGGCAAGCGTGGCCTGGTCAGGATGTTTCAGCCATTGCGTCTCGCCGCTTTGGCCGGCGATGAGCGCGATGGCGTTGGGCGCCGAGGGGGCGATGGTGTGTTGGAAAAACGCATCGAACAGCACGAAGCGGCTGGCGTAATTCCAGAGGAGCGGGATGGTGTCGCAATCGATATGGGCCATTGGCAGCGCGCCATGCTGGAAGGCCTGGCGCGAGGGTTTTTCCCCCGGCTTGACGTATTTCATCTCCTCGGCGAGGGCGAAGCGGTCCATCGCGGCGCTTCCTTCCGAGATGTGCATTTTCTCCACCAATATCGGGTGGCTGTGGTCCATGTCGTCGAGATCGGCGGCGAAATCGGCCGGGCCGAGGCGGAAGGGGTGGATCGTCGTCATGCCGCCGTCCGGCTTGATGATCGGCTGGAAAAACCCCGGCGTCATCGCGGCAGGCGCCGAATAGAGCCCGCGCGCGCCGGGAAAACCGCCGAAATAGGCGTCGAAGGAGCGGTTTTCCTGATAGAGGATAAAAACGTATTTTATCCGCGCCCGCAGCGCCTCGATCGCGACCGTTGCGCTCGCAGCGCTCGTGAGATAGGGGCGGATGGCCGGCGCCGGGTCGGGCTGTGGCGCGAGCAGCGCCCCCGGCTCGGCCGCGGCAGAGCCGGCGTGGCCAGAGACGAGCGCGGCAAACGCCAGGGAGAGGGAAAAAATCGCGTCACGCACGGGCATCCTCGCTGCATGGGCTAGGGCTGTTTGTTCCAGAATCGGGGGCCCATGCTAGCCGCTGGGGGCAGCGGGCGCACATGAAACTATCGTGTCACGCGGCGCCGCTCAGAGCCTGAAAATCAATCGAACTTGAACAAGAATGCCCTCTGGAAACATTGGGTTTTTTCTGTCAATTGCCGGGCAAGGGGCATTCTTTTTCAAACTCTCAGTGCGGCGGCGCGAGGCCGCGCGCATTCGTCAGCGTCGCGGCCTCGAAATCGGCGCCTTGCGTATCGGCGCCGGAAAAATCCGCGCCATTCAGATAGGCGCCGGTGAAATCGGCACCTGCGAGCTGGGCGTTGCGGAAACTGGCGCCGTTGAGCCGAGCAAAACGGAACAGAACATGGCCAAGCTCGGCGTATTCGAAATTGGCACCATCGAGATTGGCGCTGGAGAATTCGGTGCGGAGCAGGCCCATCGACTGATTGCGCATATCGGGGGCCATGTGGGCATGGGAAAAATTCGCCCCGTGCAGGTCATCGAAACTGAAATGCACTGTCATGGTGGCCCCGGAAAAATCGGCGCCGGAAAAATTTGCTGCCTCCGCCGGAGTGTTTTCCATCGCTTGCGATGTTACCATGGTTTGCAGCACGGCACCGCGCAGATTGGCGTGGGAAAAATTGGCATTCATGATCCAGGCGAAGGTGAGATCGGCGCCTTCGAGATTGGCGCCCGAGAGATCGGCGTGCACCAGCTTGACGCCATGCAGATTGGTTTTTCGCAAATCCGCGCCGTGCAGATCGGCGCCGCTGAGATCAAGGCCGGTGAGATCATCGCCGCTCATATCCTGTCCCGCGAGCATGGTTTTCTGGCCCGCTGCCGCGCGCGCTTTCACCTCGGCCGTTGCAAGATGCGCCGACTGCGTCCGCGCCGCGAAGGGGGAGAGCATGGCGAGGACCGAGAGCATGGGCAAGGTGTTTCTTGGCCAGTCAATCATCGTTGCGTCCTTATGTAACCCCGGGCTTCGCGCGCAATTCGTTTTGAAAAAACGGCTGGGGACGCGCCCCGGCCGGAGTCTGGGGAGAAAAACGTCAAGCCGTTACTCGAAGGCGCAGCCCGCGCGCACACCGAGCAGGCGGAAGACCGCGGCCGCCGGGCAGAAGCCGGTAAAACTCGATTGCAGGAGGTTCAGCCCGATGAAGGCGGTGAACAGCAGGAAATAGGGGCTGACCAGCCAGGTCAGCAGAGCGCTCAGCAGTACCATGAGTCCGGCGAAGCGTAGAACAGCGCGATCGAGGGTCATTGCAGTTTCTTTCCTATCAGGAGGTGGGGATTACACGGGTTCCTTGAGTTTCTTCAGGTCGAGCTGCTTCATGAGAAACCGCTCATAGAAAGGCTCGCTGTTGCCGCCGCGCATCTTGCGCATGAAATATTTCTCGAAGCCGACTTTTGCAAGATGCACCCAGGCCCCTTTCGCCGCCCAATTGGTGTTGCGCGGCGGAATTTGTGGCTTGGCGATGAAAGCGACCCCGGTATCGCCGAAATCGGCGAGGCAGATCGCGTTCCAGGTGGCCCGCGTGGTGGGCTCGCGACCATGGAGCAGCGCGCCGATATTCATCGCCGTCGCGGTCACCATGGATTCGATCATGAAACCGGTTTTTGGCACGCCGACTGGCACCGGCGTCGGCCCGGTGGGCGGAATGGCGACCGCGACGCCGATGCCGAACACGTTGCGGTAGGTCGGGTTGCGCTGAAATTCATCGATCAGCACGAAGCCGCGCGGGTTCACCAGTTTTTCCAATCCGCGAATCGCCGCAACCCCGCGGAAGGCGGGCAGCATCATGGAATAGCGGAAGGGCAGCTCGTGGGTTTGCTTGATGGTGCCGTCAGGGTTGACTTCCTCGACGGTCATCTTTTCCGCCTCGACCGTCTTGACCCGCGCGTTGGTGATCCATTTGATGTGGTGATCGCGGAATTCGCTCTCCAGCAAGCCCTTGGTATCCCCCACACCGTCGAGGCCGAGATGGCCGATATAGGGCTCGGCGGTGACATAGGTCATCGGCACGCGGTCGCGGATCTTGCGCTTGCGCAGTTCGGTGTCGAGAATGAAGGCGAATTCGTAGGCCGGGCCATAGCACGAGGCGCCCTGCACGGCGCCAACCACGATGGGGCCGGGGTTGCGGCAGAAAGTCTCGAAGGCGACGCGGGCCCGCTCGGCGTGATCGACATGGCAGATCGATTGGGTATGGCCCTCCGGGCCGAGACCGGGGATTTCGTCGAAGGCGAGATCGGGGCCGGTCGCGATCACCAGATAATCATAGGGGATGATTTCGCCGTCGTTGAGTTCGACCTGGTTGGCGCCGGGATCGACCCGCTTGGCGCCTTGGTCGTAAAACCGGATCCCCTTGCGCCGCATGATCGGCGTGAGGTCGATCTCGATGTCCGGCCGGGCGCGCCAGCCGACGGCGACCCAAGGGTTCGACGGCACGAAATGATATTTCGACCCCTGGCTGATCAGGCTCACCCGATCCCCCTTGCGCACTTGCGCCAGCGCCTCGATGGCCATCAATGTGCCGCCGAGCCCCGCTCCCAGAACCACGATTTCAGCCATGACGTTTCTCCTCCACACTTGGTTTGACATATATATGCGTATCATCGTATATACGCAAGCATGAAAAACATCGATGCCATGCACCAAGCCGCCGATCAGGCGAGCGCCCTGCTCAAGGCGCTTTCCAGCCGCCACCGGCTGCTCATCCTCTGCCATCTCGCCGAGGCCCCCTGCTCGGTGGGCGAGCTTGCAGCGGCCCTGGGTCTGCGCGATTCGACGGTCTCCCAGCACCTCGCGCTGTTGCGCCGCGATGGTTTGGTGAGTGCCACACGCGAAGGGCAGACGATCTGGTATGCGCTCGCAAGTGGGCCGGCGCGGCAGGTGTTGGACACGCTATTTTCCATCTATTGTCCGCAACCGAGTGCGGCGCGGCGGGTCATGACCTGACCGCCGCGCCTTCCGCGTCCTGCTCATCGCTTGCCCGAGGCTCCGTCAGAGGCGAAAAATCATGCGCGTTTCTCTTCTTCCCGCCTGGCTGGTGGCCTGGCTTCTGGTCGCCACCCCTGCCCTCCTTGCGGCCGAATTCGTCGTCCAGCCGGCCAATGTCATCGATGAAAAAGCGGTTTTCGCGACTGTCGAGAGCCGCAACGTGGTGCCGGCGCGGGCGCGCATCGGCGGCACCATCACCGAACTCAACGTCCGCGAGGGCGATGAGGTGACGGCGGGGCAGGTGATCGGCGTCATTGCCGACCAGAAGCTCGGGCTGCGCATCCAGGCGCTCGATGCCGAAATCACCGGGCTCAAATCCCAGCTCGCCCAGGCCGAGACCGATCTCGGCCGCGCCCAGGCGCTGGCCAAGGGGGGCGCCGTTTCGCGCCAGCAGCTCGACCAGGCGGGAACCGCGGCGCAGGTCGCGGCAAGCTCGCTCAAGGCGCGCGAAGCCGAGCGCGCGCTCGCCGCGCAGCAGATGGTCGAGGGGCAGGTCTTTGCCCCAACCGCGGGGCGGGTCCTCACCGTGCCGCTCACCATCGGCTCGGTGGTCATGCCGGGCGATTCGATCGCAACGGTTGCGGAACGGAAATTCGTGCTGCGTCTGCACGTGCCCGAGCGTGCCACCGGCTTTCTCAAGGCCGGCCAGACGGTGCGGGTGAACGGGCGCGATCTTGGTGCCGAGGGGGCGCAATTCGGCACCGTCACCCTGGTCTATCCGCGCATCGAAAATGGCAACGTGGTCGCCGACGCGGAGGTGAAAGGGCTCGGCGACTATTTTGTCGGCCAGCGCATCGAGGTGTGGATCCCCGCTGGTGATCGCCACACCTTCGTCATACCCGCCCATCTGATCGAGACGCGTTTCGGCCTCGACTATGTCCATCGCCGTGACCTGGCCGGGGTTGTCGTTGCGATCCCGATCCAGCGCGGCCGCGATTTTCCAACGCCCGAGATGCCCGACGGCATCGAGGTGCTCTCCGGTATCGCCCCCGGCGACGTTCTGGTGGCGCCATGAATCTCGGGATTTCCGGCCACCTGACGCGGGCCACGATCCGCTCGCCGTTGACGCCGCTTTTCCTTCTCGCCGCCCTCGCCGCCGGGTTGATCGCACTCCTCACCATCCCGCGCGAGGAAGACCCGCAAATCCACGTTCCCCTGGTCGATATCATGGTCTCGGCCAACGGGCTGCGCGCCGATGATGTCGCGGAACTCGTCACCAAGCCGCTTGAGACCATCGTCAAGGCGATCCCTGGCGTCGAGCATGTCTATAGCGAGACAGAGGATGACCGCGCCACGGTAACCGCGCGCTTCGTCGTCGGCACCGGCGAGGATGATGCCGTGCTCCGGGTCAACGACAAGGTGCGCGCCAATCTCGATCGCATCCCGATCGGCATTCCGCAGCCCTTGATCGTCGGGCACGGCATCAACGATGTCGCGACCGTCGTTTTGACCCTCTCGCCCAAGCCCGGCGCCGAGGGGCGCTGGCGGCAGACCGATCTCTATCAGCTCGCGAGCAAGCTGCAATCGGAGCTGATCAAGACCGAGAATATCGGCCTGAGCTATATCGCCGGCACCGATCCCGAGCAGATCCGCGTCGAGCCCGATCCCGAGAAACTCTCGCTCTATGGCGTTACCTTGCAACAGCTCATTGCCAAGGTGCGCGATGCCAACCGTTCCTTCGTTGCGGGCTCGGTGCGCGATCTCGGGGCGATGCGCACGGTGACGGCGGGCCAGACCATGCTGGGCATCCCCGATATCGGCTTGCTGCTGATTACCACGCGCGACGGCAGGCCGGTCTATGTCCACGATGTCGCGCAGGTGGTCGTCGGTGGTTCGGTCGAGGAAAACCACGTCTTCAATCTGCTCCCCGACAAGAAGGGCGGCTGGCGCGAGACGCCGGCGGTGAGCCTCGCCCTCGCCAAACGCTCGGGGGCCAACGCGGTGGTGGTGGCGAACGCCATCGTGGCGCGGGTGAAGAGCCTTGAGGGCCAGCTCATTCCGAGCGACATCGCGGTCGAGGTGACGCGCGATTACGGCGTCACCGCGAACGAAAAGGCCAACGAGCTGCTCTTTCATCTCGGGCTCGCCACCGTCTCGATCGTCGTCTTGATCTCCTTCGCGGTCGGCTGGCGCGAGGGGCTAGTAACCCTCGTCGTCATTCCGACGACGATCCTGTTGACGCTCTTTTCCGCCGAGATGATGGGCTACACCATCAACCGAGTGTCACTATTCGCGTTGATTTTCGCGATCGGCATTCTTGTCGATGACGCCATCGTCGTGGTCGAGAATATCGCGCGGCACTGGGCGATGGCCGACGGTCGGCCGCGCATCCAGGCGGCGATCGAGGGGGTGGCCGAGGTCGGCAACCCGACCGTGGTCGCAACCCTCACGGTCGTGACCGCGCTGTTGCCGATGCTGTTCGTCTCCGGGCTGATGGGCCCCTACATGGCGCCGATCCCGGCGAACGCCTCCGCCGCGATGCTGTTTTCCTTCTTCGTCGCCATGGTGGTGGCGCCGTGGCTGATGCTCAAGCTCGCGCCGGGGGCGAAAAAGGCGAGCAAGACAGCGTCACTCCCCGCTGGCAGCGCCCATGGCCATGGCGAAGGCGTCCTCGGGCGCCTCTATCGCCATGTCGCCGGGCCGTTGCTGCGCTCACGCCCGCTCGCCTGGAGCTTCCTGCTGCTGGTGGGCTTCGCCACCGTCGCCGTCTGCGGACTTTTCTATACCGAGAACGTCACCGTCAAGCTGCTGCCGGTCGATAATAAATCGGAACTGAGCGTGCTGCTCGATCTGCCCGCCGGCGCCAGCCTCGAGGAAACCGAGCAGCGCCTTGCCGCAGCCGCGCGCATCGTCGAGACGCTGCCCGAAGTCACGGCGATCCAGATCTATGCCGGCACCCCAGAGCCGTATGATTTCAATGGTCTGGTGCGGCATTATTACGCGCGCGAGAAACCCTGGCTGGGCGGGCTGCATATCGTGCTCGCACCCAAAGCGGAGCGCCAGCGGGCCAGCCACGCCATCGCCCTCGATCTCCGCCGCAAGCTCGCGACGCTGCAACTCCCGCAAGGGGCTGTGCTGAAAGTGGTGGAAATGCCGCCCGGACCGCCAGTGCTGGCGACATTGCTCGCCGAGATCTATGGCCCCGACGTGAACACCCGAAGCGCGGTTGCCGAGGAGGTGAAATCCATCTTCAAGTCCGTCCCCTTCATCGTCGATGTCGATGATTCCTACGGCCATCGCGAGCCGCGGCTGCATATCGCCATAGACCAGCCGGAACTCGACTATTTCCGCGTCGAGCAAAGCGATGTTTATGACTCGATCGAGGCGCTGTTCGGCGGCGTGCCGGTCGGCTACTCCTATCGTGGCGAGGAGCGGCTGCCGATCGAAATCGCGATCGGCCTGCCCAAGCGCGACCTGAGCTGGAACGAGCGGCTGGCGGCGACCCCGGTGCCGGCCAACACGCTGCCCGGCGCGCGTGGCGTCGTCGAACTCGGCCAAATAGTCAAGGTCACCCGTGAAACCGGCTCGCGCACGCTGTTTCGCCGCGACGGCCATTTCGCCGATATGGTAACCGGCGAGCTTGCCGGCAGTTTCGAGTCGCCGATCTATGGCATGCTGGCGGTCGATAAGCTGATCGCCACGCACGATTGGGGCAAGCTCGGTCGGCCGGAGATCCGCTTTCGCGGTCAGCCCGACGACGAGGCCCACCCCACCCTGCTCTGGGACGGCGAATGGGAAATCACCTATGTGACGTTCCGCGACATGGGGGCGGCTTTCGGGGTTGCCATTCTCGGCATCTACATCCTCGTCGTCGCGCAATTCCAGAGCTTCAAGATCCCGCTGATGATCCTGACGCCGATCCCGCTCACGCTGATCGGCATCCTGCTCGGCCACTGGCTGCTCGACGCGCCCTTCACCGCGACCTCGATGATCGGCTTCATCGCGCTCGCCGGCATCATCGTGCGCAACTCGATCCTGCTCGTCGATTTCATCCGCCACGGCCGCGGCGAGAAGCCGCTGCGCGAGGTGCTGCTCGACGCCGGGGCCATCCGCTTCAAGCCGATCCTGCTCACCGCGCTCTCGGCGATGATCGGCGCGGCCACCATCCTGCCCGACCCGATCTTCCAGGGCCTCGCCATCTCGCTGCTGTTCGGCCTCGCCTCCTCAACCCTGCTCACCGTGCTGGTGATCCCGGCGATCTACGTCGTGCTCCGCGATCCCTTGGGACGCTAGGCGCAAGGCGCGGGCGCGGCCCCTTGCCTTGCTTCTACGCCCCCGGGCTGCAGGAGGCGCCGCCGAGGACGCAGAATTCGGCGCAGAAGCGGTGATTGAGCGCCACGGGGCGGCTGGCCGCGGCAAGCGTTGGGCCGAGTTCGAAGCCCTGGTCGTAGGCGAGCAGGGTGCAGGCGAGCACGGCGGGCCCGGCGCTGTCCTTGCGGCGGACCACCATGCGGGCGCTCGCGCACATCATGGCGTCTGGGTTCTTGCCGAGGATGCCCCAGCAGCTCTCGGTGATTTCGGGGACATCGGCGGACGGGTCCATTTCGGGAAACAGCACGAGTTTGGCGGGCTGGGTGGCATCGAGGGCGAGCCCTAGGCGGGCGAAGAGGGCGGCAAATCCGGCGCGCAGCGCGGCCTCGCTTTCGCCCCAGCGGGTGCGCCCGGCGATCGCGAGATCGAAGCCGTGGGCGGCGAGCCAGAGCAGGCCGTCGAGGGTTTCGCGCCAGCTTCCCGGCCCGCGCAGCGCCTCGTGCCGCAGGGCGGTGTAGTGATCGAGCGAGACGCGGAGCGTGAGGCGTCCGGGAAAGCGTGCGACGAGGGAGAGCAGGGCGGCGCGGGATTTCGGGCGCTGCATCGGCCGCATCGCATTGGTCAGCACAAGCACGCGGTGACCGGCCATGAGCGCGTCTTCCATCATGGCGGGAAGCTCGGGATTGAGGAACGGCTCGCCGCCGGTGAAGCCGATTTCCCGGAGTTCCGGATGATGGATCGCCGCTTCCGCGAGAAAGCCCTGCACCTCGGCGCGGCGCAGGAAGACGAGGCGGTCGTTGCGCGGGCTCGATTCGATATAGCAATCGGTGCAGGCGATGTTGCAGAGTGTGCCGGTGTTGAACCAGAGGGTGCGGAGCGCGGTGAGAGCCACGCGGGCGCGGCGTTCGCCACGCGCGGTGGTATCGGGGTCGGTGAATTTTGCCGCCGCCAGGGCGGGGGAAATCGCGTCCATCGCTGGTGTGGCTCCTCTCCGCCGGCGTTCAGGGCGGCAGGTTGGCCCCGGCGAGGGCATCCACCACGGCGCGCGTTACCTCCCGCGTCGTCGCCCGCCCGCCGAGATCAGGGGTGCGGATGCCGCTGGCCGTGACCTGCTCGACCGCCGTCATCAGCGCCCGCGCCGCCGCTTTTTCGCCGAGATGCTCAAGCATCATGGCGGCACTCCAAAAACTCGCCACCGGGTTGGCGATGCCTTTCCCCGTGATATCGAAAGCCGAGCCGTGGATCGGCTCGAACATCGAGGGAAAGCGCCGCTCGGGGTCGATATTGCCGGTGGGCGCGATGCCGAGCGAGCCGGCCAGCGCGGCGGCGAGGTCGGAGAGAATGTCAGCGTGGAGATTGGTCGCGACCACGGTGTCGATCGATCGCGGGCGGCGCACCATGCGCGTCGTCATCGCATCGACCAGTTCCTTGTCCCAGGTGACATCATGGAATTCGCTCGCCACTGCGGCGGCGATCTCGTCCCACAGCACCATCCCGAAGCGCTGGGCGTTGGATTTCGTGACGACTGTGAGATGCCGGCGCGGGCGCGATTGGGCGAGCGCGAAGGCGAAGCGCATGATCCGGGCAACCCCGGCGCGGGTGAAAATCGCCACCTCGGTCGCCACTTCCTCGGGCAAGCCGCGATGTGTCCGTCCGCCATTGCCGGCATATTCGCCCTCGGAATTCTCGCGCACGATCACCCAGTCGAGATCGCCCGGCGCGAGGCCGGCGAGCGGCGAGGTAACGCCGGGCAAAATCCGCGTCGGGCGGACATTGGCGTATTGGTCAAACCCCTGGCAGATCGGCAGGCGGAGACCCCAGAGCGTCACGTGATCGGGGATATCGGGGGCGCCGACGGCGCCGAAATAGATCGCGTCCATCCCCCGGAGCTGCGCCAGCCCATCCTCGGGCATCAGCGCGCCGAGCCTGCGATAGCGCGCCGAGCCCCAATCGAATTGCGTGACCTCGAGAGAAAACCCGCCCCCGCGCGAAGCGAGGGCGTCGAGCACCTCCAACCCGGCCGCGATCACCTCCGGCCCGATGCCGTCGGCGGGAATAGCGGCGATGCGGTATGGGCGCATGAGGTTTTTCCAAACTGCGGCAAGGGCGCGAGAGTGCCGCGCCGGCGATGGGGCGTAAAGCCTTAACGATGTTCGGGGAACAGCGAGAGCAGGCCGCCGGCGCTCGCCGCGCACCGCCCGCGCTCGGTGATCAGGCCGCTCACCAGCCGCGCCGGCGTCACGTCGAAGGCCGGGTTGGCGGCGGGGCTTTCCTTCGGGCTGATGCGGATGGTGGCGATGCTGCCATCGAGCGCCCGGCCGGTGACCATCGTTACCTCGCTCGCCGCCCGCTCCTCGATCGGGATTTCGCGGACGCCGTCATCGATTGTCCAGTCGATGCTGCTGGAGGGAACCGCGACCCAGAACGGCACATCGGTATCCCGCGCCGCCAGCGCCTTGAGATAGGTGCCGATCTTGTTCGCGACATCGCCCTGGCGGGTGACCCGGTCGGCGCCGACGATGACCAGATCGACGCGGCCGCGCTGCATCAGATGGCCGCCGGCATTGTCGGCGATCAGCGTGTGCGCGACCCCATGCTTGCCGAGTTCCCAGGCGGTGAGCGCGGCGCCCTGGTTGCGCGGGCGGGTTTCATCGACGAAGACATGCACAGCGATGCCCTGGTCATGCGCCTGATAGATCGGCGCCAAGGCGGTGCCCCAATCAACGGTGGCGAGCCAGCCGGCATTGCAATGAGTGAGGATATTGACCGCTCGCCCGCCGCTCGCGGCATGCGCGATGAGTTCCACCCCGAAGCGCCCGATGGCGGCGTTCTGCGCGACATCTTCCTCGGCGATGGCGGCGGCCTCGGCATAGGCGGCGGCGGGGCGGTCGCGCGTGGGGAGGTCGCGGAGGCGCGCCAGCATGCGCGCGAGCGCCCAGCGCAGATTGACCGCGGTCGGGCGCGTTGCCAGCAGCAGGGCGGCAGCGTGCTCCAGCGCCGCATCGGAGGCATCGGCGCGCAAGCCGAGGCAGAGACCGTAGGCAGCGGTGGCGCCGATCAGCGGCGCGCCGCGCACCAGCATGGTGCGGATGGCGTGCGCCGTCTGCTCGAGCGTGGTCAGGCGCAGGATCTCGAAGCCCCAGGGCAGCTTGGTCTGATCGATGATGCGCAGCGACCAGCCATCGTCATCGAGCCAGATGGTGCGATAGGGGGTGCCGTCGATGTTCATGGCGCGGCGCTCCTATATCCGCTGATGCAGCACGCAGACCAGGGTGAAAAGCCGCCGCGCGGTCGGAAAATCGATCGCCACCTTGCCGGCGAGCCGCTCCTGCATCAGGTTGGCGCCCTCGTTGTGCAGCCCGCGCCGGCCCATGTCGATCGCCTGGATGCGCGCCTCGCGCCCTTCCGCAACGGCGGTGTGATAGCTTTCGACCAGCAGGTGATAGTCCTTGATGAGCGCGCGAAACGGGCCGAGGGCCAGGACATGGAGCGCCAGCGGGCGATCGTCGGCGCGGCGGATATCGAAGGAGAGCCGGCCTTCCTGGATCGAAAGATGCAGCGCGTAGGGCCCGTCGTCGCGGCCGGGCAGGGAAAAGAGGTTTTCCGCCTGGAGATCGGCCACCGCCTGGGCGCGGTCGGCCTCGAGCAGCGGCGAGAGCCGGGTCAGCGCCGCGCCATCAAGGACGACGCGCTCCAGCCGGTCGTGTTCAACCGAAGTCATGCGGGGCGCTGGGATCGCTTTCCTCATCCTTCATCAGGCCGAGATGGAGCATCAGCCCGACGGTCGCGCCCTTCACGGGGCGCAGCAGCGCCAGGGTGAGAAACAGCGTGAGCGGCACCCAGACCACCATCTGCAGCCAGATCGGTGGGGCCAGGTTCTGCTCGGTGATCAGCATGGCGGGAACCACCAGATGCCCGACCAGGACGATGGTGAAATAGGGCGGCACATCATCGGCGCGCACCACGCCGAGCGGGGCGCCGCAACTCCGGCATTTTTGGACGACGCGGAGGTAGCCATTGAAAATATGGCCTTTCCCACAAGATGGGCAGTGCCCGCGCAGGCCACGGCCGAGACTCGCGGCAAGCGCTGGCGTCGGCCAGCGTGGGCGCTTTTCGATGCGATCGGGTTGCCAGTGGCGCGGCAGGGGATGTTCCGGCACGGCGCGATCCTTCGCTCGAAGACAGTGCGGCTTGCTGCAATGCGGCATATGATACCGGCACTGCCGCCGGGCAAGCAAGCACGGGCGCGCATTTCGCATGTCTCGGGCGAGACCGGCGCGGGGCCGTGGTTGCCGGCGCCAGGGTTGTGACGAATAATGGCCCCTCAAACCCCCATCGGATAGCAAGAAAGCGAGCCGCGCCTTGGCCCAACCTGCCACTCTCCCGACGCGCTATGATTTCGCCACCGCCGAGCCAAGATGGCAGCAGGAATGGGCGGCGCGCGGCTGCTTCCGCGTCGCCGACGTGCCGGCCGGCGATCAGCCAAAATACTACGTGCTGGAGATGTTCCCCTACCCCTCGGGGCGCATCCATATGGGCCATGTCCGCAACTATACGCTGGGCGACGTGGTGGCGCGCTACAAGCGGGCGCGCGGCTTCGCGGTGCTGCATCCGATGGGCTGGGATGCCTTCGGCCTGCCGGCGGAAAACGCGGCGCGCGAGCGCGGCATCCACCCCGCGCGCTGGACCTGGGACAATATCGCCACCATGCGCGGCGAATTGCAGCGCATGGGCCTCTCGATCGAATGGGAGCGCGAGTTTGCCACCTGCGATCCCGCCTATTACGGCCATCAGCAGAAATTATTCCTCGATTTCCTCCGCGCCGGCCTCGTCGAGCGGCGCGAGGCCTGGGTCAACTGGGATCCGGTCGATGGCACCGTGCTCGCCAACGAGCAGGTGATCGACGGGCGCGGCTGGCGCTCGGGCGCGCTCGTCGAGAAGAAGCGGCTCGCCCAGTGGTTCCTCAAAATCACCCGCTTCGCCCCCGAGCTGCTGGAGACGCTCGGCCAACTCCCGCGCTGGCCGGAGCGCGTGCGCCTGATGCAGGAAAAGTGGATCGGCCGCAGCGAGGGCGCGCGGGTGCGTTTCGCGCTCACCGCGGCGGTGGGCGAGATCGCCGATCTCGAGGTCTATACGACGCGGCCCGATACGCTTTTCGGCATGTCGTTCCTGGCACTGGCGCCCGAGCATCCGCTGGCCGCGGCACTCGGTGCGCGTGATCCCAAGGCGGCGGCCTTCATCGCCGAATGCCGGCGCATGGGCACCAGCGAGGCGCTGATCGAGACCGCCGAGAAGCAGGGCTTCGATACCGGCCTCAGAGTGCGCCATCCGTTCCGCGAGGACGCGACTTTTCCCGTCTGGATCGCCAATTTCGTGCTGATGGACTACGGCACCGGGGCGATTTTCGGCTGCCCCGCGCATGACCAGCGCGACCTCGATTTCGCGCGGAAATACGGCCTGCCGGTGACGCCGGTGGTACTGCCGCCGGGGGCGGAGAAGGCGGATTTCGCGATCGCCGATCAGGCCTATGACGGGCCGGGCGTGGTGATCAATTCGGATTTCCTTGATGGCCTTTCGGAGGCCGCGGCGAAAGACGCGGCGATCGCCGAACTGGCCCGCCGCGGTCGCGGCGAGGGCGTGGTGAACTGGCGGCTGCGCGACTGGGGGGTGAGCCGCCAGCGCTATTGGGGCTGCCCGATCCCGATCATCCATTGCGAAGCCTGCGGCGTGGTGCCGGTGCCGGAAGCCGATCTGCCGGTCAAACTGCCCGAGGATGTGAGTTTCGAAAAACCCGGCAACCCGCTCGATCATCATCCGACCTGGAAGCACGTCGTCTGTCCCACCTGCGGGCGGGCGGCGCGGCGCGAGACCGACACGTTTGACACGTTTGTCGATAGCTCCTGGTATTTTGCCCGCTTCTGTAGCCCCGGCGCGGCGCGCCCGGTCGATCGCGCCGCCGCCGATCACTGGCTGCCGGTCGATCAGTATATCGGCGGCATCGAACACGCGATTTTGCATCTGCTCTATGCCCGCTTCTTCACCCGCGCCATGCGCGCAACCGGCCATCTCGGCATCGCCGAACCCTTCGCCGGGCTCTTCACCCAGGGCATGGTGACGCATGAGAGCTATAAATCCGCCGCCGGCGCCTGGCTCTATCCGAGCGAGGTCGAGAAGCTGCCCGAGGGTGGCGCGCGCCATCGCGAGACCGGCGAGGCGGTGATCGTCGGGCGGATCGAGGCGATGTCGAAATCGCGGCGCAATACCGTCGATCCTGGCGCCATCATCGCCCGCTTTGGTGCCGATACCGCGCGCTGGTTCATCCTCTCCGACAACCCGCCCGAGCGCGACATGGAGTGGACCGAGGCCGGCGTGCAGGGCGCGTGGCGCTTCATCCAGCGGCTTGATCGCCTGGTCGAGGCCATCGCCGCGGGCACGGCGGATGCGCCGATGCCGGACGCTTTCTCCCCACAAGCGCGGGGGCTTCGCCAGGCGAGCCATCGGGCGGTTGCGGCGGTGACCGAGGCCCTGGAAAATTTCGGCTTTAACGTGGCGGTCGCCCGTGTGCATGAACTCGCCAACGCCCTCGCCGAGGCCGAGACTGAAGCCGGCGCGACGGGCGGCGACGATCTCGCCTGGGCGCGGCGCGAGGCGGCGTTCCTGCTCTGCCGCCTGATCGCGCCGATGATGCCGCATCTCGCCGAGACGCTGCACGAAAAGCTGGCTCCCGAGGCGGCCGCCCTGATCGCCGAGCAGCCCTGGCCGGTGGCCGAGCCGGCGCTGCTCGCGCGTGAGCAGGTGACGATCGCGGTGCAGGTTCTAGGCAAGCTCCGCGGCACCATCACGCTGCCGCCGGGCAGCCGCGAGGATGCGGTGGCGGCGGCGGCGCGGGCCGAGCCCAACATCGCGAAAGCTCTTGCCGGGGCACGCGTCGTGAAGCAGATTTTCGTCCCCGACCGGATCATCAACTTCGTCATCGCGGGGTGACCGATGCGTGAGGCGCTTATCTCGCCGCCTTTTCTCGCCCGCCGGGCGTTCCTGCTGCTCGGGGGCGGGGCCATCTTGCAGGGCTGCGGCTTCTCGCCGATGTACGCGACCGCCTCCGACAGCGGCACCAACCCGGAGATGGCCGATCTCGCCGCCATCACCGTCGGCGCCATCCCCGATCGCTCAGGACAGGAATTGCGCGAGGCCCTGCAGGAGCGCTTCCAGTTGGGCGGCGTCGGCATCGCGCGGCGCTACGATCTCGACGTGATCTACGCTTTCAGCGAGCAGGGCATCGGCATTCAGCCGGACACCTCGGTCACCTATCAACGGGTGATCGGCATCGCCAACTGGACACTGCGTAGCCAGGATCCGCACCACACCACGCTCACCACCGGCAAGGCCCGCGCCATCGACGGGTTCAACTTCATCGACGAGCAATTCTTCGACTCGACGCTGGAGGACGAGAAGGTCCACGCGCGCATCGCCATCCAGATCGCCGATCAGATCACCCTCCAGCTCGCCAGCTATTTCAAGCGTCATCCCGCTAAGCCCGACGGCGTTTCGTGAAGCTCGACGCCCGCGCCGCCGCCGCCGCGCTCGGCAATCCCGCGCCCTGGCGCGCCGTGCTGCTGCATGGCTCCGACGCCGGCCTCATCCGCGCGCGTGGTGCCATGCTGGTGCGCGCCGTGCTCGGTGCGCTCGACGATCCGTTTCGCCTGGCTGAGTTCGATCGCGAGGGCTTCGCGCGCATCCCCGAGGAGATGGCGTCCCAGGCGCTCACCGGCGGGCGGCGCGTGGTGCGCGTGCGCGATGCCGATGACCGCGCCACCCCGGCCGTGCAGGCGGCGCTCGATGGTCCCGGCGAGGGGCTGCTGGTGCTGGAAGCCGGCGAATTGCCGCCGCGCTCGCGCCTGCGCGCGCTGATCGAACGCGCCAAGGGCGCCGCCGCGATCGGCTGCTATCCCGAGGAAGGCCGCGCGCTCGGCGAGACGATTCGCGCGAGTCTTGCCGCCCATCGTGTGACGATCCGCGCCGAGGCGTTGGAATGGCTCACCACCCAGCTTGGCGTCGATCGGCTGGCGAGCGAGCAGGAGCTGGAAAAACTCGCCCTCTATGTCGGCCCGGGCGGCACCGTCGATCTGCCTGACGCCATGGCCTGCACCGGCGATCTCGCCGGCTTGTCGCTCGATGACGCGCTGTTCGCCGCGACCGCTGGGCGCATCGCTCTGGCCGAGCGCGCGTTGGAAACGGCGCTGGCCGAAGGGGCGGCGGCGATCGGCATTTTACGCGCCGCCATTCTGCATCTTCAGCGCCTGCACCGGGTGCGCGCGGCGATCGCCGAGGGGGTTGCCGAGACGGAGGCGATCCGGCACCTTCGCCCGCCACTTTTTGCCCGTCGCCAGGGTGCCTTCAGCGCGGCGCTCCGTCTCTGGCCCGAGCCCGCGCTCGCCGGCGCGCTGGCCACGCTGTTCGAGACCGAGCTCGCCTGCAAGCAAACCGGCGCGCCAGCGGAAACCCTATGCCGCAACGCGATTTCCGCCCTTGCCCGCCGGGCGGCGCGGCGCCAGAAGCGCGCAGCGTAACGTCCAGTAAATAGGACCAGGGCTCCGCCCTCGACCCGCTGGGGGCAGCGCCCCCAGACCCGCATCATGAAAAGGATTGCAAAGGCTCCGCCTTTGCTGGGGTCCAGGGGTGAAACCCCTGGCCTCAAGATGAATTTTCCTCGCCGCGCGGGGCAAATCCCGCGAAGGGATTATGTGGGATCCAGGCGGCGAGCCGGGTGATGGCATCCTCGATCGCGGCGTCGAAGGACTGGGCGAGCGCGAAGCGCCGCCCGGCGGCGCCGATCGCGCGGGCGCGGTCGTCATGGCCGAGAACCCAGGCGGCGGCTTCCTCGAGATCAGAAAGATCGGCCGCGACCGGCACGTAATGCTCCCACGGCTTGAGCGCGTCGTAATACCATTGCCGATAGCGCAGCGGCGAGCCGACCAGGAGGACGCAGGAGCCGGTGAGCAGGCCGCAGAAGGCGGCGTCCCAGGCATTGCAATTACCATCCGCGACGATCACCCCCTTGTGACGCATGAATTCGACGCGAGGGACATGGGGGCGCAAAAACCCGGCGCGTTCGATCCGCGCGATGAGGTGCGGCTCCTCGATCTGCACGATCCTGGTGAGGCCGACATCGAACATGTCGGGCCGCGCGGCGCTCCTGGCGCGGGCGCAGAGGGCGAGGCGTTGCAGCCAGGCGAAATCATCGGCCGCATCCTCGCCCGGCGGGTCGAACAGACGGTGTCCGGTGCTGGAGCCGCGCCAGAAGACCTGCGTGAGGCGCTGTTCCCAGGGAATGAAGTCCTCGCGGAATTGTTGCCGCGTTGCCTCGTAGCCGCGCGATTCAAAAAATTCCGGATCTGGAATGAGGCAGCCGCCGGGCGTATTGTTGGAAAAATTCACGCTCGGAAAATTGCCGCGATCGCCGAGTTCGCAAAGAAAGGTGCCCCGAATCTCGGGGTGGCGCCGCAACATATGATCGAGAAGAAACACCACGCCGGCGCAGCGGCGCGCCATTCCGCCGAACGAATACACCCCACGCCAATCCTGGTGGAGGAAGAGCCGCACGCGGTTCCCCTCGATTCTCACCAGGCACAACTCGCCATGATCCACCCGCAAATCCGCCATAAGGTCGGCGAATTCGAACGACACCGCGACACGCGCATGGCTCCGCGCGAGATAGCGCGCGAGGGTTTCATTCAGGCGCGCGGCAATGGTGGTGTGATCGGCGTCGGCGAAAACGTCTCCAAGCGCCATCGTCGATTGGATAAACTCTTCGAGCGGCGCTTCTTGCTCGTTAAAACCGGCGGTATTTGCAGACACAATCTGGTTATCCTTCGCCCCGCCGAATTTAATCTCGGCAAGCCGTATCGGCGTAAATATCTTTCGCGGGCGCATCACCAAATCGGTAATGCATCGGTGTAATATTATATTATCATGAACCAATGCATTCGGGCTGATCGGGCGAGAGCCATCACGGCACTCGATGTCAAAAGATTTGAAAAGCGCCTCTGCAAAAAATATTGGGTTGAATTGTTGCATCAATAGCGTCCATGAATTGAACTCTAAAAATATAATTGGCTTCCATTTATCAATTATATTTCTCGCGCCAGACAATACATTGGGCTCGTATCCTTCAACGTCAATTTTTATAAGGTCAATACTTATGCCATTTAAATTATCCATACAATATTCGTCTAGGGTTATAATTGGAACCGAGCAAGACGAATCGCTTTCCGCAACGATAGCCCACGGCCCTGTTCCAAGCATTTTGATAGAGCCAGTTGTATTGCCAACCGCAGCATGGACAACGGAACAGTTGCCTATTGCATTGTCGCGGACATTTTTCCTTAGAAGATCCGCATTTGATGGCAGTGGTTCGAACGCGAAGACCTTAAGAGCCGGACAGCTAGCTGCGACCGCTATGGCTGTCGCGCCGATATTGGCGCCAACATCCAGATAGGTTGATCCCGGAGCAAGGCCCTTAGCGAGCTGGACGAGGCGGTCATTTGACCAATCTGTCTCAGAGACAGACTTGACGTACTCGCGCTGATCGCTTGTCAAAATCAAATTGCGACCATCCAGGCAAAAATTTTCGGTCGTCATTTCCATTTTTGGCGTCCTTGGACATCTCGTGAGACGTAGTGGAAATCTCTGCGAAGGCATCTACAAGTAGTTTATTTTATTGCTTCCTCCGGCACATTTTCAATCTGCCATCCACTCACATAGGTATCAATAAATTCGCGATGCTCAATGGCGGAATCGTTGGATTTCAGAAAAGAAAGCATCATTTCCTCAAAGCCCATCCCTGCTCGCATTAGGGGCCCAATCTCCTACGCGGGGCTACTTCGGCAGTTGCTCTGCCAAGCGACTTTCGGCACGCCGCAGCCGTTTACGGGCGGGACGGTTTCACCGATCATCTGGGAAGGGCGGCGCGGCGGGCGCGATCGCGCGGATTATCAGGGCGGCGGCGAGATAGGTCAGGGCGGCGAACAGGAAGGGCGCGCCGGGGAAGAAAATCCCCGCGTCCGGTCGGGTGCAGGCGGAGAACAGCGCCGCCCCCACGAGGGGGGCAAAAATCGCCGTGAAACTTTGCAGCGCCGCCAGCACGCCCTGCGCCTCGCCCTGGCGGTCGGCGCCGGATTGCGCCGAGAACAGGGCGCGGATCGCCGGCGTGTTGATGGCGCCAAGGGCCGAGACCACGACGCCAACATACATCATCCAGCCGGCGAAGGCGAAGGCGAAGACGCTCTGCGCCAGCGCCGCGAACAGGCAGCCGAGCAGAGCCACCCGGATCTCGCCGAGCCCGCCGATCAGCCGGCGGATGAGCAAGCCCTGCACCAGCGCCTGCGACAGCCCGGCCGCCGCCAGCGCCGCGCCGTTCTCCGTGGTGTGCCAGCCGAAGCGAAGCGCGGTCGAAAGCACAAAGGCGCTTTGCAGGGCGCCGAGGCCAAACCAGGTGCAGCTCCAGGCCAGGCCGAGGCGGAGCGCGCGGCGATTGCCGGCAAGGCTCGCCAGGGCGCCGAGCGGGTTGGCGCGACGCCAGGAAAACGCCCGCCGCCGCTCCGGCGGCAGCGATTCGGGCAGCACCAGAAAGCCATAGAGCGCGTTGCACAGCGATAATGCGGCGGCGACCAGGAAAGGCAGGCGCAGCCAGATCGCGCCGAGCAGGCCACCCACCGCCGGGCCGAGGATGAAGCCCAGGCCAAACATCGCCCCCACGAGGCCGAATTGCTGGCCGCGCCGCTCGGGCGGCGTGACATCGGCGATATAGGCGGTGGTCGCCGAGATATTCCCCGTCGTCACCCCGGCCAGTAGGCGCGCGACGAACAGCCAGGCGAGCGAGGGGCTGGCGGCGAGGATGAGATAGTCGAGGCCCAGACCGAGAACCGAGAGCAGCATCACCGGGCGGCGCCCGAAGCGATCCGAAAGCCCGCCCAGCACCGGGGCGAAGACGAACTGCATGGCGGAAAAACTGGTGGCGAGAATCCCCACCCAGAAGGCGGCATGGCTGGCATCGCCGCCCATGAGCTGCAACACCAGTTGCGGCACGATCGGGATCACGAGACCGAAGCCGAGCGCATCGATCGCCAGCAGCGCCAGCGCGAACCCGACCGCGGGCTGGCGCGCCGCCCTCACGCCCGCCGGGCGGCGGCGCGCACGGCGGCGCGGACGCATTTGCGCATCACCGAAGGCAAGGCCTCGGCATCGAGGGCGGCAAGCGGGCGAAGAAAGCCCGGCGCCGTGATGCGCTCGACGCGGGCGGCATGCACCTCGAGCGTGAGGGCAAAATGGGTAAAAACATGCCGCACCGCGCCGGCAGCGCGCCAATCCGCTGCCATCGGCGCGAGCGCCAGCGCCTCGGCGGGTGAAAATGCGGCTTCGCGCCACGGCGTGCCGGGCAATTCGACCATGCCGCCGAGCAGACCGTTGCGCGGACGGCGGCGGAGCAATACCTGATCGGTCGCATCGATGAGCCAGAATTGTGCCCCGAAACGCTCTGGCCGCGGTGGTTTGGCGGACTTCCGCGGCAGCTCGGCGGCCACTCCGGCGGCTAGGCCGCGACAATTCCCAGCCAGCGGACAGAGCGCGCAATCCGGCCGCCCCGGCGTGCAAACCCCGGCGCCAAGATCGAACAGCGCCTGCACCGCATCCCCTGGGCGGGCACGGAACGCCGCGGCGCGGGCGAGCGCCGCGGCGCGCGCCAGGATCGCTGCCTTGGCGCCAGGGAAGGGGTCGGCGATGGCGAAATGGCGCGCCAGCACGCGCTCGACATTGCCATCGACCGGCACGGAAGCTGTCCCGAAAGCGATCGCTCCGATGGCGGCGGCGGTATAGGGACCGACGCCCGGCAAGGCGCGCAGCCCCGCCAGGTCACGCGGAAAACCCCCGCGCTCGGCGACGGCGCGGGCGGCAGCATGGAGGTTGCGGGCGCGGGCGTAGTAGCCGAGCCCGGCCCAGAGCGCGAGCACTTCTTCTTCCGCCGCTGCGGCGAGGGCGTTAATGTCAGGGAAGCGTTGGGTGAAGCGGTGAAAATAGGGTATCACCGCGGCAACCGTGGTCTGCTGTAGCATGATCTCGCTGAGCCAGACCCGATAGGGATCGGCCGTCTCGCCGGGGGTCGCCCGCCAGGGGAGGGCACGGCGATGGCGGTCGTACCAGGCGAGCAGATCGGGCCAAGCCAGCAGATCAGGGCAGGAAGAGAGTTCGCGGATGAGCGGATTACCCAGGGAGGGGGCGGAGAAGGCGGCGGGTAAGGACGGAATGGCGCGCACGCCCAAGGATATGCCGCCCGCGGCGATAGAGGACAAGCCGGAGGCGCCGCGCAGCATCTACGGCCCGCGCCCGCTCGGCGCCCTTCTCGCGCCGCTGCTGCGCCCGACGTTTCGCAAGCGCGCCCCGGCGACGGCGCAAATCCTTGCCGATTGGCCGAGCATCGTCGGCCCCCGCCTCGCCGAGGTCACCACCCCGCGCCGGCTCGCCGCCGGCACCCTGACGCTCGCCTGCGCCGGGCCGGTGGCGCTGGAATTGCAGCACATGGCGGGCGCGCTGGCCGAACGGATCAACACCCATCTTGGCCGCCCAGCCGTCGCGCGGCTGCGCTTCGTGCAGGATCTGCTGGCGCCGATGGCCTGCCCCCCGCCCCGCCCGCCGCCCGACCCGGCGGTCGCCGCCCGCCTTGCCGCCCGCCTCGCCGATCTTCCCCATGCCGAACTGCGTGATGCCCTCGACGCGCTCGGCCGCGCCGTCTATGCCGCTGGGCGCCGCCGATGATTTTTTCTGTGCCGCCAGGCCGCTTTCGCGATATACCAGCTTTCAAGATATAGAGGTGAAAATGCTGATTGAGCGTCGTTCCCTACTAGCCCTTGTGGCGACCACGCCCTTCCTCGCGCGCCGCGCCAGTGCCGCCGAGGGCGATCCGCGCTTTTCCCCGCGCACCCTTGGGGCAGATCAGGCGCCGATCAAGGTGAGCGAATTCTTCTCTCTCACCTGTACCCACTGCGCCGCCTTCTCGCGCGAGACCATGCCGGAGGTGAAGGCCAAGCTGATCGAGCCCGGCAAGCTGCAAATGATCTACCGCGATTTCCCGCTCGACCGGGTGGCGCTGATGGCGGCGATGGTGGCCCGCTCGCTCCCCGCGGACCGCTATGAGCCGTTCGTCGCGGCGCTGTTTGCCAGCCAGGACCGCTGGGCCTTCAACCGCGATGCCAACCCGCGCGAGGAGCTCGCCAAGATGGCCGGTCTCGCCGGCATGCCGCGCGCCGCTTTCGACGCCGCGATCGCGGACAAGGATCTCGAGCAATTCATCCTCGCCGAGCAGCAGAAGGCCGAGGACGAATTCCAGATCGACTCGACCCCGACCTTCGTCCATGACGGCCATACCCATCCCGGCGAGATGAATTACGCCGCCTTCGCCGCCTTCATCGGCGTCTCCGCGAGCTGAGAGCCGCCTGTGCCCGTGAGCTTCGCCCGCCTGCGCATCGCCGGCTTCAAGAGCTTCGCCGAGACCACGACGCTCGACATCCTGCCCGGCCTCACCGGCATTGTCGGGCCGAATGGCTGCGGCAAGTCGAACGTCGTCGAGGCGCTGCGCTGGGCGATGGGGGAGAACTCGGCGCGCAGCCTGCGTGGCGGCGAGATGGACGACGTGATCTTCGCCGGCACCGCGCATCGCCCCTCGCGCAACCTCGCCGAGGTCACGCTGCTGCTGGAGGACGCCGTCGGACGCGCCCCGCCGCCTTTCCATGAGCAGGCGGAGATCGAGGTCACCCGACGCATCGAGCGCGGCACGGGCAGCGCCTTTCGCATCAACGGGCGCGAGGCGCGGGCGCGCGACGTGCAAACCCTGTTCGCCGATCTCGCCTCCGGCGCGCGCGCCTCGGCGATGGTGAGCCAGGACCGGGTTGCCGCCCTGGTCAACGCCCGGCCCGAGGAGCGGCGGATGATCCTCGAAGAGGCCGCCGGCATCACCGGCCTGCACGCCCGCCGCCACGAGGCGGAGCTGAAACTGCGCGCCGCCGAGGCGAATCTCACCCGCGCCGAGGAATTGCGCGGCCAGCTCGATAGCCAACTCCAGGGGCTCAAGCGTCAGGCTCGCCAGGCCAGCCGCTACCGCAACCTTTCGGGGGCGATCCGCGCGGCGGAGACGGAATTGCTGGCGATCCAGCATGCCCGGGGGAAAATCGGGCGGGCGCAGGCGCGGGCGGCGGCGGCGGCAGCCGCGGCCGCGGCCGCGGCGGCGCAGCACGAGGCCGCCGCCGCGGCCACCGCCGCCACGACGACCGCCGCCGCCCTGCCCCCGCTCCGCGCCGCCGAGGCCGAGGCGCGCACCGCGCTCGAGCGCGCCCGCATCGCGCTCGAGCAGATCGCCGCCGAGGAACGTCGCGCCCGGAGCGCTCTCGACGAGGCTCGTGCGCGCCGCGCCCAGATCATGCGCGATCGCGACCATGCCGACACGGCCCGCGGCGACGCCGCCGCCGCGCTCGCGCGGCTCGACGATGAAGCAGCCCGGCTCAAAGCCGAGGACGCCGCCCATCCCGGACACCACACGGCGGCCGAGGCAGCCGTCATCGCCAGCCAGGATGCTGCACGCGCTGCCGAGGCCGAGGCCAATCGCGCCACCGAGGCGGCGGCGGCGGCGGAGGCGGAGAGCCGCGCGCTGGCAACCGCCCTGGCCGAGTCCGAAGCCCGCCAGCGCCGCGCCGCCGGCCATCTCGCGCGCCTCGAGGCCGAGCGCGCGCGCATTCCCCCGCCCGATCCCCAAAGCCTCGCCGCCGCGAGTGCCGAACAGGACGCGGCGCTGGCGGCACTGGCGGCCGCAAGCGCTCAACTGGTTGCCGCCGAGACGGCGCGGACCGCCGCGGAAGCCACCTCCGCCGAGGCCCGCGCACGCGCCAGCGCCGCCGAGGCAGCGCTGGCGCGCATCAAGGCCGAGGCCGACGCGCTCGCCGAACTGCTCGCCGTCAAGGATGGCGAACGCTGGCCGCCAATGGTCGATGCGCTGGAAGTGCCGGCGGGGCTGGAGGCGGCGCTCGGCGCGGCGTTGGGCGAGGAGCTGGAATCGGCGGCCGATCCCGAGGCGCCGCGGCACTGGCGCGAGCTTCCCGCGCGCGATTCCCTGCCCTTGCCGGCCGGCACCGTGAGCCTCGCCACGTTGGTCGGCGCGCCCGCTGCCCTGGCCCGCGCGCTCGCCGCGATCGGCCTGGTCGCCGATGATGCCGCTGGAACCGCGCTACAGGCAGCGCTGGCGCCGGGGCAGATGCTGGTTTCGCGGGCCGGCGGGGTGTGGCGCTGGGACGGCTATACCATCCGCGCCGGCACGCCGACCCCGGCGGCGGTGCGGCTCACCCAGCGTAACCGCCTCGCCGCGCTGCGCACGCGGCTCACCGCCGCGCGCAGCGAGAAAGACGCCGCCATCGCCGCGCGCGCCGATGCCGAGACCGTCGAAAAAACCTCCCGCGCCGCCGAGCAGGAAGCCCGTGCCGCGCGCCGGAGCGCCGAGCAACGCCGGGAGCGGGCGCGCGAGGCGCTGGCGCGGCTTCAGGCCGAGGCCGCCGCGGCCGCCAGCCGCCGCGCCGCGCTCGAGGAGCAGTGGCAGCGTGCCGCGGCCGAGGCGGCCGAGGCCGATTCCAACCTGACCCGGGCCCGGCAAGCACGCGCGGCGCTGCCCGACGCCGCCCTGCTCCGCCTCGCGCGCGAGGCGGCGCGGAGCGCCTTCGCCGCCGCCCGCGCCGCCGAGACCGAGGCGCTGAGCGCCCGCGAAACGCTCGATCGCCTGAGCACCCTCCGCGCCGCCCGTCACGCCGCCATCGCCAGCGAGCGACAGGAGTGGGAAGAGCGCGCGCGCGATGCCGCCTTGCGCCTCGCCGATCTCGCCACCCGCTTCGCCGAGGTCGAGGCCACGCTCGCCGCGCGCGAGGCCGCCCCGACCGAACTCACGGCAGCGCGCGAGGCCAGCGCCGCCGCGCTCGACGCCGCGACCGAACAGCACCGCCGCGCCGCCGCCGCGCTTGCCGAGGGCGAGCAGGCGGACGCCGCCGCCGCCCGCGCCGCCCGCGCCGCCGAGGCCGCCCTTGCCACCGCGCGCGAGGCGATGGTGCGCGCCGAGGGCGCATTGGCGCAGGCCGATCACGCCTGGGGCGTGGTGGCCGAGCGGGTGCTGGAGCGGCTCGGTACCTCCCCCGCCTTCCCCGAGATCACCGGCCCGGTGGACGCGGAAGCCGAGGAAAAATCCCGCAAGCGCTTCGAGCGTCTCACCCGCGAGCGCGAGGAGATGGGACCGGTCAATCTCCGTGCCGAAATCGAGGCCGGCGAGATCGAGGCACAAATCACCACCATCGTCGCCGAATGCGCCGAGATCACCACCGCGATCGCCAAGCTGCGCGGCTCGATCGGCCATCTCAACCGCGAGGGGCGGGAGCGGCTTTCGACGGTTTTCACCGCTGTCGATCAGCATTTTCAAGCGCTCTTTGCCCGCATGTTCGGTGGCGGGCGGGCGCATCTCGCCCTGGTCGGCTCGGAAGACCCCTTGGCCGCCGGGTTGGAGATCTACGCCCAACCGCCGGGCAAGAAACTCGCCACCCTCTCGCTGCTCTCGGGCGGCGAGCAGGCGCTCACCGCGCTCTCGCTGATCTTCGCGGTGTTCCGCTGCAACCCCGCCCCGGTCTCGGTGCTCGACGAGGTCGATGCGCCGCTCGACGACGCCAATGTCGAGCGGTTCTGCATCCTGCTCGAAGACATGGTGCGCGAAACCGGCACCCGCTTCCTGGTGGTGACGCACCACCACTTCACCATGGCGCGAATGGACCGGCTCTATGGTGTGACCATGCAGGAACGCGGCGTCTCCCGCCTGCTCTCCGTCGATCTCGCCCGCGCCAACGAGCTGGTCGAGCCACCGCGCCTGGCGGCGGAGTAGCAAGGCCTTCCCTTGCGGGGTGGGGCGTTTGGCGGGATGGTTGGCGAGAACGGCTGGAGGCGGGAATGCAGGGATTGCGGTTTGATGCGGTTGAGCTGCCGCGAGCGACAGCGGAGGCGCGGGCGCGGGTGCGGACGTTTTTGCGGGCCGAGCGGGCGGCGGGACACTATGCCGCGCACCGCAATTCGTGGAATTCCTTCGATCCCGCATTCAGCCGCCGCGCCGGGGCGGCGGGGTTCATCGGCATGACCTGGCCGCGCGCCTATGGCGGGGCGGAACAATCGAGCCTCGTGCGCTTCGTTGTCACCGCCGAGATGCTCGCCGCGGGCGCCCCTTGTGGCGCCCATTGGATCGCCGACCGCCAGTCCGGACCGCAGATCCTGCGCCATGGCAGCGAGCGGGTAAAGCGCGAGATCCTGCCCCGGATCGCGGCGGGCGAGTGCTTTTTCGCGATCGGCATGAGCGAGCCGGATTCCGGCTCCGATCTCGCCGCGGTGCGCACCAGCGCGGTGCGCGATGGCGAGGCGTGGCGGATCAACGGCCAGAAAATCTGGACCTCGAACGCCCATCGCGCGCATTATCTCATCGCGCTGACCCGCACCGGCGAGGCCGGGCCCGACCGCCATGGCGGTCTCACGCAATTCATCGTCGACCTCTCGCGCCCCGGCGTCACCGTGCGGCCGATCCACAATCTCGCCGGCGGGCATGAGTTCAACGAGGTGTTTTTCGACGATTACCGGGTGCCCGACGATATGCGGGTCGGCGACGTCGGCGAAGGCTGGCGCATGGTCACCTCGGAGCTGGCCTTCGAACGCTCTGGGCCGGACCGCTTTCTCTCCGATTACCGGCTTCTGGTCGAACTGATCGAGCGGCTGCGCGGACAAGACGATCCGCGTAGCGTGGAAACCCTTGGCCGGCTGGTTGCCCATCTTGCCGCCCTGCTCAGGATGTCCATAGCGGTTGCGGGGCTGCTCGACCGGGGGGAAAATCCCGCCGTCGAGGCCGCGCTGGTCAAGGATGTCGGCACCCAGTTCGAGCGTGAAATTCCTGAAATCGCGCGCCTGCTGGTGGCCTGCGAGCCGAGCCTGGAGGAGGACGACCGGTTTGCCGAGACGCTGGCCCATGTCACGCTGCATGCGCCCTCGTTCACGCTGCGCGGCGGCACGCGCGAGATCCTGCGCGGCATGATCGCCCGCGGCCTCGGGCTACGGTGAGGAGCGCTGCCATGGAGACGCAAGAAATTTCCCGCATCCTGCTCGATCAGGCGGACCGGCTGTTTGCCCAGCATCTGAGCCGCGAGGCGCGCGCGGCGGCCGAGACCGGGGCGTGGCCGGAAAATCTGTGGCAGGCGGTGGCGGCGGCGGGTCTGCCGCTGGCGATGGTGCCCGAGGCGGCCGGGGGCGCGGGGCTGGCGCCGGGTGATGCGCTGCGTCTGGTGCGCCGGAGCGGCTTCCACGCCCTGCCGCTGCCGCTCGCCGAGACCATGCTGGGCAATGCGCTCTGGGTTGCCACCGGGGAAAAGCCGCTGGCGCAGCCGGTGAGCTTTTCCGCGAGGCCACCGATCAGCCTCCGGGGTGCCGGCGATAACGCTCTTCTCGACGGCGATGCCGGAGCGGTTCCCTGGGGCGATGTCGCGTGGCTGCTGGTGATCGCAGAGGATGCCGCGGGCGGGCGCCATCTGGCATTGGTCGCGCCGCCCGAGGCCGCCTTGCCCCAGCGGCGCAACCTCGCTTTCGAGCCACGTCCGAAGCGCCATCTCGCGGGCGTCCGGCCGGTGGCGCTGCGTCCGGCGCCCAGGCTCGCCACGCCCGGCCTGCGTGCGCTGGGCGCGATTTTGCGCGCCCAGCAGATGGTCGGCGCGATGGAGCGGGCGCTCGATTATGCCCTCCTCTATGCCAATGAGCGCCAGCAGTTCGGCCGCCCGATCGGCAAGTTCCAGGCGGTGCAGCACATGCTCGCCAGCGCCGCCGGGCAATTCGCCGCCGCCACCGCCGCGGCTGATCAGGCCCTCGAGGCGTGGGGCGGGGCGGATGTCGAATTCGCCGCGGCCCTGGCCAAGGCGCGCGTCGGGGAGGCCGCGGGGAAAATCGCCGAGATCGTCCATCAGGTGCATGGCGCGATGGGTTTTACGCAGGAGCACTCTTTGCATTTCCTCACGCGCCGGTTGTGGTCGTGGCGCGATGAATGCGGCAACGAGGCCGAATGGCAGCGCGTCATCGGAGCCCGCGTCATGCAAGCCGGCGGCGAGGCCCTGTGGCCGATGCTGGCGGGGGCCTAGATGGCCGAGCCTGAGCAGAAGGGTGGGCCACTCGCCGGCGTGCGCGTGCTCGATCTCACCACCGTCATCATGGGGCCGTTCGCGAGCCATATCCTCGCCGATCTCGGCGCCGACGTGATCAAGATCGAAAGCCCCGAGGGCGATCTGCTGCGCCGCTACCGCCCCGCCCGCTCGCCTGGCATGAGCGGGGTTTTTCTCAACCTGCATCGCAACAAGCGCAGTGTCGTGCTTGATCTCAAGCGCGCGACCCATCGCGCGGCGCTCGAGCGGCTGATCGCCGGCGCGGATGTCTTTCTCCACAATATCCGCCCCCAGGCGATCGCGCGGCTCGGCTTCGCTGCCGCCCGCGTGCGCGCCATGAAGCCGGATATCATCTATTGCGGCGCCTATGGGTTTTCCGCCCAAGGCCCCTACGGGGAAAAGGCCGCCTATGACGATCTGATCCAGGCGGGCTCTGGCATCAGCGCCTTGTTCGCCGAGATCGATGGCGTTCCGCGCTATGTGCCGACGGTGGTTTGCGACAAGCTCGCGGGGCAGGCGATCGCCTATTCCATCCTCGCCGCGCTCTTCGCCCGCGCCCGGGGCGGTGGCGGGCAGACGATCGAGGTGCCGATGTTCGAGACCACGATCGAGTTCAATCTGGTCGAGCATATTACCGGCGCCGCCTTCATCCCCCCGCTCGGCAAGGCGGGTTTCGGGCGGTTGCTGAACGCCAGGCGCAAGCCCTATCGCACCGCCGACGGCTATGCCTGCATCCTGCCCTATACCGATCGCAACTGGCGCGATTTCTACGATTTCACCGGGCGCGTCGAATTCAAGAGCGATCCCCGCTTCGCCGAACTCGCCGAGCGGGTGCAGAATATCGACGTGCTCTACGCGGTGATCGAGGAGGAAGCGCCCCGATACAGCACCGCCGAATGGGTGGCGTTCTGCGATAGCGTTTCGATACCCTGCATGCCAGTGCTGCGGTTGGATGATTTGCCCGCGGATCCGCACGTCAACGCGGTTGGTCTGTTCGGCGAGGCCGAGCATCCGAGCGAGGGACGCTATCGCAGCGTGCGTCGGCCGGTTTCCTTCGAGGATGATCCCTTCACCATCCGCCATCACGCCCCGCGGCTTGGCGAGCACACCGCGGAAATTCTCGAGGAAGCCGGGCTTGAGGCGGCGGCGATCGCTGCCATCCTCGCCGATCTCCCATCCCCCGCCACGGAGGCGGCGTGAGCAGCGCGCGCGGGGCTCAGGTGATGACAAAAACGCCTTTCATTCTCGGCATTGGCGGCACCACCCGCGCCGGGTCGTCGACCGAGCGCATCCTGAAAGTGGCACTCGATGCGGCGCGCGCCGCGGGCGCCGAGACCGCAATGATCGGCGGCGGCGCATTACAATTGCCGATGTACGACCCGGCCGAAGCGACGCTTGCCCCCGCGGCCGCGCACTTCGTCGAACTGGTGCGGCGCTGTCATGGTCTGATCATCGCCTCGCCCGGCTATCACGGCACGATCTCGGGAATGATCAAGAACGCCATCGACTATATCGAGGCGTTGCGCGAGGATCCCAGGCCCTATCTCGAAGGCCGCGCCGTCGGCTGCATCGTCTGCGCCCAGGGCTGGCAGGCGACGGGGACGACGCTGGTGGCGCTGCGCTCGGTGGTGCATGCGCTGCGGGGCTGGCCAACGCCGTTTGGCGCGGCGATCAATTCCGCCCAGCCGTTCTTCGATGCTGATGGTAACTGCACGGATGAGGCCGTGTGCCGTCAGTTGGAGACCGTCGGGCGCCAGGTGGTGGAGTTTGCCCGCATGCGTCTCAAGCCATGAACGAAATGCCGAGCACCGATTTACCCCGTGTCCTGCCGCTCGAAGGGGCGAGCAATGTCCGCGATCTCGGCGGCTATCGCGCCGCGGATGGCCGCGTCGTGCGTTTCGGCCAGGTGTTTCGCGCCGCCAGCCTGGCCCGCCTCACGCTCGCCGATCAGCGCCGCCTCGCGGCACTCGGCCTGCGCGCGATCTGCGATTTCCGCGGCCGGCGTGAGCGCGCGCATGCGCCCTCCCTGCTGCGCGGCATTGCGGGTGTCGCGGTGCATTCGTTGCCGATCGAGCCTCGTGTGGGCGCCTCGCTCGCCGATATCGTCGCCACCGGCAAGGCGAGCGGGGAAGACGTGCTGGCGCTGCTGCGGCGCGCCTATCTCGCCTATGTCAACGACCACACGGCGAGCTATCGGGCGGTGTTTCAGCTTTTGCTCCAGCCCGATTTCACGCCGCTCCTGTTCCACTGCTCGGCCGGCAAGGACCGCACCGGATTTGGCGCCGCCCTCATCCTGACCGCGCTCGGTGTCGCCTGGGAGGATATTCTGGCGGATTATCTCGCCACCAATCGGCTCTGGCAGCCGGAAAGCGAGATCGCGCGCGGCCTGCCGCCCGAACTCGCGGCCCCGCTGTTGCGCGTGCATGCGGAATTGCTGGAAGCGGCGTTTGCCGAGATCGCCGAGCGCTATGGCTCGACCGAGCATTATTTCGCCGCCATGCTGGGTCTCGATCAGGCCGCTTGCGAGCGATTGCGCGCGCGGCTACTCGCCTGAACAACACAAGGTAATTATCTGAGGAGGAAAACATCCATGGCCGATCTGATCGAAACCGTTGCCGATGGCATCGCGATTTTTACGCTCAACCGCCCCGAACGGCTGAACGCTTTTTCCGGCGAAATGCTCGATGCGCTGATCGCCGCGATGCAGAAATCCGCGACCGATCCCGCGATCGCCGCGATCATCCTCACCGGGGCTGGGCGCGCCTTCTGCGCGGGTGGCGATGTTAAGGCGATGGCGGCGCGTACCGATGATACGCTTGAACGCCGCGCCGCCGAATTGCGCCAGCGCCATCATTTGATTGTCCTCATGCGCCAGTCACCGAAAATCATCATCGGCGCAATTAACGGACCGGCCTTTGGCGCGGGTCTCGGCGTCGCGCTCGCCTGCGATCTGCGCATCGCCGGCGAATCGGCGCGCTTCGGCACCGCCTTCGCCGGCGTCGGGTTTTCCGGCGATTTCGGCGGCTCCTACCACCTGACCCAGCTCGCCGGTCCGGCGAAAGCGCGCGAACTCTATCTCCTCGGCGAGCCGATCGACGCGCGCGAAGCCCATCGCCTCGATCTCGTCACCCGCGTCGTCCCCGATGGCGCGCTGCTGGCGGAGGCGGAAACCCTCGCCCGTCGCTTCGCCGAGGGACCGCGCCTCGCCTACGCCTATATGAAACGCAACCTGTTCGCCGCCGAAACCGCGAGCCTCGCCGATGTGCTCGACATGGAGGCCTTCCACCAGGCACGCACCGGCATGACCGAGGACCACCGCGAGGCCCGTGAGGCGTTCGTTGCTAAACGCAAGCCAGCGTTCAAGGGAAAGTAGATTTCACAAAGACAAATTTTTCCTTGTTCTTTTTGAAAAATGAACCAAAAACTTTTATCTCGCAGGGAGTGGCCACGCCGACAGTCGCGCGTGGGCCTCAGGGCTCACGAGATCGGGAACTTAACAGACGATTACAGCCGTCATACCCAGGCTCGCTCCGTCAAAGATGCCTGTCAGCAATTCCGTCCACACGTCCTAGGGATAATTTTGGTCCAACGGCGGGGAAACAGCCCTTGGCAGCGGTGATTTCGGTCAGGCGGGGGCAGTTCGCCTGTCCAGCGATCGATCCTACCGATGCCGGAGATTCGGACGTGACGGCGCTAGAACTCGGCCTTATCCTCTGCGCTGAAGCTTGCGCGAGGGTGAGATGGCAGCGGTGGAAGTGAATGGCCGGCGGTATCGTATGCCCGTGCGGCCGACAGTGATCATTTGCTATGATGGCTGCGACCCGGCTTATCTCCGCCGCGGCATCGCCGATGGTGTGATGCCGCATATTGCGCGCCTCGCGACAGACGGGTTCTTCAGCACCGACGCCGAGGCTGTCGTGCCGACCTTCACTAACCCCAACAACGTCTCGATCGTTACCGGCGTGCCGCCTTCGCTTCACGGGATCGCCGGGAATTTCGTGCTCGACCGCGCCAGCGGCGAGCGCCGTATGATCACCGATGCTCGGATGATGCGCTGCGGTACCATCCTCGCCGGGATGGCGGCGGCTGGGGTGCGGGTCGCGGTGGTCACGGCGAAGGACAAGCTTTTGCGGCTGCTCGCGCATGGGCTGGCAGGTATTGCGTTTTCGTCGGAATATGCTGATCGGGCAACGGTCAGCGAAAACGGCATCGAGGATGTCGAGGCGCTGGTGGGACGGGCGAAGCCGGATCAATATTCCGCTGATCTCTCGCTCTTCGTTTTGGACGCCGGCCTGAAACTGCTCGAGGCGAATACTGCCGAGGTTTTGTATCTGTCGCTCTCGGATTACGTCCAGCATCGCGCCGCCCCCGGCGAGCCAGAGGCCGACGCCTTCAATCACGCGGTTGACCGCCGCATCGGTGCGATGATCGCGGCCGGCGCGCTCGTCGGCTTCGTCGCCGACCACGGCATGAACGACAAGGCGAACCCCGATGGCACGCCCCATGTCGTCTATCTCGAACAGCACCTGAACATGGTTTTCGGCGCCGGCGCCGCCTCTGTCATCTGCCCGATCACCGACCCTTTCGTGCGCCATCATGGCGCGCTCGGATCGTTCGTGCGGGTTTATGTCCACCGCGGCGATGTGGCGGCGATGATGGCGGCCGCGCGCGGCCCGCCGGGCATCGAGCTGGTAATGGCGGGATCTGAGGCAGCGGCGCGGTTTGCGCTCCCGGCCGATCTCGAAGCCGATTTCGTCGCCCTTGGCGATGCCGGCACGGTGATTGGCGCAACGCCGATGGATCACGATCTCCGCGGTCTCGCCGGCCACCGGCTGCGCTCGCATGGCGGTCTCGGCGAGCAAAAAGTGCCGTTTGTCCTCTCGCGCCCGCTGAACGCCGCTTATCGTGAGGCAAGCGCGATACGAAAGCTCCGCAATTTCGACATTTTCGACGCCGCGTTGAACGGCACCGTCTGATCGGCGCCGCTTTCGACGCGCTTCTACACCAACCCCCGGCCGCTCAACCGCTCCAGGACGCGGAGTGGCGTGCGTTCGGGGTGGAGCAGGCTTTCATTGGGGAGGTGGAAAGTCTTTCGAGGGCGAAGCGGCCGGACATCGCCGCGTGGCGCACCTGGTCGGTATAGACGATCCAGTCGGCAACGGACCCGAAAACCTCGCGGTACCGCGCCACAGGGCACTGAACCTGCTGCAAGGAGCCATCCCGGCGGTCACTGCCAAAAAAACTCCGAGGCGCCGCACTCAGAGCCTGAAAATCAATCGAACCTGAATAAGAGCGCCCTCTGGAAACATTGGCTTTTTCCGGCGGTTTCCGAGAAAGAGGGCATTCTTTTTCAAACTCTCAGGTATCGTCGAAAGAGGGAAAATCGTCTGGCGTGTTCGCGGCGTCGTCCCAGCCGCCTGCGGGATCAGCAGGGCTGGCGTCGTTCTGAGTGCTATCCCAGCCGGCATCTCCGCTCGCCGGATCGTTCGTCACATTATCCCAAGGGTTGGCCGGCGCGACGCCGGGACTTGACCAGGGCGAGCCGCCGGGCAGTGCCGGCTCGGCCGCAGAAAAACCGCCGGCCTCGGCGCGGTGGGAGGAAAACAGGTCCATCAGAGCATTGCCGACCACCATGCCGCCGGCGACGCCGGCTGCGGTCGTCAGCGCCGAGCCGAGAAATCCGCTGCCTGACCGCTGCAACAAACCGGGCTGGTAGTTGGGGGGATATTGCGGCGGCGGAGGTTGATAGGAGGGGCCGGGCGCTGGCCCCTGACCACCGCCGCCGAAAATGCCGCTGAAAAATCCGCCCGCGCGCGGCGCCGCGGTCTGCGCTTGCTGGCGGGCCTGCTCCAGCTCGGCCTGCATCTGGCGGAGGCGATTTTGCGCCTCGGCAAGCGCGTGTTCCTGGACGAAAGCGGTCTGGGTGAGGCGATAGCGCGCCGTTGGGTAGCGGGTGAAAAGCTCCGCGATCAGGGCATCGGCCTCGGGGTCGATGGGCGGCAGCGTGGGCGCGGTGGCCGGCACGGAGCCCGCGAAGCCGCCGGCCTCGGCGCCGCTGATGCGGGCGATGAAGCGGGTGATGATGTCGCGTTCTTCAGGGGTCATGGCATTTGTCCTGGGTTGCCCTCATGCGCCCATGTGGCGGCAGGCCCGCGCGGCTTCAAGCCGGATTGCTCTCGTATTTGGCGAGTTGCCAATGGCTGGGCTCGGCCAAGGCCGCCTCATACCAAGCGGCAACCAGTGGAAAGGCCCGAACGCAAGCGCAATAGGCGCGGGAATCGGCGGAGAGATCGGGCTCATAGCTCAGAAACCGCGCTACCACCGGGGCATACATGGCATCGGCCGCGGTGAACGCGGCGCCGAACAAATAGGGGCCGTCTGCGCCAAAACGCGCGCGCGTGCTGCGCCAGATCGTCTCGATCCGCGCGATATCGGCCATCGCCTCGCGGGTGCGCCCGAGGCCCGGGGCATGGCGGCCGAGATTCATCGGCATGATCTGACGCAAGCTGCGGAACCCGGCATGCATCTCGGCCGCAATCGATCGTGCCTGGGCGCGCGCGACGCTCGCTCGCGGCCACAGCGCGGGGACGATTTCGGCGCAATATTCCGCGATCGCGAGCGATTCCCAGACCTGGTGCCCGCGATGCTCGAGATAGGGCACAAGCCCGCTCGGCGAGACTTGTCGGATGGCCGCGGTCGCGCCGTCACCGGCCAGCGGGATCACCACTTCCTCGACATCGAGCCCGGCGAGCCGCACCATCAGCCAACCGCGCATCGACCACGACGAATAACGCCGCGTGCCGATGACAAGCCTGCCCTCGGCCATGGGCATTACGCCGTGCGGTCACCAGCGGCGCCGAGAGTGGCCTGCGCCGCGGCAAGGCGCGCCACCGGCACGCGATAGGGGCTGCACGAGACGTAATCGAGCCCGACGCTCTCGCAAAAATGGATCGAGGCGGGATCGCCGCCATGCTCGCCACAGATGCCGAGCTTGAGCGCGGGTTTGGTGGCGCGGCCGCGTTCGGCGGCAATGCGGACCAGCGCGCCCACGCCCTCGACATCAATCGAGACGAAGGGATCCTTTTGCAGAATGCCCGCCTCAATATAGTGAGGCAGGAATTTCCCCGCGTCGTCGCGCGAGAGACCGAAAGTGGTCTGGGTGAGATCGTTGGTACCGAAGCTGAAGAAATCGGCGACCTTGGCGATCTCGTCGGCGACCAGGGCGGCGCGCGGCAATTCGATCATCGTGCCGATCGAATAGGCGAGCTTGCGCCCGGCGGCGATGAATACATCCCGGGCGACTTTCTCAATCTGCGCGCGGGTGATTTCAAGCTCGCGCCTGGTTCCGACCAGCGGGATCATGATTTCCGGCACCGGCGCTTCCCCGGCCTCGCGCGCGACCTCAAGCGCGCCCTCGAAAATCGCGCGGGCCTGCATCTCATAGATCTCGGGATAGGTGATGCCGAGACGGCAGCCGCGATGGCCGAGCATCGGATTAGCCTCGGCGAGTTCGGCGAGACGCCGTTCCATCGAGGCGACGTCCTGGCCGAGCGCGGCCGCGACCTCGGCGATCTCGTTGGCGCCATGGGGCAGGAATTCATGGAGCGGCGGGTCGAGCAGACGGATGGTGACCGGGAGCCCCGCCATGATGCGAAACAGCGCGATGAAATCATCCCGTTGATAGGGAAGGAGTTTTTCCAGGGCGGCGCGGCGACCGGCCTCGTCATGCGCCATGATCATCTGGCGCACCGCGCTGATCCGCGCCGGGTCGAAGAACATATGCTCGGTGCGGCAAAGCCCGATGCCCTCGGCGCCGAATTTGCGCGCGGTTTCGGCATCGAGCGGGGTTTCCGCGTTGGCCCGCACGCGCATCCGGCGATAGCGATCGGCCCAGCCCATCAGGGTCGCGAAATCGCCCGACATGGCAGGCTCGATCATCGCCACGGCGCCCACGAACACTTCGCCGGTCGCGCCGTCGAGGGTGATGGTCTCGCCGCCCCGCACCATTTGCCCGCCGGCCGAGAGCGTCTGCGCGCCGTAATCGACGACGATGCCGCCCGCGCCGGCGACGCAAGGCCGGCCCATGCCGCGCGCCACCACCGCGGCGTGGCTGGTCATGCCGCCGCGCGTGGTCAGGATGCCGCGGGCGGCGTTCATGCCGTGGATATCCTCGGGGCTGGTCTCGATGCGCACCAAAATCACCGACTCGCCCTTGGCGGCGCGGCTTTCCGCCTCGTCGGCGCTGAACACCACCGCGCCGACCGCGGCGCCGGGGCTCGCCGGCAGACCCTTGGCGAGCGCCTTGCGCGCCATCTTGGGGTCGAGCGTCGGGTGCAGCAACTGATCGAGCGATGCGGGGTTGACGCGCCGCACCGCTTCGGCCTCGTCGATCAGCCCCGCCTGGGCCATCTCGACAGCGACCCGAAGGCTCGCCTGCGCGGTGCGCTTGCCGTTGCGCGTTTGCAGCATGTAGAGCCTGTTCTTCTCGACGGTGAATTCGATGTCCTGCATGTCCCGATAATGTTTTTCCAGGACATCACGGATTTTCAGCAATTCGGCATAGGCGGCGGGCAGCGCACGTTCCATGCTGCTCTCGCCGGGCTTGGCCTGCGCTTCCGAAAGCGGCTGCGGCGTGCGGATGCCGGCCACCACGTCCTCGCCCTGGGCGTTCACCAGATATTCGCCGTAAAAAACATTTTCCCCGGTTGACGGGTCGCGGGTGAAGCAGACGCCGGTGGCGCAGTCATGGCCCATATTGCCGAACACCATCGCTTGGACGTTCACCGCCGTCCCCCATTCAGCGGGGATGTCGTGCAGGCGGCGATAGGTGATGGCGCGCGGGTTCATCCAGCTCCCGAACACCGCCCCGATCGCGCCCCAGAGTTGATCCTCGGGATCCTGGGGAAAGGGTTTTCCGGTTTCTTCCTCGATCATGTCCTTGTAGGCGGTGACGATGCGGTGCCAGTCCTGGGCGCTGAGCGCGGTATCCTCGGTGGCGCCCTCGTCGAGCTTCACGTGCTCGATGATCTCCTCGAAGCGGTGATGATCGACACCCAGCACCACCGAGCCGTACATCTGGATGAACCGGCGATAGCTGTCCCAGGCGAAGCGGGCATCGCCGGAGGCTTCGGCAAGCCCCTCCACGGTCAGATCGTTGAGACCGAGATTGAGCACCGTATCCATCATTCCCGGCATCGAGACGCGGGCGCCGGAGCGCACCGAGACCAAGAGCGGCTTGTGCTTGTCGCCAAATTTCCGCCCCGTGGCCTGCTCGATGCGAGCGAGCGCGACGCGGACCTCGGCCTCCAGCCCGTCGGGATAGCGGCGCTCATTCTCGTAGAACGCCGTGCAGACCTCGGTGGTGATGGTAAAGCCGGGCGGCACGGGCAGGCCGATCGCTGCCATCTCGGCGAGATTGGCGCCCTTGCCGCCGAGCAGATCACGCATCTCGGCGCGGCCTTCATTGTGCCCGGCGCCGAAGCTGTATACCCACTGGGTCATGCTGCGGTCCTCCTGGAGGATGTTATGCAGTTTTGAGCAAAGACGAGAACGAAGGATTCTTCTTTTTCTGAAGAAAAAGAAGCAAAAAGACTCTTTTCCCGTTTTCTCGGAGCGGCAACGCCGCTGGCGCTACACCACGAGACAAAAGTTTTTTGGTTCTTTTTTTCAAAAAAGAACATTTTTCCTTTAGCCCTCGATGAGCGAGAAATCAGCAGAGCGGTTCATGGTATCACGGATGCGTGAAAGAAGCCTCAACCGGTTGAGGCGAATCTTCGGGTCGGGGTGGTTGACGGTGACTTTATCGAAGAAGGCGTCGATCGGCGGGCGGAGGCCGGCCATCGCGCGCAGCGCGGCAGCGAAATCCTCTGCGCGCAGGGCTTTCTCGATGTCGCCGCGCGCCGATTCAAGCGCTTCATAAAGCGCATACTCCTCCGGCTCGGTAAACGAGGAGGGGTTGGGCTCTCCCTCATGCGGGCCATCTTTTTTGTCCTCGATGCGGAGGATATTGACCGCGCGGCGGGTGCCCGCGAGCAGATTCGTGCCATCCTCCGTTTTCAGAAAATCGGCGAGGGCTTGGGCTTTCGCGATGAGAAGCAAAAGGTCATCGCGTCCTTCATGCGCACGCTGCGCGGAGAACGCGGCGGAGGCGATATCATGGCGCAAGCCTTCTTCGCGAAGCTGAATTTTCAGGCGATCCTCGATGAAGCCCTGGACATCGAGGTAAGCCACTGCCGACAAACCCTGGGGCAACATTTCTTCTTCATTCATGACATAAGTCAGTTTCCGCAACTCAAGCCGCAGGCGATGTTCACGAATAATTCGGATAAATCCCAAGGCAGCGCGGCGGAGTGCGTAAGGATCACCCGAGCCGGTCGGTATTTCGCCGATGGCGAAGAAGAGGGCGAGCTGGTCGAACTTGTCGGCGAGCGCGACCGCGATCGAAACTGGCGCCGCCGGCACGGAGTCGCCCGCGCCCTTGGGCAGGTAATGATCGCGGATCGCCTCGGCAATTTCGCGTGGTTCACCATCGTGAAGCGCGTAATGATACCCCATCACGCCCTGTAATTCGGGGAATTCCCCAACCATGAAGGTGGTGAGGTCGGCTTTGGCGAGAAGCCCGGCGCGTTCGGCTAAACCGTCATCAGCGCCAACCAAGGGCGCTATGTAACCGGCTAGTCGCTCCAGTCGTCTGGCGCGGTCATATTGCGTGCCGAGTTTGGCGTGGAAAGTGACCGTTTTCAGCGCCTCGATCCGGCTTGCGAGCGGCACCCTGCGGTCGAGATCGTAAAAATGCCGCGCATCCGCGAGCCGTGCGCGCAGCACCCGCTCATTGCCGGCGATGATTGCGGCGCCCCCGTCATTCGCCACGATATTGGCGATGAAGGCGAATGACGGCGCCGGCGAGCCGTCTGGCGCACGCAGCGCGAAGTAGCGCTGGTTGACGCGCATCGAGACCTGCCGCACTTCCGGCGGCAAATCCATGAAGCGGGCATCGATGCTCCCGAGCAGCGCCACCGGCCATTCGACGAGCCCGGTCACTTCATCGAGCAGCCCGTCATCGGGGACGATCCGCAAGCCGCGTGAGGCGAACGCTTCGAGATCGTCGCGGATTTTCTCCCGCCGCGCGACGGGGTCGGCTAGGACAAAATGTTGGCGTAATTTTTCCTGCCAGTCAGCGACGCTGGACACAGTGAAAGCGCCGGGGGCGAGAAACCGATGCCCCTCGGTCTCGTTGCCGGAGGCGAGCCCATGCCCGTCATCCTCACGCTGACGGAGATCGAACCGCACCACCTCGCCATCGAGCAGCGCGACGATGCGTCTTAACGGCCGCACCCAGGTGAACCGGCTATTGCCCGCGCCCCAGCGCATCGACTTCGGCCACGGAAAGCGCCAGAGCACACCCGGCAGCGAAGCGGCGATCAGAGCGGCTGCCGACTGACCGGGGATGCGCCGGCGCAATACCCAGTAATCGCCCTCGGCCACCAGGTCGTCGCGGGTGGCGCCGTGTTTGCGCAGGAACCCCACGAGCGCTGCGTCCGGGGCGCCGAGGCGCGGCCCGCGCTCGGCGCTCTCGTGCGCCGCGACCGCGGCCTGAACTTCGAGCCCGAGGGCGATCCGGCGCGGTCCCCAGAATAGCTGCGGGATGCCCGGCTTCAGCGGCGCCAAAACCTCGGCGACGAGGCGCGCGAGGGTTTCGGCGCCCCGCGCCTGCATCCGTGCCGGGATTTCCTCGGAAAACAATTCGAGAAAAAATTCCGGCATCTCAATCCTCGCCCGCGAGCCACGCCTCGGCGCAGCGTTTGGCGAGAGCGCGGACGCGTCCGATGTAAGCGGCGCGCTCGGCGACGCTGATCACGCCGCGGGCATCGAGCAGGTTGAATAGGTGGCTCGCCTTGATGCACTGGTCATAGGCCGGCTGCGCGACCCCGGCTGCGGCGAGACGCAGGCATTCTCCTTCGGCGTCGGCGAAATGACGGGTCAGCATGTCGGTATCGGCGAGTTCGAAATTATGTCGTGAGTAATCGCGCTCGGCACGAAGAAAAACATCGCCATAGGTGACGCCTCCATTGGCCTTGGGGGCGCCGTTGAAATCGAGGTCGAAGACGTTTTCGACCCCCTGGACATACATCGCCAGCCGCTCCAGCCCATAGGTGAGTTCGACACTGGGAAGGGCGCAGGCGATACCGCCGACCTGCTGGAAATAGGTGAACTGCGTCACCTCCATGCCGTCGCACCAGACCTCCCACCCTAATCCCCAGGCGCCGAGCGTCGGGCTCTCCCAATCATCCTCGACGAAGCGGATGTCATGCCGCGCGGGATCGATCCCGAGCGCGCGATAGCTTTCGAGCAAAAGCGCCTGCGGATCGGGCGGACTCGGCTTGAGGATCACCTGATACTGGTAATAATGCTGCAAGCGATTCGGATTTTCGCCATAGCGCCCGTCGCTTGGCCGGCGGGAGGGCTGCACATAGGCCGCCCGCCACGGTTTTTCGCCGAGCGCGCGCAGCGTCGTCGCCGGATGGAAGGTGCCGGCGCCGACCTCCATGTCGTAGGGCTGCAGGATCAGACAGCCCTGCCGCGACCAGTAGTCATGCAGGCGGAGGATCAGCTCCTGAAAGCTCGGCGCGGGCATGGGCTCCATTGACGAAACGGGGGGCAGGGTTGCGGATGCGGCGCACCATAGGGGCCAAGCCTGGCCCGGGCAAGGCGAGGGGCGCCGCCCTGGACCCTTCCCCCATGCCGGCTCAGTGTGGCGCGGGCAGCGAGAGCGTGAAGACGTGGTTGTTGGCGCTGGTGAGTTTCAGCACGTAGTTCGGCGCCGACAGCGTGGGAGTACCGGCGGGTGGCAGGGTGATGGTCGCCATCGCGCCGATGCCAGCGGTGATCCCGAACGGGCCCGGTTTGAACTGCTGGTAGTCAAAATCGTTGACGATGGCGGTTTTCGGCAGGGTGGTGAGGGTTTTGGTGTCCCAGTGTTCCGCCATTTGGCCACTGCCCGCTTCCACCAACGCGGCATCGACGATATGCGAGGGCGCCTCGGGCGTGCCGGCGTCGAGATAGGCGTGGAAGCGCACGCTGCCATCGGCGGCAAGCACGCCGTCGCTGAGCGAGACATGGTGCTTGCTCGGACTGACCGGGCCACCATGGAAGGGCGTCACGACGGAGCCGCGGTAATAGCTGTAGGTGCCGACATCGAACACCGCGACGAAGGCGAAGAGAGCGAGCGCCAGCGTGCGCAACCGGCCGTCATCAAGCGGCAGCGGCAGGCTGCCGGCGGCCCAGCGGAACCATCCCCGCCCGGCCAGGGCCGGATTACGCCGCAGGCGGACATTATCGAGCGCATAGGCACCGCCGCCGGCGAGCAGCAGCGTCGTGCCCATGGCGAGGTTACAGGCCGCCATCGTCCATTCATCGATGCAGGTGGCGCCCTGCCAGCCGAACATCAGCATCAGCACCACCGAGAACCCGACCGAGACCAAGGCGGAGGCGCGGGTGAAGATGCCGAGCATGAGAAAAAGCCCGGCGATCAGCTCGGCGGCGCTGAATAGGATGACCCCGGCATAGAGCAGCACGAAATGATGCAGCATATAGGCGATCACCTTGTCCATCCCGAGGATCGCGCCGGGCATGGCGGTGTGGAATTTATGCGCCATCCAGTTGTGCCCGCTCCAGGCGTCGAGCTTGGAGGGGGCATAGATGAAGCGGCGCGAGCCGCCGCCCCAATAGATGAAGCCCTGGATGAAGCGCACCGCGAGCAGGCCGAGCCCGGCATTGCGCCAGCCGGCATCCGCCAGCGAACGTCCGGCGAGATCGGGGGCAAATGATTTGAGCGTGGTGGTGTTCATGCTTCTTCTCCTGGCCGGCTCAGTTCTGGCCGGATGATGCGCTAGCGTTATAAGGCTGAAAACCATAGCGGGCGAAGATTTTCAGCGCCTCGGAGGAATGGATAAAGTCGAGCCAGGCGCGCCCGGCGGCGGCGTGCGGCGCGCCCTTGACCAGGGCGCCGGCATAGATGGCGGTCGCGTTCTCGGCGACGGGGATGGCGATATCGGCGATCGGGTGGCCGGCCTGCTCCTGGAACGCGGCTTCCGATTGCCACGTCACCCCGGCCATCGCCTTGCCCTGCATGAGCCAGAGCGGGGTTTCGCGGTGGTGGATATGGGTGAGCAGCGTCGCGCCGGTTTTCACCTTGGTCTCATAAACCTGCGTCACCAGGGCCTCGCCGCCGGCTTTGCGGAGCGCTGCCTTGATCTGACGGGCAATGCCCTCATAAGCGGGATTGGGCATCACCAGGCGCACCTCCGCCCGGCCGAGATCGGCGAGGCTCGTGATATGGCCGGGGTTGCCCTTGGGCACCATGATGGTCAGCGTATTGGTGACATAGGGCACCGCCGGCCCCTCCAGCACCCCCTCCGCGATGAGCGCCTGGATTTTCTTCAGCCCGGCGAAATAGGCATCCGCCGGCGCCGTCCAGGTCATGTTGCCCGAGGTGATGGTGCCATGAGCTGCGATCTGCTTGACCAGCATGCCGGGCGGAATGGTTTCGTAGTAGATTTTCCCGGCGAAATCGGGATGCGCCGCCTCGAACGCCGCAACCAGCGGCGCCATGGCGAAGAAGTAATTACCGCCAACATAGAGCACGAGCTTGGCGCCGAACGGATCGCCATGGAAATCGGCGAGATTATCCACTTCCGGCACGGTGAACTCGAAGCCGCGGGCGCGGACGTCGTTGTTGGCGCCGTTCTGCCACGGCGGATAGGGGGCGTCGCCGGCCATCGCCGGGCCGGCCGGCGACCCGGCGAGGGCGGTGAGCGCGAACGCGGAAAGGGCCACCCGAGCGGCAGCGCGGCGAAACTTTGTCCGCCTGGATTTCGATTGCTTCATGCCAGTCTCCACAACTCCGGCCCAAGCGCCGGAATGAAGCGTAGAATGACGGCGCCGGACGAGGATATCCAACGAATTGCAGCGCTCGAATTGTTCGTATAAAATGATTGGTCGAGGCGAACTAATATGGCCCTGCCACGCCATGCGCCAGCGCCTCGGTGCGCAGCTCGCGGGCGCGGGCGAGGATCTTGTTTTCGATCTCGCTGACCGTGGTCTTGCTCATCGCCGCGTCCACCCATTGGCCGTTCTGCTGCACCTGGCGGAAGATCGCGACCCGCAGCGCATCGGCGCGCAGGCCGCGGCCGAGGATATAGGCGGTGGCGCGGAAGCGTTCGCCGGGCGAGGAGGGGGGCTGGAACCAGTCGGTGATGATCACGCCGCCGAACGGGTCTTCCGAGGCGAGGGGCATGAAGGAGAGGGTGTCGAGGGCGCCGCGCCAGAGATAGGCGTTGACCCCGACCCCGGCATTCGCCGCCGCGCCGCCTTTCGCCCCGGCCCCGGGATCACCGAAGCCCGCCTGCTTGGGCGCGGGGCTGGCGCATCCGGCGAGGCCAAGCGCCAGCGGCGGCAGCAGGAGGAGGAGGGCAAGCGAGGGGCGCGACATCAGGGGCGACGGCTCCGATCCAGAAGAGCCTGTCTCTAGCCGTTCGCCACCCTGCCGCCAAGCGCCCCAGGGCAATCGGGTGAAGGGTGATGGGGGTGTTTTTGAATGTCAGAAGCGCTTGAAGGCCAGGGGTTTCACCCCTGGACCCCAGCAAAGGCGGAGCCTTTGCAATCCTTCCCATGACACGGGTCTGGGGAAGCTGGCCCCAGCGGATCCCGATGGGAGGTGGGGGCAGAGCCCTGGTTCCTCCAAAACACTCTTCACCCTATTGCCCTGCCAAGCGCCCGGATCTCTCTTCCCGAGCCGGCGCGGCTGTGATTAGCTCAAGCGCATGCCCCGTCTCGCGCCGAAACGAGAAAGCCTGCCGGCTGACCGCCTGACACTGCGGCTTGACCTCGCCTCGGGTGCGCGGATCGGGCCGGGGAAGATCGCGCTGCTCGAGGCGATCGGGCGGACCGGCTCGATCTCGGCCGCCGGGCGCGAGCTTCGCATGTCCTATCGCCGCGCCTGGGATCTCGTGGAGGAACTCAACCACAGCCTCGGCGTGGCGATGGTCAGCACCGCCACCGGGGGCTCGGGCGGCGGCGGCGCGGCGCTGACCCCGGCCGGCCAGGCGCTGATCAACGAATATCGCGCCCTGGAGCGCGAGGCCCTGGCGTTGGCCGCGCCCCGTATCACGGCGATCCTCCGCGCGCGGGAAAGCTGACGGAAAGCGCTACATCTCCTCGATGCGCTCGACGCCCGGCAGCAGCCGCACCGACTGCGCGAGGCGCGGCGTGACGGTGAAGCCGCCGGCGAGCACGATCTCGACCTCCTGGCCAAGCTCCGCCAGACGCGGCACCAGGCGCACCCGGCCCTTGCCCCCCCGCGCGCTGGCGAGCAGATCGCGGATATGCGGGACGGCTTCGCTGTCGCGCAGCCAGACACGAAGTCCCGTGCCGATCCCCGCGGCCGCCGTGTCAAGCGCCATGATCTCCTGGGCGGTGATGCGCAGGCTTTCGCCCTCGAGCTTGAGATCGGCCACCGCCAGCAGGCTGGCGCCAGGTTGGAGCAAGTCGCGCGCGCGCCCCAACACCTCGCTGAACAGCGTGATCTCGAAGGAACCCCCGGCATCGGAGAGCCGCGCCCAGGCCATGCGGCTGCCGGTACGGGTCGGGCGCTCCTTGAGGCCGATCAATGTGCCGGCGAGCCGCACCCGGCCCACCCCGGCCCCGACGCGCGCCGCCAACTGATTGCTCGCCACCACGCCGAGGCGACGCAGCGCCCCGGCATAGGCATCGAGCGGATGGGCGGTGATGTGAAACCCGACCGCCTCCGCCTCATAGCCGAGCCGCTCCATCGGCGGCCATTCCACGACATCGGGCAGGCGCGGTGCCTCGCGCTGCCCGCCTGCGCCGAATAGCCCCGCCTGCCCACTATCGCGTTCGGCGGCTGCCGCCTGGGCGCGGCGCAGAAGGGTCTCGGCGCCGGCGAAAACCCGGGCACGGTTGCGCTCCAGCGCATCGAACGCGCCCGCCTTGGCGAGATTCTCGATCTGCATGCGATTGAGCACGCGGGCGTCGATGCGGCCGGCGAAATCGGCGAAATCGGCGAAGGGGGTATCGCCGCGCGCCGCGACCAGCGCCCGCATTGCCGCCTCGCCGACCTTCTTCACCGCCGCCAGGGCATAGCGGATGCAAAGCTTGCCCTCCGCGTCGCGCTCAAGCGTAAAATCCGCCCCCGAACGGTTGATATCGGGCGGCAGCACGGCGATGCCGAGGCCGAGCGCCTCCTGGCGCAGGGCGGCGAGCTTGTCGGTATTGTTGATGGCCAGGCTCATGCAGGCGGCGAGGAAGGCGGTCGGGTGGTTGGCGCGCAGCCAGGCGGTTTGATAGGCGAGCAGGGCATAGGCCGCGGCATGCGATTTGTTGAAGCCGTAATCGGCGAATTTTTCCATCAGGTCGAAAATCTCGCCGGCCTTCTCGGGCGCGATGCCGCGCGCGGCGGCACCTTCGAGGAAGATGCGGCGCTGCGCCTCCATCTCACTGCGGATTTTCTTGCCCATGGCGCGGCGCAACAGATCAGCCGCTCCCAGGCTAAAGCCCGCGAGTTTCTGCGCGATCTGCATCACCTGTTCCTGATAGACCATGATGCCATAGGTCTCATCAAGGATATCGGCGAGATCGGGGTGCGGCGGCGCCCATCTCTCGCCGTGCTTACGCTGGCAATAGGCCGGGATGTTGGCCATCGGGCCGGGGCGATAGAGAGCGACGGCTGCGATCAGATCCTCGAAGCGGTCAGGGCGCATCTGGCGCAATACGTCGCGCATGCCCTGGCTTTCAAATTGGAACACCCCTCCGGCATCACCGCGGCCGAGCATTTCGTAGGTCGCGGCGTCATCGAGCGGCAGATGCGCGAGATCGACCTCGATGCGCTGGTCGGCCAGAAAATCGACGGCACGCTGGAGAATGGTGAGCGTGGTGAGACCAAGAAAATCGAATTTCACCAGCCCCGCCTGCTCGACATATTTCATCGAGTACTGGGTGACGAGAAATTCCGAGCGAGGATCGCGATAAAGCGGCACCAGCTCGATCAGCGGCCGGTCACCGATCACGATGCCGGCAGCGTGCGTGCTGGCGTGGCGATAGAGCCCCTCGATCTGCAGCGCGATTTCCAGCAAACGCGCCACTGCCTCATCGTCCTCGCGCGCCTGCTGCAAGCGCGGCTCGCCCGCGATCGCCTGCGCGAGGGTCGTGGGTTTCGCCGGATTATTGGGGATCAGTTCGGCGATCCGGTTGACCTGGCCATAGGGCAGGCCGAGCACGCGCCCGACATCGCGCACCGCGGCACGAGCCTGCAATTTGCCGAAAGTGATAATCTGCGCCACGCGATCGGCGCCGTATTCGGCCCGCACATAGGCGATCACCTCGTCGCGCCGGTTCTGGCAGAAATCGATGTCGAAATCCGGCATCGAAACCCGCTCAGGATTGAGGAAACGCTCGAACAAAAGCCCGAAGCGGAGCGGGTCGAGATCGGTGATGGTGAGCGCCCAGGCGACCACCGAGCCGGCGCCCGAGCCGCGCCCCGGCCCGACCGGAATACCTTGCGCCTTGGCCCATTGGATAAAATCAGCAACGATCAGGAAATAGCCCGGAAATCCCATCGCGGCAATGACGCCGAGTTCGTAATCGAGCCGTGCGCGATAGCGTTCAATCATCGCTGCGTCCGCCGCCTGGGCGGCCATGCGCGCCGCCAATCCGGCAATCGCCATGGCGCGCAGGGTCTCTTCGTCGCTGGCGCCTGAGGGAATTTTTGGAAACACCGGGAGCATCGGCTGGCGCCTTTCCGCCATCACCGCGCAACGTCGGGCAATCGTCAGCGTATTGTCGCAGGCGTCCGGCAGATCGGCGAACAGCGCCCGCATCACGGCGGCCGGCTTGAACCAATGCTCCTCCGTGACGCGGCGACGCTCGGGCTCGGCCAGGGTGCGGCCCTCGGCGATGCAAAGCAGCGCATCGTGCGCGGCGAACATTTCCGGCTTGGCGAAAAAACATTCATTGGTGGCGACCACCGGCAAGCCGGCGCCATCGGCAAGCGCGATGAGGCCGGGTTCCAGGCCGCGCTCGGTGGGCAGACCGTGGCGCTGCAGCTCGATCACCGTGCGATCGGCAAAAGCCTCGGTAAAACTTCCGAGAAGCTCCGCCGCACCGCTGCGCTGGCCCTCGGCGAGCAGACGCCCGAGTGGCCCCGCGGTGCCACCGGTAAGCAGGATGAGACCGGCAGCGTGCTCGGCGATCGTCGCGAACGGCAGTTGCGGCTTGAGCCCAGGATCGGAAGCGAGAAAGCCGAGCGAGGAAAGCCGCTGCAAATTCGCCAGACCTTGCGCATCCTGGGCAAGCAGCACCAGGGGATCGGGCGGCAGGCGCGGATTGTCCGGCCGCGCGAGGCCGATCTGACAACCGATGATCGGCTGCACGCCGCGCCCGGCGCAAGCCTCCGAAAATTCCAGCGCGCCGAAAAGATTGCCGCTATCGGTGATGGCGACCGCCGGCATTCCACCGGCCCGCGCGAGTTCAGCGATTTTTTCCGCCTTGATCGCCCCCTCGCTCAGCGAATAAGCGGAATGGACGCGAAGATGGACGAATTTTTCATGCGGCATGAGATTTTCCCCGGTTCAGGCTGGCAGCAACTTGCCCTCGCGAAGTGTCACGCGGCGATCCATGCGTTGCGCGAGATCCGGGTTGTGCGTTGCGATTAACGCTGCGACCCCTTCATTGCGCACCATCGCGAGAAGGGCTGCGGAAACACGATCGGCGGTCGCGACATCGAGATTGCCGGTCGGCTCGTCGGCCAGCAGCACACGCGGCGCATTGGCGAGCGCACGCGCGATCGCCACGCGCTGCTGCTCGCCGCCCGACAGTTTTCCCGGCAGATGATGAAGACGCCCGGCAAGCCCCAGTGTCACCAGCAATGCCTCGGCGCGCACGCGCGCCGAGGCGCGCGGGCGGGCGGCGATCATCTGCGGGAGGAGAACATTTTCAAACGCCGTGAACTCACTCAGAAGATGATGGGATTGATAGACGAAGCCGATGAAATCGCGGCGGATGGCGCTTCGTTCGTTATCGCGGAGTTTCCCGGCATCTCGCCCCGCAACCACGATCTCCCCGCCATCGGGACGCTCCAGCAGGCCGGCGAGATGCAGCAGCGTCGATTTACCGGCCCCCGATGGCGCGACCAGCGCCACGATCTCGCCCGCGGCAAGCGTGAAATCAACCCCTCGAAGAACCGGTAAGGCTCCGGCCTCGGTGCGATAGATGCGCTGCACGGCGCGCAACACCAGCGGCTCACTCATGCCGCAGCGCCTCCACGGGATCGGTGCGCGCCGCCCGCCAGCTCGGATAAAGCGTCGCCAATAACGAAAGTGCCAGGGCCATGCCAATGATTTCGCCGACTTCCCAAGGATCCAAACGAGCCGGAAGATGAGCGAGGTAATAGACCTCGGGATTGAACACCGACACCCCGGTCGCGGCCTCGACCCAGTGCTGTAGCGTCTGGATGTTGAGGCAGAAGACGATGCCGAGCAAGGTGCCGATCAACGTGCCGGAAATCCCGACCGAGGCGCCGCACATGAGAAAAATACGCATGATGGCGCCACGCGGCGCGCCCAGCGTGCGCAGCACCGCGATATCGCCGGTCTTGTCCTTGACCATCATGATCAGCGAGGAAATCACGTTGAACGCGGCAACCAGGATGATCAGCGTGAGGATAAGGAACATCACATTCTGCTCGACCTCGACGGCGGCGAAGAAACTGTCGTTGCTGTGCTGCCAATCAACAATCGCGACGTTATCGCCCAGCGCGGCGCGGATGGCGCGCGCGACCGCGCCGACATCCAGCGGATCGGCCACCCGCACCTCGATCTGGGTGACGCTCTTGGGCTGTTGGAAGAAAATCTGCGCATCCTCAAGCGGCAGAAAAGCATAGGCCTGGTCATACTCGTTCATGCCGATCTGAAACACCGCGACGACATGATAGGCGCGGATGCGCGGCACCGTGCCGAAAGCGGTCGCGGCGCCTTGCGGGGAGACCAGGGTGAGCACGCTGCCGACGCCGAGCCCGAGACGCCGCGCCATGCCGACGCCCACCACGATGGCATCGCCCGGCGTAAAATCATCGAGCGAGCCTTCAAGAATGTGATCGGCCACGGCGTGCAGCGCCTTTAGGTCAGCCGCGCGAATGCCGCGCACGAGCCCTCCCGTCGCGGCGCCACGCTCGGCCGAAAAAAGCGCCTGGCCATCGATCACCGGAACCGCCGAGACCACGCCAGGGATCGCGCGGATGCGCGCCGCCAATGCCTCGTAATCGACCAATCCGCGCTCGGGACCGCCGCGTTCGGCGGCATAGACGCCGAGATGGCCATTGAGACCGAGGATGCGGTTGAGCAGATCGATCTTGAAGCCGCCCATCACACTCATCACGATGATCAGCGTTGCCACCCCGAGCGCGATGCCGACCAGCGAGAAGCTGGCAATGACGGAGACGAAGCGCTCGCCACGTCGGGCACGCAGATAGCGCCCCGCGATTTTCCGCTCAAACGCATTGAACATGGCGCTAGCCGCGAATTTTCGCCAAAGCCGCCTCGGGCGAAAGCTCCTCCCGCGCCCCGCTCGCGCGGCGCTTCAGCTCGACTTTTCCCGCCGCCGCGGCGCGCGGCCCGACAATGATCTGCCAGGGATGGCCGAGCAGATCGGCGTCATTGAATTTTACGCCGGCGCGTTCCTCGCGGTCGTCATAGAGTGCTGCGCCGCCGAGCCGGGCATAGAGGCTTTCGCACAAGCCATCGCAAACCGCGTCACCAGGCTTGAGGTTGAGAAGGGCCGCGCGGAACGGTGCGATGGCATCGGGCCAGATGATGCCGGCCTCGTCATGCGAGGCCTCGATCACCGCGCCGACGAGGCGGCTCACACCGATGCCGTAGCTGCCCATTTCGGGATGCACGCTGCTGCCATCGGCGGTGGTGACGGAAAAATTCATCGCCCGGCTGTATTTCGTGCCGAAATAAAAAATGTGCCCGACCTCGATACCACGCCCTTCGCGCCGCCGCTCGGGCGCGAGCGCGGCGAACGCTGCCGCGTCATGCTTCTCGTCGGTCGCGGCGTAGTGCGAGGTCATCAGGCCATAAAACCGCGCCAGATCCTCGGGCGAGCGCGCATCGAAACCGCCTTGCGAATAGTCTATCCCCTCGAAAGCGGCGTCGAAAAACACCTGGCTTTCCCCGGTTGGCGCGAGAATGATGAATTCATGGCTGAGATCGCCCCCGATCGGCCCGGTGTCGGCGGCCATCGGGATCGCCTGCAGGCCAAGGCGCTGGAAGATTCGCATATAGGACAACATCATCCGGCGATAGCTGAGCACCGCGCCGGCCTGGTCGATATCGAAACTATAAGCGTCCTTCATGAGAAATTCGCGCCCGCGCATGACGCCGAAACGCGGGCGCACCTCGTCGCGGAATTTCCACTGGATGTGATAGACGCTTTGCGGCAATTCGCGATAGGAGCGCACCGATTGGCGAAACAGATCGGTGATCATTTCCTCATTGGTCGGGCCGTAGAGCAGTTCGCGATCGTGGCGGTCGCGAATGCGCAGCATCTCCTTGCCGTAACCCTCATAGCGACCGCTCTCGCGCCAGAGTTCGGCGGGCTGGATGGTCGGCATCAGGAGTTCCTGCGCGCCGATCGCATCCTGCTCCTCGCGCACGATACGGGCGATGTTGCGCAGCACGCGATAGCCCGCTGGCAGCCAGGCATAGATGCCAGACGCGGTCTGGCGCACCAGCCCGGCACGCAGCATCAGCCGGTGCGAGACGATCTGCGCCTCGGCGGGCGTCTCCTTGAGGGTCGGCAAGAGCGAGCGGGAGAGGCGCATCGGCGATCCGGTCCCTATTTCTGGGGGTGCCCGTTGCCGGGCGTGCGTCGCAACCTAGCCGGCCCCGCGCGTTCCCGCCAGATGGCGCACGCCCCGAGCGGCGCCCAAGCCGCTTCCGCTTTTTTTTCGAGGCGTTATTTTTTAAGGCATTATTCATTGCGAGGCATCAAGCTCGTGGCATGAACGTCGAGACTGCCGATCGGATAGACGAGGAGAGGCCTGCGGCGGCGCGGGCGGCATACAACCGCGGCGCGGCGTTGCTAGAAGCCGGCCGGCCCGCGGAAGCGCTTGCCGCTTTCCAGCTAGCGCGCGGGCGTGCGCGGGAAATGCCCGAGGTATTTTATGGCATCGGCAATGCCTGCTTCGCGCTCGGCCGTTTCGCCGAGGCACTCGCGGCCTACCAGGAGATGCTGGCGCGCCGCCCGGATTTCGCCGATGCCTGGTCGAATAGTGGCAATGCGCTGCAGGAACTCGGCCGGTATGAGGAATCGCTCAGCTGTTATCGGGCCGCGCTGGCGCGCGATTCGCGGCATTTTCAGGCCCATTCCAACATGAGCGGCGCGCTTTACCGCTTGCAGCGCTTCGCCGCGGCAGAGGCGGCGGCGCGGGCAGCGATCGCCTGCGCGCCGACCTGGCCGGTCGGCTATTCCAATCTGGCGGCAGCCTTGCGCGCCCTGGCACGCTATCCGGAGGCGCTTGATAGCTGCTTTGCCGCGCTCAAGCTCAAGCCGGACTACCCCGAGGCACTTGTCAATCTCGGCACCACGCTGCACGACATGATGCAGTACCAATCTGCGCTAACCGCCTACGACCTGGCGCTGCAATGTGCCCCCGCTCACCCTCTCGCGCTGATGAACCTGGGCGTCTCGCTGCTCGCGCTGAGCCGGCTTGAGGAAGCCATCGCGACCCTGCGCCGGGCCGCCGCGCTGGCCCCCCGGGATCCCGAGCCGATCTTCAACCTCGCCATGGCGCTGCTCAAATCCGGACACCAGATGGCCGAGGGATTGGTTCTTTACGAACGGCGCTGGGAACGCCCCGAGACGCCGCGGCGCGATTTTGGCCGGCCGCAATGGCGGGGCGAGGCGATCGCTTGGCGGAGCATTCTCCTGCATGCCGAGCAGGGCTATGGCGACACCCTGCAGTTCATCCGCTACGCGCCGATGGTCGCGGCGTTAGGGGCGCGTGTCGCCGTGGAGGTGCCGGCGGCGTTGACGCGGCTCGTGTCCGGCCTGCCGGGTGTGGCCGCGGTGATCGCGGCGGGGGAAACCCTGCCGGCGTTCGATCTTCATTGCCCGCTGCTCAGCCTGCCATTCGCTTTCGGCACGACGCTCGAGACGATCC
>Ga0078972_1002541_pt1 | contig 59699 bp, 45 predicted proteins | sample YelNatPaOPGAMG01_FD_67568 | JGI IMG/M metagenome (GOLD analysis project Ga0078972, IMG submission 67568) | Hot spring thermophilic microbial communities from Obsidian Pool, Yellowstone National Park, USA - OP-RAMG-01 (SPADES assembly) (version 2) | ecosystem: Environmental > Aquatic > Thermal...
AGAGGGGGATTAAAGGGGGTGAGTACATGAAGAAAGTAAGAAAAATAAGACATTTTTTTGTCACTAAATGTTTAATAACATGATATTTTTATCAGTAAATAATTTAATTATTAATGGTCACCCTGCAAAACGGGAGAATCCACATGTTTTTAAAATTATTTTCATGTTTTTTTGTGATTGAAAAATCATGTTTGTTTCATAAGCATTAAATTTTTTAAATTTTCAATTCAGGATATTTTCGGGAGGCTGAAATGAACATCCAAACCGATGTATAAAGAACAACACAACAGACTACTCCTTTTAGAATTAGCAATGGCAAAGATTTTACAACATATGCTGCTAGGAACACACCAATAACACCAGCAATCGTCAGCGAAATTGAGGCTTTTCTGTCATATGCTTTTAGTTTGACAAACCTTGTTCCACCTGCTGCCATCAACATGGCAGTTGCAGTCATCATGATAGGAAAGGCAGTTACTGGATGCATTCCAAGGGCATAAACCATCGCCATACATGGGGCATAAAATCCGATCCCTATGGTTTGCAGAGCGCCAAAAATAAAACTCATAACAACAATAACAGCCAGTCTCCAACCAGTCAGTCCAATAGCCTCGCCTCCGGCAGGCATCATATTTAAAAATCCTGCTATCATAATCAGACTCACAGCCATCAGGCCAAAACCCAATCCTACTTGGATCCTGCGGCGAGACATTCTGGCAACTATACCGGCACCCAACAAAGCCCCAAGAGGGGCGGTTATAGACATTGAGACCAAGGTAAGCGGGTCAACTTCAACTACGGTCATAAATATAAAAGCCTGTAATACAGTAGGTATTGTGTTCCCAATATTCATTGTTCCTGGAATCAGACGATCATCAACCAACTTAAAAAATTTAAAAATAGCGGTCTGTGGGGCAAAACTTCCGATTCCTAAAGTGTCAAAGAAATTTGTAATGAATCCGGTTCCCAAAAGTCCGGACCATCGTTTACCGGAAAATATTTTTGTATTCCTGAGAACGTCCGAAATATAATAATACCCGAAAATACATGTTAATACCCCAAGAATGGCTTTAAGAATGATACTCATAAGTGATCGATCTTTATTGGAGTTTCCTCATAAAATAGTTAATGTTTATTTTTAAACTCAAATAGTTAATAAATGCATGGTTTACAATTGTAAATTAAAAAAGTTCCATGCATCTTGAGGTCAAAAATAATGAATCCATTGCAGAGAAAAAACAATCTCGTTCTTGGTTGTCAGGTTTTAAGAGGCAATCCATCAGATAAATCCTTATTTAAACCAGACATAAAAATTTGCCGAACACTGTAACAGTCTGTATAACAAATGTTTTTAATAATAAATCTGTAAAAACGGGACAAAAAAGGCATGTGAAAAAAATTAAAATTCAGTTGATATTAATAAATTCAACATGGTTATTTACAGGGACGTGACCGTTTTTTTGACGAGTACCGGATTTTGTTGGGAAAAATTCCCCATCGCAACAAAAAAACCCCACCTGTTATTAAAAAACAGGGTCTTTATGGACAGACGCTAATTAACATTGTATCAAACTGCGCCTAGTTTTTTCAAATAATCAAAACTCTTTAAAACAGCCTCTTCTCCCGCAATTTCAAGAGTTGAATAGCCATCGAATCCCGATTTAACAAGGGCATTGAAAATTGATTTGATACCAATTACTCCGTCACCAAGGGGGGTTAACGACATTCCGCAACCGAATTGTGTCCCTCTTTTCTCAATCATTTCAGCAGGGAGATCTTTCCAGTGTACATGTTCGATTTTTGAACCGAATTTTTCAATCATCTCTAAAGGTTCTCCACCTCCCAGCCAAAGATTACCGGTGTCGAGGTTGATACCCAGAGCTTTTGAATTGCACCGGTCAAGAACCTCCCCCATCAGTTTAACTGAATCTGATATGTGTCCATGAGGCTCAATTAAGATTTTCACCCCGTAATCTTCTGCAAATTTTAATGGCTCGTAAAGTTTTTCAGCAATAGAAAAAATTGCCTCACTGGTAGTAAGACTTTTTCCGAAAGGAGTTTTTGGATCGCCTTCGGCAGTTATCACATGTTTTACTCCAATAGCTCCGGCAATCCTGACAGCTTTAATGATTTGTGCTGTTCCGTAACGTGCCGGTGCAGTTGGATCAAGCAGATTGGCATGTGCACAAATACTTGAAAGCTCCAGCTGGCGTGACTCAAACATTCGCTTAATATCGAAAGGGTTTGAATCGAGGCTTGCCAATGCCGTGAAACCATATTCCACACCCAGACAGGCTCCATCAGAATTATCTGTTAAATCGGCACATGAAAATCCCCATTTTTTAATCTGATCAAGTTGATTTTCAAGTACACTAAAAGGATTGATCAATGCGAAACATCCTACTTTAATTGCCATGATTTTAAGTTTTAGACATTATATTCAATTTCATTTTCCTTAAATAAACAATTTGTGTTGTTTTTCAATTTGCTCTTCTTTAAGAGTTGAGCTTTGCACTCTCAAGTTTCACAAGGTTGTTTATGATAACTTGTATTTATTATGTAAATAAAATACTTTATCCTTAAATTGCAAAGGATTTTCGTTAAATTTTTTTTTCAGGAAACTTCAGTATAAATTAACAAATATGACAGATGAAAAGAAAAATTGACAGGAGATGTTTTATTAAGAGTTCAGCGGGAGCAACAATTGGGGCAATGGTTTTTTCATACAAAGCGTTTCCTGTGGAAAATTACTCTGCAGACAAACAATCCTTAAATAATCATTCCAATAATTCGGATATTCTTTACAATATAAACTGGAGAAAGATGATGAAGGATCATGACCTGATCTGGAAAAAAATTCCCTCAGATATGACCGAAGCCCCTCACTTTGGTAACGGTCTTATTGGATCAATGATATGGGTTGACGAAAACAGGATCAGGCTACAGGTTTTCAGATCAGATATTCATGATCATGCTGATCAAACCTATGGATGGACTGCGTATAGCCGTCCTCGTTTTCAGATTGGGTATTTTCTGTTAAAACCAAAAGGAAAAATTATAAGCTGTGATCTCAGACAGGATATCTATAATGCGGAATTGACCGGAAGTATCATTACCAGCTTCGGAATCCTGAAAATAGATCATTTTGTGCACAGGCATGATGATATTATCTATACCAGTGTTGAAACATCGGGTAACGAAGTACTATCCGGGTGGGATTGGCATCCATTTGAAGCAAAAAGTTCCAGGAGTGGCGATCCTGATGAAGAAAGATATGGCCGACGATATGCACCATATAAAAAGCTGAAAAATCCCGAACATAAAGTTTTAAAACATAATGAAATATATGTTGGTGTACAGGATTTGTCATCAGGAGGCAATTATGCTACGGCATGGAAAGAAGACTTATCAAGCAAAAAAAGAATTACTCTGCTGGTTACGATTCAGAATAGCTACCCGGAGAAAACTTCTGAAGATGATGCTATCAGAGTGATTAATAATGCTCAGGAAAAAGTCAAGGCCAGCCTGAAACAATGGAAAAAAGAACATCAATTATGGTGGCATAGTTATTACCCGGAAAGTTTTGTGACTTTTCCGGATTCTGTCGGTCAAACTTACTATTGGAATAATGTCTACAGAATGGCCTGTTGTACCCGCCCTGATGCACAGTATATTGATACAGCCGGATTATGGAATTTTGGTGGCCCATGGCCTTACAGTACTCACGACTTCAATACGCAGACTGCTCATTTCCCGATTTACACGGCCAACAGGCTGCATCTCGGAGAGGCCCTGTTAAAATCGCTGCATCGCCATCGCAATAACCTGATAGAAAATGTAGTTCCGGAAGAGTGGCAGAACGATTCTGCACTTCTTTCGATTGCCACGGCTTATGACCTTAAAGGGAAAAGAGATGAAGATGGAAGATACAGCGAATTGGTTGGCTGCCTGCCTTATTTATTAAATAATTGCTGGCTCCATTACCGTTACACAATGGACAAAGAAATGTTAAGGGTCACAATATTTCCACTGCTTCGCCGAAGTGTTAATTTGTATCGTCACTTAATATATACCGGTGAGGATGGCAAACTGCATCTTCCTCCAACATTTTCACCTGAAACTGGTAACGTTGAAGATTGTAATTTCGACCTTGCCCTGTTAAAATGGGGATGTATGAGGCTTATTGAAATATGTAAAATACTAAAGATTGATGATCCTCTGCTGCCGGAATGGATGCATATCATTAAACAATTAACAGATTATCCAGTGGACGAAAGGGGATATATGCTTGGACGTAATAAAACTGCTCCGGTGGATCATCAGCATATGTCTCACCTGCTGATGATCTATCCACTTTATCTTGAAAATATTGATAACAACAATAACATAGAATTACTCAAGAGGTCGGTAAAAAACTTTCAGCCTGTCTCCTTTCCAGAGATGGGTGCATCCCAGGGATCACCTGCTGCCGCCGCATTAGGTTTGGGAAATGAAGCTTTGCTGAGGATGAATTATATTTTATACGGGGATGAGAAGCATAAGAATCATTCAAAAAAAGGTATCACTAACTATTTTGAGATTTCAAAAAACGGCATCACTAGCTGTATTGAGATTTCATTGAGTTATAATACCTGTATTCAGGATATGCTTTTGCAAAGCTGGGGTAACAAGATCAGAGTTTTTCCTGCATTGCCCGATGAATGGAAAGATGTGACTTTCCATAATTTCAGGGCCGAAGGAGCATTTCTTATCAGTGCCAGCCGGAAAAACGGTTTGACCAGCTTCGTAAGAATTAAAAGCCTTGAAGGCGAACCATGTATAATATGTCCTTCGATTGACGGAATACCTGACACCATCAGTAAAAACAACAATAAAATTCAAGAGATAGAAAAAGGTTGTTATAAAATTGACCTCAAAAAGGGAGAAGAAATTATCCTGTACCGGGGTGGTTCTAAACCTTATTTTGTTATTGAACCTCTGGCTATGGAAAAGAATAAAATAAATCATTTTGGGATAAAATAATAATGGCGCAACTTAAATTCTTTTTTGTATCTTTACTTATGTTGAAGTTATTAAGCAAAACACTCCCACAACATTTGGGCGAAACCTTATGGAAGTAGCCCTATTTTTACCAAAATTTTAACCGGTCAGAAGTGATTATTAATAATATCATCATGAATAAAAACAGCAGAAGAAAATTTATTAAAGATTTAGGATTTATTTCGGCAGGAACTTTTATTTTACCTAATCTAAAATTTACTGCTGATAATACAGCACATGCAAAGATTATTATCTTAGGTGGTATTGCTTCTTGTGCGGGGTTAACTTATAATGGTTGGTATTCTGCATCTCTTGTTATCAGCGATGAGCATAGACATTCTGTCAGTGATAGTGATATTGACAGTAATCTTAGCTTTGAAGCTCGTGGTAATCTCCTACAAAAATGGTTAGCAGAACAGCATTTAGATTGTTCAGCGAAACTGATATTAACAACTTCCTATCATACTTCAGCGAATAAAGAATTAGTTTGTGAAAAAAGTATTTTCCCCCCTGTTTCGCCCAGAGAAAAAACTGCCTCACCTGTGGTTGTTTTTGTATCACGTGATAAGAATAAATGGCATTTAAATCTTTACAGGAATGACGTTTTATCAAGGTTACTATCATCTGATACCAGCATTCGTTACCCATCCGTAATAAGTGTAAAAGATGACATTATTATATCATATGAAAAGGACAATGGAAGTGATGGTCTTATTTCTCTCATCAATAAACAGGGAGAGATAATCTATCAAACGCGGGGACGAAGAGCCAAACTCGTTAATGCAGATGACAATATTATCCTGATGAAGGAAATTTGCACAAACAATAGTATTATAACTTCTATTGAATTGGTTAAGGAAAAGAGGAAAGAAAAAATTTGGAATTTGCCCGGCGAGGATGATTACACATTTAATGGTGACATTTGCTATTACAAAGGTAAATTATATGTAGTGGCCGAAACAACTCATGCTTTCGGGCAGGATGACAGGCTGGGAAATTTCAGAAAGTTGAGGGCATGGAAAGTTTCTTTATCAGACAAAAGTATCAGACCTATGGCAGAACAGAGCCTTATTCCCATACCTGAACAGACCAGTACCTGGATGAAAGAGAATCTATCACCTATTCGGCCAATTATTTTTATTGAGAAAGGTATTCCCGTTGTATTTTATCGCCAATTCAGGGACGCAGGTTTCAAACATTTTGGATGGGATCTGTTTAAGACAGGATTGAAAGGTGGAAAATGGAATCAGCCAATTCGAATTAGCGAGAATATTATTTCCCCTGATACCAGCTTAGGCATCGTCCAACAGGGTGATTCTTATCTCTTAGCCATGCCTTCTTTTGACTATGGCCCCCAAATCGATGGAGGCCCCGTGGTACCTGTAAATCACCGGATTGAAATAATCAACCAAAATAGAACCAAAGAATTTCCTTATATCATTGGCAAAGGAACACACAGGTTCAAATTTGAAGAATCCATAGGTTATAAAAACATTGCACAAAAGCCGCCAGAATTGTCATGTGAAACTGATAACCGTTTCCTGATCTGGGGTGATTTACATATGCACTCAACCTATTCTAAATGTATTGCATCAATGAACGGGATGCCTGACGAAATGTTTCGTTACCAGCGTGATGTACTGCAAAACGAAGTTTTATGTTCATTGGAACATAGCCACTTCATGAAGGGATCTGAACAAAAATATGTATATGATATACTTGAAGCTGAATCATCAAACAATCACATTGTTATTTATGGCGACGAACCAGGGATAAAACAGGGGAGACATACAAATTTCTATTCGTATAAAAGGGATGTGATTGAGAAATTGAGGAACATTATTATTTTATTTGATAGAAGTAACAGGTCTCAAATATATAAAGCAATTAAAACCTTCATTGAAAAAGATGATCTTCTGGTAACTCGTCACTTCCATGGGAATATGTATCCCAGCGAAAAAGAAATGCTTGATTCGTTTGACGCAGAACTGGAGTGGGTTTTTGAAGCTATGCAGGGACGCACAAATGCCATGATGGAAAATAATTTTCCGAATTGTTTTCTCAATGGAGGTAAGAAAGTGGGATTATATGGAGGAACAGACCATTACCGGGGTGTAGGGCCGAATCATTATTGCTTAACCGGTTTTTGGGTTAAAGAATTTTCCCCGGAGGGAGTCTGGGAAGCACTGAAAAGCAGAAAGACCATTGCTGTTTCCAATGCTAAGATAGCCATGTTTGCAACTCTGAATAACAAATTATTTGGTGAGGAAATGACGGTTCAACAATCTGATATGATCTTTAAAGTAAATCTTTCCTCAGTTCATCCGGTGAAAAGGTTGGGATTAATGAGAGACGGAGAAATGCTGGGCTGGATTTCTGTAAACGATACGATGGTTCAGACCGAATTAACAGATACAAATGTTGCCAAAGGTTATCACTGGTATTGTGTAACCGCTGAGGCAGAATCAGTCTACGAAGAAACTGCACTGGGGCATATTTCCCCCTTTTTTGTGACTGTAATATAAGATAAAACGAAATTTTTTGATTATTTGAAAACCATAGACAGATTTACATCTTATAATTAGTAGTTCCTTAAAAATAAAATAACATGTTGATTATTAAAAATTAATATTGAAGTTTATAAATGAGCCTGTAAAATATTTTGTGTAAACAGGTAAACTGCCAGGTTTAAAGAACGCCACATCTGTCACCAAATTTAATGATTAATTGGTTAATAACAGAACCCCAGTCTCTTACTGGTGAGGTCCATTTTTTTCTTTGTTAGCAACGGCCAGATATACAGCCTTTAAGGCTGCCTGATTCCGGAGAGGTTATCAGTGCAGGCAATAAGGATATCCTTAACCCACATGGCTTTAATATCGGTCAACACATTAAGCCAGAATGATGCACTTTCAGTTTCACTGATCCACATGCCCATAACCTCCTTTAATCCATTTTGTTTCAGGCCGATCATCAGATAAATGGTTTTACTAATAACCTTACCACTTTGACGAACCTTAACAACTATACCATCCATCCAGACAACAAAGTAAACCGGATCAAGAGGCCTTTGCTGCCATTCTTTAATGTCTTCGATTATAGCGTTGGTAATATTAGATATCGAACCTTCGCTGACTTCGACTCCATAGATATCTTTAATGGTATCTTCGATATCCCTAATGGACATTCCCCTAAAGTACATAGTTATAATGGCATGTTCAATCCTTGCAGACATCCGTTGATGCTTTGGAACTATAATAGGATTGAACGTAGCATTACGATCCCTTGGCACATCCAGTGGAACTTCACCAAGATTGGTCTTAAGGGTCTTTTTGCTGAATCCGTTGCGGCTGTTACCACTGTTTTTACCGGAAGGATCATACTTGGTATAACCCAGATGCTCATTAATCTCTGCTTTCAGAAGAGATTCAACACCTTGTTTGCAGAGCTTTTGAATAAACTCTTCAAATTCTTCCTGAGACTTGATTTTATTTAATGCTTCCTCAGTAACCCCTTTTCATTCATATTGCTGCTTATTAGGTTAAAATTAATCTTTTTCTTTCTAACCAACCGGTTTTTTGAGCTCGATTTCCGGCTCCAAACCGGTTGGGTTCCCTAATGCAGCTACCTTTCATTTACACAAAATTCTTTACACTCCCAGAACTGGGGAATTCGTATGAAATCCTCAGGAAAGTTGAAAAAGCTGTGGGAAGCCTAAAGTAAAGGCACAAGTGTCCGTCATAGCGACAGCGTCGGCGGAAGGCACAGGAAGTAATATCATTAATCCTTGCTATTCAATTTCAGTTACAGGGTTCTTTTTACCCTTATGTTTCTGATTGCAGCGGTGGTGCACCATGAGGCTATGCCGAATGGTTTTGAAAGCTCCACCTCGGGGCGGATTGACAGCCTTTTGCCATCTTTTGTGAAATCCACAACTTTCTCACCATCTATCCATGCTTCAATCTTTCTTTCTGTTACCCTCAGTTTGATTTTATACCATCTGTTTTTTTCGAACTGCATATATCGTGTTGTCTCATTTTCTGAAGCATCTTTCCCGTCAATGCTGCTCAGTCCTACCACGGTGCCGCCCCATCCGCCCACAATGAGTGTACAGGGGTCTTTACCAACAGGAAAAGTCATCCCGCAGAAGAAATCTGTGCCTTCAACCCTCATGGCTTCCATGGTAACTTCATAATCAATTTCCGGAAAATCTTTTTGAAAGGTAATCCCTGTACAGCCGTCGCCCATACCCAGAATGATTTTCCCGCCTGAAACATACACCGGGCCTTGTGGCCCGAAATTGGTAATTTCCCAGCCATCAAGTGTTTTTCCGTTGAACAGTAATGCGCTGTCTGACTCTGTACATTCACCGGCAGGTGGAGATTTTTGTTCAGTTTTCACTCCCCTGCATCCGGTTGTACTGATGCAAATTACCAGTATCAGTCCTGATAAAACGACAGGAATATTTATGAACCTGCCGGCATTCATTTTTTCTTTTATTTCAGAAACACTTCAATAACAGGAATTTCCACGGGCGGTTTTAGTACAGGTAGCTGGAGGGCAAGATCATTTGTTCTCTGCACTGTAGTATACCTTATTTCAGAGGCATCATGAAGGAACTGCACATATTTCACTTTGTCGGCTATTCCTGTTAGCGTAATTCTGTTGAGTGGGTAGGCCAGCAGATGCACATAGAGACGTTTTGATGAGGGATTGTAAGTGAGAAGGGTATTTGCCGGAGCCTTAAATTCTGCTGGTGCTTCAGTGCATCCATATATTGAACGGCTGTTGAATTTCATCCACTCACCCATTGCTTTAAGTCTTTCCTGTGCCCGGTAATCGAATGTACCGCGTGCTGTGGGCCCGACATTAAGCAGAAGGTTTCCTCCCTTGCTTACTGATTCTATGAGTAGTTCAATAAGCTGGGCAGGACTCTTCCATGTATATTCATCGCGGTAATAGCCCCATGAGCCGGAGAAAGTCTGGCACGTCTCCCACGGGATTTTTTTCCCGTTATATTCGGGCCATTTTTCAACTTTCACCTGTTCGGGGGTTGTGAAATCCCAGCCTCCTTCAACATCACGCAGATCCAGTCTGTCGTCAACAATTATTCCGGGTTGCAGGGTGCGGGCCAGTTTAAGCAAACCTTCCGAGTCCCAGTCATTCCTCCCCTTGCCATTCTGACCCGGAAAGGAGAAATCGAACCAGATAATGCTTATTTCACCATAATTTGTCAGTAGTTCTCTTACCTGGTTCTTCAGATATTCGCGGTACTTGCTCATATCCTTACCCCTGTTCAGCCGTTCGTATGCTGAGTCTGTTTCCTGCCTTAACGGATGATACATGTCAATAGTATAATCGGGATGATGCCAGTCGACAAGCGAATAATAGAATCCCACTTTAAGACCTTCGGACCTGAATGCTTCAACATATTCCTTAATAATATCGCGTCCGAAAGGGGTATTGGTTGATTTATAATCGGTATACTTTGAATCCCAGAGGCAGAATCCTTCATGGTGTTTGGCCGTAAGTACGACGTATTTCATACCGGCTTCCTTAGCCATACGTGCCCATTCCCTGGGGTTATAGAGGTCGGGATTAAAAAAGTCGAAATATTTCTGGTACTGTTCATTGGTGAGTCGTTCCCTGTTTTTGACCCATTCATGTCGTGCGGGCAGAGCATATAATCCCCAGTGTATGAACATTCCGAACCGGGCTTCGGTCCACCATTTCATTCGTTGGGCTTTCTGAGCTTCAGTCTCCTTTGGTAACTGGGCAAAGGCGTTGTGTGAAATGATTGATAACAATAAAGCCAGAGAAATAATTGTAAAAATCTTAGTTTTCATACTATTAAAGGTTTTTTATGGTTAATTTAAATCTGAAACAATCCAATAATTTTTGCATATGGTATACAAATATAACCTTTATCACTTTCAATCAGATTAAAGTCAGTGGAAATTTTTACTGCCCCGTAAAAACCCTTATAAACTCCTTCATCTTCTCAAAATGCGACCCTTCCCAGTAAATCTGTCTGCAGGCAGGACACATTCTAAAAACATCATAAAACTCCCGTGTTCTGGGCGGTATTCTGTCCACTATTTTTTCTTTCTGAACATCTATAAGTTCAGTATTGCATCCCATACATCTTGTAAAAGGCTTCGCCTGTTTCTTAAGATCAAGCCGGTTGAAGACTTCTTGCAATTGTAAATCAGGATATTGCGACCTGATCCAGATTCCATGTGTAACTTTTTTATTATTGAGAAGCTTTTTGTCGCGCGTCAGTATTATTCTTCTCTGTTTTGATGAAATAATGATTATTTCATTATCGGTATAATCTCTTTCATAGAGTGTGTCAAAACCGCACAGACGAAGGTATCTGGCCAGTTTTCCAAGATGAACGTCGAGCACAAATTTAATCTCTCTGAGAGGTTTTTCCCGTAAATGCGTTACATCAGAAATGTCAAGACTCTCAAAAACAGGGTAAACTGAAATATTATCCCCGTTTTTAAGCAAATAAGAAAAATCTACTGATTTCCCGTTTACAAGAATCATGTCCACCTCAACATGAGGAACTCCCAGTGATTCGATTGCGTCCTTTATATTTTGCCTGCCGTTGAATGAGTAGGAAAATTCTGTTCTTCTTTTTGAAGCCGGAAGAAAATCATTCAGCTCTTCATAAAATCTGAACCATACCTGCTTTTTCATAAAAAGTTTAAATACGGCTGATCAGGATTTCCATAAGGTCTTCTTTTGAAAGTCTTACAGGATTATTCTTGATATCGGTGGCGTTACATATTCTTTCGGCATCGTTATTACTCATTCCATATTTTCCAAGAACAGGAATATTGAGTGATTCAGTAAGTTGATGAAGGTGTTCGGTAAAGCCATCTATATAATAATCTCTGGGTTTATTTTTTTTATTAAGGAACATTTCTCCCAGTATTGAATATTTAACAAGAGCAGGGCTTGCGGGGTTTGTTTTTCTAAGAATTTTAACATTAATTTCATTGGATTTAGCCATTAGAGTGCCACATACAATCCCATGGGGGATGTTAAAATTTGCCCCGATTGATGATGCAAACCCGTGAACGGCACCAAGTCCGGCATTGGACAGGCAGATGCCCGAAGTAAGAGCAGCAAAGGCCATACCTGTTCTTGCTTCAATATCTTCTCCATTCTGATAAGCCTTTAACAGGCATAATTTCACATATCTGATTCCTTCAAGAGCAAGAGCATCGGTAAAAGGATTTGCCTTATCTGAAAGGTATGCTTCTAAAAGTTGGGTAAAGCAGTCCATTCCACTTGCAGCAGTAATAAACGGCGGGCAGGTGATTGTAAGGAGGGGGTCAACAATTGCAACATCGGGAACAAAATTCTCATGACGTAGAGATTTTTTAAACCCGTTTTCCCTGACTTCGGAGATTACAGCGTTTTTGGTAGCTTCGCTCCCTGTTCCTGCCGTAGTGGGTACAGCTATGAATGGTACTTTGATACCGGGATGTTCTTTTTTCCCCACGCCTTCAAGATAGTCCTTTAATTTTCCGCCAATTGGAAGCATAGCCGAAACAGCTTTCCCGGCATCAATGGCACTACCCCCGCCAACGGAAAAAACAACATCAACCCTCTCACCTGCTACTTCAGCCACAGTACGGTCAATAAGTTCCGGTGACGGTTCACCCTTCACTGCAATATGGCGTACTTTAATCCCTTTATCCTCCAGAGACACAAACAACTGTTTCCCTGTCTGTGATCTTGAAAAAGAACCTGTACCTGTTACTGCAATGGCTGATCTGCCAAAATTGAAAACTATTCCGGCCAGCATGTCAATATTGCCCGTACCGAAATATATGAGTGGAAGGCGCGAAAAATTAAACGATTTTACCATTCTGATTTTTCGGAAGGTTGAATAATATTGTATTTCACTCCTTTACGCGGCTCTGCCATCATATTTTCCACTATGGTACGCCATCTCTGGTAATGAGGAGTGTTTTTATGGGCAGCAGCAGCTTCGTCCGATTCATATGCCTCATAAATCATAAACCGGCATGGATCATCGGCCTGCTGAAGGAAATCGAAACGCAGGTTCCCGGGCTCCTTAACCGATTCCCGGTGGTTGGCTGTTGATTCCTTAATAAATTCTTCAACCATCTCCTGCTTTACGTGGACATATACACAAGTAACGATCATAGTTCTGTTTGTTTTCCGTAAAGTTAATTTAACCGGTAAAAAGTTCAAAATATTTAATAAGCTGTGGAAATAAAATAAATGGTATTAATCCCCTGAGCAAGTTCTGGACACAAATTTCCGGGGCAAGCCAAGGGGAATTAAATCAAAACTTCTCATCCGCCGGATTCGCCGGCCGAAGAACAAAGCAGAACGCGGGGTGGATTTTAAATCTGTAGGATAAAAGTGAATCAGAATTTAAATCCAAGCGTAGCGGTAAAAGTATTTTTTGCACTTGTTATGGTTGCCGGTCTGAGATAATCAGGATCATCATACATCATATATTTCATTGTATTTGAAAGGTTTGCAAAACCCATATCGAGGAAAAAGTTTTGCTGGCGGTATCCGAATCCAAATGATACCGAGGTATAGCTCATATTTTTATTCAGCTCGCTCGCTTTAAATGCACTGCCATAAAAACCGTATCCTCCGCGCAGGTAAAATGAACTTATTCTGAATTCAGTACCAAGTTTAATATTAGAGGCAGTTTTAAGAATATTTTTTACTGATTCGTTTTCATTATAATAGTCATACCCATCGCTGGCTTTGCTGAATCTTGCGATCCGGTAGTCAATTAGTTCATAATCAAGGCTTACGATTGCAAGTTTTTTAAACTGAAGGGATGCTCCGGCCACAAACCTGTAAGGTGTGGTAAGGGTATAGGAATATCTTAACGGTTGGTTTGAATTCTGGTATTTATCATCATTGTCGAATGCTGATGAAATCTGGTCATAGAAATATTCCCTGATCCTGTAAATTACTGGAGTATGGAAAGCTACACCAAGGCGCAGTATTTCAACAGGCCGGGCTATAGCTCCTATTTTTAAGGAATATCCTGTACCTGATGCTTCAAAGTGGTCGGTGTATGTAAAATTTTTAAAATCGGGAATAACATTATCAAAATCAGCCTCAAGATGTTCATAATGGCCTGTATACTGAAGCCGGTTCAAGGTAAGTGTTGCTCCGATGAAAAATTTTTCTGAAAAATTGGCTCCTGCTGAAAATGCATGTTCTGCCGTATATCCTTCATTAGTGATAAGCCGTCTTATTGTCTGTCCATAGTTTGAGTAACTATTATCACCGTAATTTGAGAAGATGGTTCCGTAATATTTCCCTTTTGAACCGGTTAAGGTATCAATTACATATACATCATAAGCGATACCTGCCGAACCTGTAAGGTCTTTATAGTATGTTCCCTGTGATATTCCTGCCCAATAATCGGCCATTGAACTGTTGTCACTTACTCCTTTTATTGTTATATTCTCGTTGAAATTATTTGTTTTCAGGTATGAATATGCAAGATTCAGGTTTACAAGACCTGTTGAGGAGTTATTTGAAACAACATTAAATACAAGTCCGGCCTGGTTTAGTCCGAAGGTATACTTGAAATCATCGGTACTTGTATTGTTAAACAAAGTGGTTGTATTATTGTAAACCAGATTAGGTGTAATTGTAGCTTCAAAAGATCTGAAAACACCTGTTCCTGCGGGGTTAAGGCTTATAGCCGACAGATCTGCGCCAAGTGCGGTAAAAGCGCCTCCCATTGACATGAATCTCGCTGTTCCGTTATAAAACACGCGGGAATATCTTAATGCATCGTCAAGATTCTGTGCGTTTATGTAAAGAATCGTTATAACGGATGCGGTTATTGTAAAAATTAATCTTTTCATAAGTAAATAATTTAATTTTTATGGTCACATCGCATGAACAAAAAGCCTTCTTTTTTGCATTTACCCCTAAATCCCCTGACAGGGGACTTTAAGGAATACAGGTCAAGCCCCCTGCAAGGGGGTTGGGGGGTGGTTTTTAAAATTATTTTCATCTCTGTTTGTGATTGAAAAATCATGATGGTTTCATAGTTTTAAATTAAATTGTAGTTATAGCATTCATTCCTAAACGGAATGTTAATATTTACAGTTAGTAAATGAACTTTAAAATAACTTTGTCCGGATTGTCTTATCTTCTGGTTCCGGTTGATACTCCGGACGAGCCGGATGAAGATCCGCCTGATGAACTGATTGATGATGAAGACCCTCCGAAGGATGATGTTCCGCTGTTAACAGAACCTGACATTCGTGCTGAAGAGAAATCATTGCTTTCGTATCTTCTGGATACTGATGATTCTCTTTCAAAGTTTCTCATTGTAGGAGCAGAATAGTTTCCTGTTCCTGATGGTGCAGAAGAGCGGGTCTGCCCGACAGAATATGAAGAAGGTGATCTTCTTTCTACGCTGTTAAAGTTATCCGGGTTTGTTCTGTAAACGCTTACCGAACTGCTGGTTCTCGGGTTTTGTACGCTTCTCTGTACTGGTTCTGAGGATATCCTTGTGTTGTTGTATGATGGACGGTCGCTCAGCCTCGGGTTGTTATATGTAGGCGTATAAGACCTTGAGACTTCGTTATATGATGGTTTTGTTGAAATGCTTCTTCCGGTTGTTGTTGCATCCCGTCTTGTCTGTGCCTGTGGCTGAACTGACCTGACATCCGTTTCTGACTGCCGTGAAATACTGTATGCCTGATCTGTCCTTCTTGTGCCGGAAGAAGTAGATGATGTGCTTACGGATCTTCTGCCTTCATTTACCATTCCGGTAGTCAGGGAGGAATATCTGCTTCTTGCATTTACCGGAATACTTGTATAACTTCTTGTAAGTGAGCTGTATCTCTCCCTTCTGCCGATATCGGCTGAACTGTAATCATCCCTGTAGTAAAAGCGGTATGTTGGCCAGTATGCTGTGGAATAGTATAGTGAGAACGGATTGTACAATGAGCTCAGATAACTACCATAAAAGCCTCCGTAAAAACCTCCGTAATACCCCCCGTAATAACCCCCGTAATAGAAGGGATCATAAAGGCTACCCCAGAATGGATTATAATAATCATAATACCACGGTGAGTAGTTCCAGCCATAGTAGAACGGGTCTCTCCAGTAAGGGTAAAAATAGTTTCCATAAAATCTTCTGAGTCTGTTGGAGTATGACCAGTCGTCCATATATTCGAACGGGCTGTTATCTTTATTATAGTACATAGAATTGTCAAAATCAACATTTTCATTGTACTGTTCAGCGATGAGGGTATCGCGTGAATAGATATTATCAAAATACTGATTATCACCCTGATTATTGCCGGGAACATTATTTCTGGCAATCTGAGTATTTACCACTACCCTGTCGGATGGTACATAGTAAAGGTCATCATATTCACTTTTTGCGAGCCTGCCGCCTGTAACACAAGAGCTTAGGAACATGGCTGCTAGAATCAGTATGTAAAAAATTGCTTTCATTTTTAACCTCCCCTTGGTTTGTTTAATAAATTTATTACAAAATCTATACCAAAAAAACCTTTTTCCCTTTATGCTTACCAAATTGGACAAATTTAATATTTTTTTAAAACAACCCTGAAAAATTCCTGAAAAATTTTTCAGCATATATTCCTGCATTTTACCAACAGTTCATGTTTTTATCTTCTTCTGGTTGCAGAATTGTCTGATGATTTACTTTTTTCCGATTCTGATTTGCCTGAAGAACTGCTTTTTGAGACAACCTTTTTTGATGAACTTACTGACGGTTTGGGGGATACTGACGTGGTACTTGTTCTTCTGCTCCCCTGTGAAACTGCTGTTTGTTGATTCGTGTTCACGTCTCTTCCCGTACTTACTCCGGAGGGTCTGCCTGAAACTTTACTCCTGTTATCAGCAGGCCTCGAAGGTGTAAGAACACCCGTTTGTGTTCTTGTACTGGAAGGTGTTGAAATAACCGGTCTTCTTGCATTACCCTGGTCCTGATTTCCCTGACGGCTGTTATTTCCACGGCCCGGATTGTTACCTGAGTTTGCTCCGCGGTTAACGTTATTGGTATTTCCGGGATTGAGGCTGTTGTTATTGCCCTGATCTCCCCGGTGTATACGGTCATACTGGTTTCCACGGTTATCTGCAGGCACTCCTCTTCTGTTGGCGGGGCTGGTATTATCTGCAGAACTATTAAATGTCTGAGTACCAGAAGTTGTAGAAGGTGTAACTCTTCTTGAGACATTAACCGGAGCGGTTTTGTTTGTTGAGGATGTATTATTGAAGTAATAATTATAATTATTGTAAACAGGCCTGTAGCCGTAATCCCAGTGATTCCTGCCATGGTAGCTGTAATATGTGCGGGGCCACCAGCTACCAACTCTGATGTTTACCACAACCGGCCTGTACCATGTAATGTAAAAAGGATCATAGTCCCAGTAATATGATCTACCGTACCATGCATAATCCCATCCGTAATACCATGGATTATCCCAGTATCTGTAATAAACCGGATAATTATAAGTTATTCCCACACCCAGTCTGCCACCTCCATATATTGTCAACCCCCAGGTGAAGGGCTGGTAGCTGTACCAGTAAACATCAGTAAATACCGGAGAATAGTAACTAAAAGCAACATATGATCTGTGAAATCTGTTTATTCTTGAAGAATAGTGGAAATCATAATTATAGTAATTATTAATCACTATCCCGGCATCGTCGTTCCGGAAGTTTCTGGCATCTGCTATCTGGGCTTCTGCGGTTAAGCCCGTTGTCAGCAGTGTTCCTAATATTCCGATATAAATTATTGTTTTCATGACTAACCTCCCGGTTTTTATTTTTAATTATCCTGAGTTTTTTCTCTATTTTTGCGCAATCAATTTTTTAATACAAATAAAACAAATACTATACCAAAAATATGGCAAAGTTTTTAACAAACAGGGACGAGAATTATGCGCAGTGGTATAACGATCTGGTAATCAAAGCAGAATTGGCTGAAAATTCTGCTGTAAGAGGCTGCATGGTTATTCGTCCGTACGGTTATGCGATATGGGAAAAGATACAGGCTGAACTCGACAGGCTGTTTAAGGCCACCGGTCATGTCAATGCCTATTTTCCGCTTTTTATTCCTAAGTCATTCTTCAGCAGGGAGGCAGCTCATGTTGAAGGCTTTGCAAAGGAATGTGCTGTTGTAACACATTACAGGCTCAAAAATGATGAAACAGGAAAGGGAATAATCGTAGATCCTGATGCAAAACTTGAGGAGGAACTCATTATCAGGCCAACTTCAGAAACAATAATCTGGAATTCATACAAGAACTGGATTCAGTCGTATCGTGATCTGCCCATTCTTATAAACCAGTGGGCAAATGTTGTAAGGTGGGAAATGAGAACCAGGCTTTTTCTACGTACTGCTGAATTTCTCTGGCAGGAAGGGCATACTGCCCATGCAACTGCTGAAGAAGCTATGGAAGAAGCACTTAAGATAATAGACCTCTATGCAGGTTTTGCAGAGAATTCGATGGCCATACCGGTTATTAAAGGCTTTAAAACCGAAAGTGAACGTTTTGCAGGAGCACTCGAAACTCTTTCAATTGAAGCATTGATGCAGGACGGTAAGGCGCTACAGACAGGTACAAGCCATTTCCTTGGACAGAATTTTGCAAAAGCATTTGACGTTAAATTCACCGACCGCAACGGAAAGCTTGATTATGTATGGGCAACATCATGGGGTGTCTCAACAAGACTGATGGGGGCACTAATAATGGCACATGCCGATAATAACGGACTTGTTCTGCCTCCCAGGCTTGCACCGGTTCAGGTGGTTATTGTTCCGATTTATAAAACCAACAGCGACCTGAATGCAATATCATCAGCAGCGCTAAAAATAAAATCAGATCTTGAATCAGCCGGAATATCAGTGAAATATGATGACAGGGACACACAAACCCCGGGATGGAAATTCTCTCATTACGAGTTTAAAGGAGTACCAGTAAGAATAGCCATAGGACCCAGAGATGTAAAAAACAATACAGCCGAAATTTCCAGAAGGGATACTCTTTCAAAAGAAACAATACCTGCTGATAAAATCCGGGAGCAAGTGCAATGTTTGCTCGAAGATATTCAGAAAAACATCTACAGAAAGGCCCTCCGTTTCAGGGAAGAGAATACTTTCTACGTTGATACCTGGGAAGAATTTAAAAAGGTTATTGACGACAAAGGAGGGTTTATTATGGCTCACTGGGACGGCACACCGGAAACAGAATCAAAAATCAAGGAAGAGACAAAGGCTACAATAAGGTGCATTCCCGTTGACAGTAAAGAGGAAAAAGGAAATTGTGTTTATTCCGGAAGACCCTCTTCACGCAGAGTATTGTTTGCAGTGGCTTATTAATAAACGCCTCACCTTCTGCTTTTTCTTTAAGACTCAGAAAATAAACGGCTTTTTTATATTGCATTTTATTTTCTATTTTTAGTTTTTTATTTTCAAATCAAAAATATATCTGATATGCCGGAAGCAGAAGAAAAGAAACTGAGTATCATTAATACTCTGAAAAACAAGTCGGTTCTTAAACAGACGGTGTACGACAACACACTTCAGGTTTTTAGCATGTTAAAGGAAATATTGAAAGACCTGACCAGAGAAATAAATTTTTGTATTGCCGGTGCCGACCAGAGGATAAAACTTGAATTTACCGACAGGGGGCAGTTTGATGCACAGATTAAAATTGCCGGTGACATACTGCTCTTCAGCATGCATTCTAATATTTTCCAGTTCGACCGTGACCATCCGGTATGGAAAACACAGTATGTACAGAAAAACAGATTCAACGCCTATGCCGGGATTATTAACATATATAACTTTCTGGCCGACAGTTTTAAATATAACCGCCTCGACGACCTTGGCTATCTCATTGCCAGAGTTTTTATTAACCACGAAAAACAATATTTCGTTGAGGGTAAAAGACAAATGGGCATGTTTTTTACAAATTTTGGAAATGAGGCAATTGGCAGGGATTCTCTCATTAAAATAATTCTGACATCAATTCAGTATGCTCTTGAATTTGACCTGCTTGTTCCTCCCTATGACACAGTAAAAATTGTCACTGTGGGTCAGGCCGAAACAAAAATCCAGCATTCAAGGATCATAACAGGTAAAAGAGTTGGATTTCAGTTTAATTCTGATGATGTTCTGGTAGCCAATTCCCATAAAACCTGATGTATCATAAATATTCAAATTTCAGGATTATGCTCCGGTCAAAACTCATAACGGCCGTCGCACTGATGATTCCCGGATTTGTTTTTTCCCAGTATTCCGGTAAACAGGACACTCTGATTAAAATATCCGGCGGATCTTTTTTACATTTAAACAATATCAGCCTTTTTATAAAAAATGATACAACATTATCCCTGCCTTCTTTTCTTGTTAACGCATCATTAGTAAATAACAACAGGACGATAGCATTCTACGATTCTCTGAAAACTAAAGCATCCAGAAGCCGGTTTACCAAAATACTCTATGATCTGGTAATTGTCAATCCAGATACAGTCAATCCCAAAAAATTTACACAGAAAAGTGACCAGAATTTTATTCATTATGAAGGTTTTAAAATCAGAAATATTACAATTAAACAGGTTCCGATTTTCGGTGGAAACATTAATAACCCGGCTGCATACAATCCAAACCGCCTGGAAAATTTTGTTAATAAAACCCATATCACCACTAATGAAAAAATAATTAAAAGAAATTTGCTTTTCATGGAAGGTGAAAAAATATCCTCTCTTGTGATTTCTGATAATGAACGACTGCTGAGGCAATTGCCTTTTATGGACGATGCAAGAATAATAATTGTACCGGTGTCGGAGGATGAAGCAGATATTGTGGTAGTTACAAGGGATATTTATTCACTAGGCGCTGATTTTACATACCGCGGGAAAAGCAAGGGCTCGGTATGGATTTACGACAAGAATATTTTCGGAGCAGGGCACGAACTTAAGTTTGAAATCCCATATTCCTCCACTGCAACAAATTCGCCCGGACTTGGAGTCAATTACTTCATAAACAATATAGGTAAAACATTTATCAATCTCAGCCTGAATTATTACAATGGACTCGGAAAAAATGCCTACGGGTTTAATGTTAACCGGAAACTCATAAGTTCAGAAACCAAATATGCCTTCGGAATAACTCTCAAACGTATTCTGACATCTCACAATCTTGATACACTTCCGGTTCCCGAGCCTCTTAAATACAATTATCAGGATTACTGGTTAATGAGGTCGTTTATGGTTAACCGTCAAACAGTTTCAAGAATTATTACGGGAATCAGATTCATTAATAATAATGTGTACCAGAAACCTGATATAATGCCAGATATATATTATTCCCTGCAGCAATACAGGCTCTACCTTGCTTCACTGTCATTCTCAATGCAGAAATATTACAAAACCAGTTTTATCTACAGTTACGGGCGTACTGAAGATATTCCCTACGGAACGCTGCTACGGGTGACATCAGGAATTGAAGATAATGAGTTCAAAAAAAGGGTATATTTTGGTTCTGATGCTTCTCTGGGCATCTCTGCTGGGAATGCCGGATATTTTCATTTGTCGGCCGGCATAGGGACATTCTTTAACGAAGGCTCTACAGAACAGGGAGTCTTTTCATACGGACTGAAGTATTTTTCAAATCTTATTCCGGCCGGAAGACTTATGATAAGAAATTTCATCCATGCAAGCTATACCGGAGGATTTGACAGGTACAGGGATGAATATCTCAAAGTGCTTAAGGAAGATGGTTTTTCTTCTTTTTCAAACGATTCCCTCAGAGGTGCAAGACGATTCAACATAGGCATTGAATCAGTAATATTTAATCCGTTGAATTTTTATGGTTTCAGGTTTGCCTTTTTCGGGTTTGCTGATATTACCTCAATGGGAGGAACAAGTATTACTTCGGGAAATCACGTAACTATGAGCGGAATAGGTCTGGGAATAAGAATCAGAAACGATAATCTGGTATTCAGAACTTTCCAGGTTCGTGTCGGTTATTTCCCTTACCTGCCACCCTACTCAGAAGCAGGTTTTCTGACGATATCGGGTGAACAACTGCTCAGACCACGGAATTTTGATCCGGGTCCGCCTGAACTTATTCCTTACAGGTAACAGACATGAAAAAAATTGCTATTTTAAGTTTTTTACTCTCCTTTCATGCTGAAGCGATTTCTTAAAAATATTGAAGAGTGCGGAATTGTCCGGAAAAAGGAAAGAATACTTCTTGCTGTCAGCGGAGGAATAGATTCAATGGTCATGGCTGATCTGTTTTCAAAAACTTCTTTTGACACAGGAATAGCTCACTGTAATTTTAAACTGAGGGGAACTGATTCGGATAATGATGAACTGTTTGTAAAAGAGTATGCTTCAAGTGCAGGCCGCCCTTTTTATACTGTAAGCTTCGATACAAAAGGCTATGCCAGAGAAAAAAGAATCTCAATAGAAATGGCTGCAAGGGAACTCAGATACAAATGGTTTGAGGAAATAAGGCAGAAATACGGTTATGACCTTGTGGCACTGGCGCATAATATGAATGACAATATCGAAACCATCCTGATAAATCTGGCGAGGGGTACAGGCATTGCAGGTCTCACAGGAATGAAGCCCCGGGAAGGTTTACTTATACGTCCGTTGCTTTTCGCCACCCGCAGGGAGATTGAGGAATATGCCTCTGCCTGCTCAGTTTCATTCCGCGAAGATGTGACAAACGCTGAACTCAGGTTTATAAGAAACAGAATAAGACACCAGATAATTCCGCTCTTCAGGGAAATTAACCCATCTTTTGAATCCACTGTCGCCGGAACCGCTGAACGCCTGACCGAAATTGAAGAAATTTTGGTGAATTATGTCAGAGATATAAAGACAAATGTTATCAAAAAGGAAGAAAACGGGATAATAATTTTTGATATCAATAAACTTTTAAGATGCAAGCCACTGAAAACCATCCTTTTTGAAATATTCAGGCCCTATGGGTTAACAACCGGACAATTAAACGGCCTGATAAGACTGTTAAGTGGAAGAACAGGGGCAGCACTTCTGACAGAGTCGCACAGAATACTTAAAAACAGAAATGAAGTAATTGTAACAAAGAAACTTCCTGTTGAAAACATTGTTTACAACATTAACACTTTAAATGATTTTCATCAGCTTCCGTTTATTGAAAAGGTGGAACTGACTGAAATAAAACCCGGGTTTAAAACTGATTCTGACCCACTTGCAGCATTTCTTGATGCTGACACTGTTTCTTTTCCTCTGGTAATAAGAAAATGGGAATATGGCGACAGGTTTTTTCCGTTAGGGATGGGTTGTGAGAAGAAACTGAGTGATTATTTTACCGACAGAAAATTTTCATTACCTGATAAAGAAAAAACTTTAGTTATGGTATCATCCTCAGGGGAAATTATATGGATTCTGGGTGAAAGAATAGATGACCGTCACAAGATTACCCCGGTTAGCAGCAAAGTAATAATCATCAGACTTAAGGATAATTTTAAGTTTAAATAGTTTTTCTTCCGCTGATTCCTCTGTCAATCAGTAACAGGTCGGCAAGGGCGATAGCAACTGCCGCCTCAACGATTACAGGGATTCTGAGGGCGATGCATGTGTCGTGCCTTCCCTCAACCTTAAGGGTGCTCATTTTGCCGGAAGCGAAACTGAAGGTTTTTTGTTCGATACCGATTGAAGAAGTGGGCTTTACTGCCACTCTCAGTATCAAAGGATTGCCATTTGTTATTCCTCCGTTTATACCGCCGGCATTATTTGTAAGAGTTGTTCCCTTACTGTCAATTATCGGGTCGTTATGTTCTGAACCACGCATTGATGCGGCTTTAAAGCCGGCACCGAATTCAATGCCCTTAATTGCGGGTATTGAGAATATTATCTGACTTATAGCTGATTCTGCCGAATAGAAAAAAGGTTCTCCCAATCCCGCCGGCAGGTTTTCAGCTCTGCATTCAATAAGTCCCCCAATGCTGTCACCCGATCTGAGTGCTTCATCAACTGCTTTCCCAATATCCCTGCTGCCACCTGCCTCAATAAGTTCAGCCCTGATTACTGTGCCATTGAGAATTTTCTTTGCCAGCACACCGGCAACGACAAGCCCCCATGTCAAACGTCCGGAAAAATGGCCTCCGCCACGGGGATCAGCATAACCTGAATATTTTACTTTAGATGTAAAATCAGCATGACCCGGACGGGGTATATCAAGATATTTTTCATAGGACAATGAATCTGTATTTTTATTCGGAGATATAATAGTTACAGGTGAACCGCAGGTAAAACCCTTATAAATTCCGCTCACTATCTCAGGTAAATCTTCTTCAGTTCTCGGAGTTGTTCCTTTTATTCCGCTTTTTCTTCTTTTCAGGTCTTCCATAAAATCTGCTTCACTTACCGGTATACCTGCAGGAGAGCCATCAATCACCACTCCAATGGCTCTTCCATGTGATTCACCGAAAAGAGACACTCTGAAGACACGTCCAAAAGTATTCATATTCTGTTATTTAAAAATTCTAACATTACCTCCGAGTTTTCTGAAGTCTTCAATAAACCCGGGATAAGATTTATTGATACATTCAATTCCATTAATAATTACCGGCGATTCAGAAATCAATGAAGCAGACATCAGTGCCATGGCAATCCGGTGGTCGTTGAATGAACTGGCCTCTCCGCCTTTAAGAGTCTCAACACCTTCTGTTTCAATTATATTGTCATGGCTTTTGATATTTGCGCCGATTGTGTTCAAAGCATGGCAGATAGTCTGCGCCCTGTTACTCTCCTTGGCAACAAGTCTTTCTGTTCCCTGCAGAACAGACCTGCCTTTGCAAGCCAGTCCAAGTACTGCAAGGGGCGGTGCCAGATCAGGGCAGTCAGTAATATCAAATTCAAATCCCTTCAGATTTCCACCCGTTACCGAAATTTTATCTTTATCTTCTTTAACAGAAGCTCCGGCTCTGCGGAGTGCTTCCAGAACGGATTTATCGGCCTGAACCGAAGAGGTATTCAAGCCTGTGACTTCCACGCTTCCTCCGATAGCCCCCATTACCAGAAGAAAGGCAGCACCACTCCAGTCACCCTCTGCAACAAAATTTCCATGCTTGTACTTCTGTTTTCCTTTTATATAAAAAATTTGATAACTCTCATTAATCACTTCAACTCCAAAATCTTCCAATATTTTGATAGTCAGGTCAATATAAGGTTTACTTACAAGTTTCTTAACGAATATCCGGCTGTCGTTTTCAACGACGGGCAATGCCATGAGGAGTCCGGTAATAAATTGTGAACTAACCGAACCATCAGCAATTACGCTCCCTCCTTTAAGGGGGCCTTTTATCTTAACAGGGAGGTATCCATTCCTTGACAGGACTTCAACTCCGAGCTGCAGCAGTGGTTCTTCCACCATTACGACAGGACGGTTCATTACAGAGCCGCGGCCTGTAATAGTTATTTCACCGTCGTGCAATGCTGCAATTGGTATAAACATCCTTGTTGCAAGGCCTGATTCACCGCAGTTAATTTCCTTATTAACCGGCCTGAAGCCACCCCTGACAGTAATTGAATCAGGGTATGTTTTAACTTCAGCGCCGAGGGATTCTGCCACTGAAAGAGCTGCAAGTGAATCATCGCACATTGAAGCAACAGAAAGTTTGGTGATATCTTCTGTAAGAAGAGCACCGGCAACATACCGTTGCACAGCACTCTTTGATGAAGGAGCTCTTACACAATTTCCGGTATAATTTATTGACACCTCAGCTTTCATTACTCTTCACTGTTGACACATAAATATCCATTATTTCACTAACATTCATCTTTTTAACCACAGCCTTGCCGGGTGATTCGAGCAGTATAAAATTAATATTTTCACCCTGTTTCTTTTTGTCCTTGAGCAGCATTGAACGGAAATCGTCAGGTGAAACATTGTAATTATACAAAAGTTTAAGTTCACTTAAAAGTTTTTTAATTCTCCTGCATTCATCAGTGCTAATCATTCTGAGGGCTGCCGATATATCTGCTGCAATAACCATTCCTGATGCCACTGCAAAGCCATGTTTCAAACCTGCAACTGTTTCAATTATATGGCCGAATGTATGACCAAAATTCAGTATCATTCTTCTGCCGGAAATTTCCTTTTCATCTTCCCGTACAACTTCCGATTTCAGACTCAGTGAAACAGAAATAAGGTATTCAAGCAATTCAGTATTTCTTGAAAGGATACCGTCAAAATTCTGTTCAATTTTTATAAGGAGGTGGTTATCCAGTATCAGTCCCATTTTTATAAGTTCGGGAAGGCCATTGAGATATTCTTCCTCAGGCAGTGTTTTAAGCATTTCCTGGTCGCAGATAACAAATTCGGGCTGACGAAAACATCCGAGAATATTTTTTACATTTCCGACGTTAACGGCATTTTTACCGCCAACGCTGGCATCAACCTGCGAGAGCAGGGATGTTGAAACAAAGCCGAACCTGATTCCCCTCATATAAACAGAAGCAAGAAATCCTGCGATATCACAAACTACTCCACCGCCGATTCCAAGAATAAAACCTGATCTGTCAATACCTGTATCAAGTAATTTTCCGGCCAGTTCAGCAATTGTTTCAAAAGTTTTACTTCCTTCTCCGGGAATAATCGTTAAAACAGGAAACTGGGGAAATCTATTTCCGTATAATTTCATGATATTGGCGTCGGTAATAATAACTGTACCTGAAACGGGCAGAAACCTGCTCACTTCAGTCCAGTCAAACCCGATATAAATTTCTGACTTACTGTTGTTCAGGTTTATTGTAATTCTGTTCAATGCCGGTTAATTTTAATGCTAAAGATAAAAAATCCTTAATCATCCGTTTAAAAACAAAAAATATTATTCAAAAATAAAAAGTAAAATGTATTACTTTAATATGTTTTTAGATGATAAGATTTATGGGAATAAAGGAAAGATACCGAAGGGTAATTGAATATTTCAGCAACAGGATTCCTTTGCCGCAGACTGAACTTGAGTATAAAGATCCTTTCGGGCTGCTAGTTGCAGTTATGTTGTCGGCACAATGCACAGACAAAAGGGTGAATATGATTACACCGGCTCTTCTGAAGGCATTTCCTGATGCGGCTTCGATGGCAAATGCAGGTGAGAAGGATGTTTATGAACTCATCAAATCGTGTTCATATCCGAACAGTAAGACAAAAAATCTCATAAAGATGGCAAAGATGCTAATGGAGAAGTTTGGCGGCAAGGTTCCTGACACGCCTGAGATGCTTCAGCAGTTGCCGGGTGTGGGAAGAAAGAGTGCCAATGTAGTAGCTTCGGTTCTTTTCAGGCGGCCTGTTATTGCAGTTGATACTCATGTATTCAGAGTATCCTTGCGACTCGGCCTTGCCGTGAATGCAAAAACACCTCTTGAGGTAGAAAGGCAGCTTGAAAAAAATATTTCTCCCGAAATGAGGTACAAAGCACATCACTGGCTAATCTTGCATGGAAGGTACACCTGCCGGGCAAGAAAACCACTATGCGGAGAATGTGGATTAACGGAAATATGCAAATATTTTAAAAATTTAAAGTTGCAACAGGTAAAATCATTTTATCCAAAAATAAATACGAAGTAAAAAACATATTCATTAAATTTGAGCAGATAAAAAAGGGGATGGGCATTTTTGATTTTATAAGGCTTACAACGATTTCGGGCCGGAGAATTCGCGTAAAGCCCGGCAGTTTCTTATACCGCAGAAAAGACCATTCAAAAGAGATGGCCTTCAGGGCATTTCATGCTGCACCCCAGATGATGGTTATAAGCAATCTGAGCACGGGAGAAATAATTGATGTAAATGAATCGTTCCTTAAAAACCTTGGATACAGCAAGAAAGAAGTAACAGGTAAGACTTTTGAGGATATCGGGCTTTTTGCCGATATGGACGAGAGCAACAAATATATAAAGCTTCTTCCACGTTTCAGAAAGGTAACCGATTATCCTGTTATATTAAAAACCAAATCAGGCGAGAAAAAATCCTTCCTCTTTTCCGCTGAAACCATAAGACTTGGAGATGATTATTTTCTGTTTACAACATATAATCCCGATCCGCATTATGAAAAAGATTTGCTGAAAGAAAGGACAGATGATATTCTTGATGATATTTTTGAAACCATTTCCAGTTATCTTCTGAGAATAAGCATTTCAAAAGAAAACAGATTCTATATCAAGGATATAAACAGAAAAGCTGAGGATATAGAAAATGTAGTGAGGTCTGAAGTTACCGGAAGGCATATTGAAGAAACCCCGCTGTCAAAAAAAATCAAACTACTTGAGCTTCTGCATCATATCAGAATTACAGGTGAACCGATTAAACTGGCTGTATCTCCTTCAGGCAACAGATCTGAAGGTTTTTATATTGGCTTTTTACTTTCAAGCGGTGATATTATTGTCACATGGGAATCTCCTGAGATTGCTCAACAGAGGGGAACCTCATTGCTAAGGAGTCCGGTGAAAGGTGCGCAGAATGAAATGATATTCGATATAGATCTGGAGGGAAAATTAACATATGCTGATTCAAGAAGTCTGAATTTTATCGGATATACTGAAGAAGACTTCAGACGTGGCATAAATATAAGTGACCTTTTTCCGCCCGATGAGTTTAATAAAGCTCTGACCAATTTAAAATTAATTGTGAGTGAGAATGACACTGTAAGTAATGAGTATATATGCAAAAGGAAAGACGGAACATTATTTCCCATTCTCACAAGAACCTTCGGGGTTTTCAGGGAAGGAAAACTGATCGGATACAGGGGTGTGGTAATTGACCTGACCGAGCAGAAGAAGAGGGAACTTCAGATTGCAAGGGAGAAAGCGTTTCTTGAACATCTGATTGATTCTACTCCTCAGGCAATTGTAATAACAGATATTCCCGGCAAAATAACACACATCAACAGGGAGTTTACAAATATTTTCGGCTACACAAATGAGGAAGCTGTCGGGAAATATATTAACGAATTAATTGTTCCGGAAGAGTTGAAAGAGGAAGCCGAAGCTATAGATGAAAAAACCCTGGAAAACAAAAGGGAAGCCCTTGAAACTGTAAGAAAGGATAAATACGGAAACAGGATTCACGTTTCGCTTCTCTCTTCTGGTATTATCATGAACGGGGTTACCGTAGCATCCCTCTGCATTTACAGGGATATTACAAGGGACAGGAAAAACAGGCTGCTGCATGAAATCCTGTACAACATTTCAAGTGCAACCCTCGAATTTTCGGAGATAAAAGATATTTACTCGGTGATTGTCAGAGAACTGGGTAAGATATGGGATACAAGTAATTTCTATATAGCTCTTTATGAAAGTGAGCGAAAAACTATATCTCTTCCGTTCTTTTCTGACGAAAAAGACAGTTTTAAAGAATTACCTGTAAAAGGTACTATTACGGGTTGGCTGATAAACCGTGGTGTATCAGCGCTGTTAAAGGAACAGGATTTGCGTAAAATTGAAGAAACGGGCGAAATAAATCTTGTGGGGTCTCCATGCAAGGTCTGGCTGGGAGTCCCGCTAAAGGCTGAAAATGAAGTAATAGGTGCTATCTGTATGCAGGACTATCATTCTGAAAATAAGTTTACCAGTGAAGACCTCAGCCTGCTTGAACTCATTGCAAACCAGATTGCTGTATCAATCCAGAAAAGAGCTATGCTTGATAATCTTGTGAAAGCAAGAAAAGAGGCCGAAGAAGAGGCAAATTCAAAGCAGGCTTTTATGTCCACTCTGAGCCATGAAATCAGAACCCCCCTTAATGAAGTCATCGGAATCTCAAATCTGTTGCTTCAGACCAATCCAAATCCCGAACAGCTTGAACTCATAAAGACACTGCGTTTTTCGGCCAACCACCTGCTGGGCCTCGTTAATGATGTTCTCGATTACAGCAAAATGGAGTCTGGCAAGATTGTCTTTGAACAGGTTCAGTTTAATCTGAATAATTTTCTTGATGAACTGGGAAGAGCATATTTGCTGAGGGCAAAAGAAAAAAATATTGAATTTAAAATTGTTAAAAACCCCGGTATTCCCGCTGAAATCAAAGGGGATCAGTTTAGACTTAATCAGATATTATCCAATCTGCTTTCGAACGCCTTCAAATTTACTTCTTCCGGTACAATTTCCATTACAGTAACTGAAACAGAAAGACAAGGGAACAGGAGTACCATAGAATTCAGGGTTAGTGATACGGGGATAGGTATTCCGAAGGACAAGCAGGATATACTTTTCGACAGTTTTACTCAGGCTTCACCTGATACTGCACGCCGGTTCGGAGGCACAGGACTCGGCCTCGCAATATGCAAAAAACTTGTGGAATTACAGGGCGGAAAAATATATGTTAATAGCGAACCCGGTGCCGGCTCCGATTTCATATTCACTCTCACTTTTGAGGTATCTGATAAGATAGCACCACCGGTAGTTGAAAAAATTGAAACCGAATCATTTAAAGGGCTTGAGGGCAGAAAGATACTTATTGCCGAGGATAACAAAATAAACTTCTTTGTTGTCAAAAAATTCCTGGTCAGCTGGGGCGTTGACGTAGCACATGCCGAAAATGGTAAAATAGCTCTTGAACTTCTCGAAAAGGATAATTTTGATCTTGTTCTGATGGACCTTCATATGCCGGTGCTTGATGGAATTGAGGCCACCAGAATAATCAGAAATTCAGATAATCCGGCAATAAAAAATATTCCCGTTGTTGCACTCACCGCTGCAATAATGTCGGAAAACACCGATAAAATAGAAGGTTTAAACATAAATGATTATATACTTAAGCCATTTAAACCGGAGGAGCTTTATAGCAAGATAAAGAGAAATTTAAGGCAGTAGGCAGCAGGCGGTAGGCAGTAGGCAGTGAGTGGTGAGTGGTGAGTGGGTGAGGTTAATGGTGTGGAGGGGATGGGGGTTAGTGGATACAGTATTTGCTTATGAGGGTGGTGGCTTTTTTATTTCCAAGTGAATAGGCTTTTCTGAGGTCGAAGCAGGCGTCGTTGGTTTTTCCCATACTTGCAAGTGCAATTCCTTTATTAAGCCATGCATCAGAGATGTCAGGCTTTAAATCAAGAGCCATCCCATAGTCCTTTGCTGCAAGTTCCCATGCTCTTGCTGTGAAATATGAATCTGCCCTGTCAATGAAGCATTCCGGATCGCCCGGATTAAGTTCAATATTCCTGGTAAAATAATTTATGCCTGCCGGAATATCTCCCATGGCGGCAGCAGTCTTACCTGCTATCCTCAGTGCCTCTTTGTTCTGCGGATAAAAATCAAGGTATTTTGAAATATCTTTCATTGCTTTTTCATATTCGCCTGTCTTCCTGTAACATTCAGCCCTCTGAAGATACAGTCCTGCATCAGGTGTACCAGACTCAATCAGTTTTGAATATGAAAGAATTGCACCTGAGGGATTACCCGATGCCATTTGTGCTCTGGCAAGGAGAACAGTGTAATCAGAATTATTTTTTTCTGAAGTGGTAAGTTTTGTCATTGTTGTAATCACTTCCCTGTAACGCCCGGCGGAAAAATTAACAAGAGCACCGGCATACAGGGTTAAATTATCTGAAGGATAATCTTTTTCAAGTTCAGATGTTATTTCCTGTGCTTCGCTTATTTTCCCTACAGAAATATAATACTTTAATTCCTGAATTTTTGATTCAGGGATGCCGTATCTCTCTGTTTTCCAAAATTTCCGCCATTCCGGGCTATTCTCTATCCCTGAGAAAGCAGGGTCGAGCATGACTTCTTTCTCCCCATGTCTGAATTTTGATTTAAGGGATGATTCGAGGTAATTCAGTGATTTGCCTGCCTCTCCGGATAATGCATATACACGTGCCAATCCGTAATCACCTGAAGCTGGTTCGATGTTATTTGCCGTATTATAATCCTTAATGGCATCTTCATATCTGCCGGCAGTTGTCAAAGCATCACCTCTCAGTATATAAAAACGGCTATCCTGCATCTTTGCTATGGCTTCCGTCATAATCTTTACTGCTTCGTCAGTTTTTCCTGACTCAATCAAAGCTTTTGCCTTAAGAATATAGTCAGCAGGATTCTGGCTAAAAGCAGTTGCAGTAATTAGCAGATATATAATTATTAAAAAAATTCTATTCATTACTTCTCTTCCTTATTTTTTTGTTTGTTGAGGTGTAACAACCGCACCTTTTTCGGTAATTACATGTACAAAACCTGAAAGATGGAATGTTTCAAGTCCCGTAATGCGTCTCTCAGTCACATCGCACTGGTAGAAGTATACACCGGGTGATACAATTTTCCCCTTATATGTCCCGTCCCAGTCTAACCGTGGATCGGAAGTCTGAAAGAGCAACTGACCGTTTCTGTTAAACAGTTTGAAATCAACTTTTTCGACAAGCCCGGAAGTTTTTGCAACAAGTCTGTCATTAAACCCGTCGCCGTTAGGGGTAAAAACATTAGGAATTTCATAAAAATTGCATGAATCAACGCAAATCATTACTGATTTTTCACTCTCATTTCCGTTTGCGTCGAAGGCAGTTACTGCATAGCAGCCAGCAACAATATCGCCAGGTTTATGCCTGTAAATGAAAATATTTCTGTCGTTAATGACATCTATTACTGACAGGGTTTCTTCTGTAAGGAGTTTATAATATATTTTATATCCCGCTACGTCATCAAGGCATGAGGCGTTTGTGAATGACCATTTAAGGGTATTGTAAAGGCTGTCGCACTGAGAGGTAACCTGTAAAAGTGGCACACATGGAGGCTCATTGTCTACAGGAACTACCGATGCTACCTGTGAAAAATTAACTAAGTTTTTAGGTAATAAAGGTTTGGAATAAGAACCTGTTGATCTGACGTAATAGGTATATTGTTTTTCATTTTCAAGGCCTGTATCGGTAAATGTAAGCAGGCCGGAAGAACCTACTGAATCGAACTTCATGGTTGATTCATTAAGCCTGAAAATGTCGTATCTGTCATTTATCCAAGGCACATTTCTGCTGATTATAATTTTTGCCTTGCGGTCACCGGGAGAGATTTCAAGGAAAACGGATGAGGCGTATGATGGTTCTCCGATCAGAAACCTGTTACCAGGGGCGTCATTATAGAGTTCAATGCGGTAAATATAACCTCTGTCGCGGGTATTTATAAGTGTATCAATGCAGGTAGTATCGTTGAGGTCTGCAGTTTTAATAGATAGTATCTGCTGGTAATTTGTTCCGGCCACGCCTTCAGCCCTGTAGATAAGATACTCGTACGGTCCGTAGGCAGGTATAGTATCCAGTTTGTCGGGCTTTTTCCATGCAAGATATATTGAGCCTTTTGAGGCATCTGTATTTCTGACGCTAACGTTTCTTATTATGGGGACACCTGAAACAAGTGTTGAAGTTACCTCATTGGATGCCTTGCTTTCAGTTCCGTCGGGGTAAACAGCAACTATACGGTAAGTATATTCCTTCCCGAACTGGAGTCCCTGTCCGTTGTCGGTATCGATGTATGTTATTGTTGAACTTCCTCCTGCAAATCCGACTTTTACAAAGCCTGTTGATGCGGGAAGTCCGGCAGTACATGAATCAGGGCTGAAGGAGGTTGCACCTTCCCTTCTGTAAATACTAAAACCAGCAATGACATCAGTACCATAATTATCCCATGTAAGTCTGATGAATTTACCCTCAGGATAAGCATTAATGAGTTTTGGGGAGGGGCCAAGAACCTTTATTCTGAAATTATCAATATCGAACAGGGAAAGGTCTCTGCTGTCATCTTCCGATTTAATAATCACATCATAAGGTTGCTGTCTGACGTTCTGGTGACATGTTTTCCAGTAAAATCGTGAAGAGGCAAAACCGGCTGTTGAGTCAACTTTAGTAAACTTGGCTCTGCATCCGGGTAACTGAAACACACCGGAGGTGGCCTTGAGTCTTATCCGGTCACCATCTTTATCGGTAGCACTCACGATAAAATTAATTTCCTGTCCTGCCTCCACGCAAAAATCACGCAGGGGGCTGTTCACAGGGGGATGATTTTTGGTATTGTACACTTCAATCTGCATATCTCTCACCACTACTCCTATTTTTTTCCCGTTGCGCCATTCCTGTATTTCCATTGCAACATTGTATTTTCCGGTGTCGGCCGGAGTATCCCATACAAGGTCGCCGCTGATAGAATCTACATAGAATTTGTGGGTTGCAGGTGGAAAAGTATAGTTTTCAATCGGGCGGCCATTTTCGCGGGTACAGACAGTAAGTTTATACGAGAGGCTGTCGCCGTCAGGGTCAAAGGCAGCAGGGTTGTGAATAAACAGATAGCCCTTTGCTGCCTTGTCGTAGGGTGGATTAAGCAAAACGGGGGTGCTGTTCATTCCCATGGCAGGATTAACTATCAGTTTGGTGCGTATTGAGAAAACCACATTGACAGAGTTCGGAATATTCTGAACACCATAGTTTCTATTCGGATCCTGTACAACAACATCATAAACACCGGGCCCGGGATAAGTATGGGTTATTTTGTATACATTTTTACGGTAATAATTAGGTAGCATAACAATCTCAACCCTGGGAGCAATTGAGGATGTATTATCTCCCCATTCAATAGGAAGCTGAGGTCTGTCGGCATAACTGAGGGTATATGTAAATGTTGTGATAGTAAATTCGTAAGTCAGTGCCGAAAGCTGAACATAAGTAATCTCCCCTGCCCTGTTATGTGTTGCCTTACCATATGGAAGGCATAATATCAGCAAAGCTGCAACAAGTATAACTCTTTTCATAACCGCCAATCACGTATCATATTAAATATCAAATAAATGTTCTCTGTTCCCGGGTGTAAGTTTCACACCTTCCTCAAAATCACCATAACGAAAGATCAGAAGATTTGACTGATCATTGTAAATATCTGTAAGAATTGAATTTATCACCCTGTAAACCTTTGATTTTCCGGCATCAGGATATTGCATATTAATATTCAGTTCATTGTCCGACAGGTTTATGTCAGTTATTTTAAAATCAAGTTTTTTATCGCCGGAGATCAGTTGTACCTTGTCTCTGAGATAATCATACAGGCTTTTGATTGTTTCAGTTTTTCTTCCGTTGACATCAAAATCAGGTGGGATTCCTGTATGCAGTTTATAATCGAGCAAAAAATCATCATAATATACTCTCAGAAATGCATCAAAGGAGTTTTTCTCTGAAGAGTATTCAATGCTCAGAAGGGTTACATGAACCGGATGCACTGAAAACCAAAGGCTTAACAAAATTAATTTCAGCATCAACATTTAACAGATCATAAAATCACCGCAAAAATCAAGCCATAAAATACATTATTCATTTACGGTAAGACGGTCTTTAAGGTAGCTTACCGTACCCACTTCGATAAAGGAGAAGCCTGAGCCTCCCGAGAAATTTCCTGCCAGAATAACTACAATATCATTATCCTTTAGATCATAAATTTTTGTAAGGCTGTTAAGGGCAGTATGTATGAATTTGTCAACTGATTTCTTTTTTTCCTGGTATTCAGCATAAATGCCGTAAGAGAGGGCCAGTTCCCGCATTGTTTTTTTGCTGTAGCATTGTGCCAGGATAATGTTTATACCTCTGAATGCAGACATATCCCTGATAGTTCTTCCGCCCATTGTATCGGCAATTATTCCCCTTGCCCCCACCCTCACCGATGTCTTTACTGCGACTTTGGCAAGATATCCTGAAACTTCGCCTGTCTGTGTACTGGCAGGTATTTCGAGGTATTTCTCTTTATTATTTTCCACTTCAAGAGCCACTTTGGTCATCGTTTTCACTGCCTCAACAGGGTATTTCCCATTTGCTGTTTCGCCGCTCAGCATGATGGCGTCGGTATTCCAGTAAATTGCACTTGCGATATCGCTAACTTCAGCACGTGTCGGACGAGGATTGACAATCATAGATTGCAGCATCTGAGTAGCAACAATTACAGGTTTTCTTCTTTCAATACATTTGTCAATAATCATTCGCTGAATGCCGGGAACTTTTTCGTATGGTATCTCAATGGCAAGGTCGCCTCTTGCCACCATTACTCCATACACTTCATCAAGAATTTCATCAATATTATCAACCCCTTCCTGATTTTCAATCTTAGCGATTATTTTGATTTCACTTCCTGCTTCCGTCAGAAGCGTCTTTACATCCCTTACATCCTGTGCATTCCTTACAAATGAATGGGCAATAAAATCAATGTCTTCACTAACTGCCATTTCAATAAATGCCCTGTCCCTGCCGGTAACCGAAGGAAGGCAGATTTTGATACCGGGCATATTGACACTTTTCCTGGAGCCAAGCACTCCATCGTTACTAACAATACACTCGAGCGAATCGCCTTTTCTCTGCAGAACTCTGAGCTCAATTTCGCCGTCATCAATCAACACCTGTGAACCTTCAGGGACATTCTCTGAAAAAAGTCTGTATGAAACAAAAATATGATTAGGTATGGTTTTATTTTCAGGGTTACCGGTTATAAGTATTTTTTCGCCCTTTTTCAGTGGAATTGGTTCGTCACATATTGTGGTTCTTATTTCCGGTCCTTTTGTATCTATAAGTATTGCAATTTTCTCAGATACCTGCCGTACATTATTAATTATCCTCTTTGCTGCTTCAATGTCGAGATGGGCTGAATTTATTCTCACCACATCCATTCCTGCCTCATACAGGTCTTTAATAAAAGCAGGGTCGCATCTTTTATCTGAAATTGTTGCTACTATTTTTGTCCTCTTCCTGTTCATGACTCATTGTTTTGATATTTCAAGAATATACTCAACCGCAAGTCTGTATCCCTGAAGTCCCAGACCAATAATGCTTCCCCTGCAATAACGCCCTACAAGGCTGTTGTGCCTGAATTCCTCACGCGAAGCCACATTCGTAATATGTACTTCAATTACCGGACATTTTACAGCTGCAACAGCATCGGCAATAGCCACCGAAGTATGAGTATAACCGCCGGGGTTTATAATAATACCATCGTAGGTAAATCCGGTCTCATGTATCTTGTTAATAATCTCCCCTTCCACATTCGACTGAAAGTAATCAATCTGTACCAAAGGGTAATTTTTTCTCAGTTTTTCAAGATAATCTTCGAATGAAAATGTACCGTATTTTTCAGTTTCTCTTTTACCCAGCAGGTTAAGATTGGGGCCATTGATAATCTGTATTTTCATATCAGGAAAATGAAATTAAAATATTCTCTTAAACTTTTTCAAATGCAAAATAGCGTAAAAAATCTGGAATATATACTATTTTGATAATTTTGGGATAGGTTTACTGAAGAAATCCTTAAAAGGTTTGAACAAATGTTATCTGGGATTGACTGGAAAGGAGCAATAAAGGATTTTGAGACTTATCTGCGGCTTGAAAAATCGTTGTCGGCGAACAGCATTGAAGCATACCTTCACGATATTTCAAGCCTTAGGGATTATTTTACTGAAAAAGGTAACGGGAAAAAGCCGGGGGATGTTAGCTACGATGACCTCAAGGATTATATTCTGTGGCTCAATTCCACAAGTCCTAATCCAAGAACGCAGGCAAGGATGCTCTCCGGAATAAGGGCCTTTTTCAGATACCTTCTTATTGAAGGTGAAATATCTGAAAATCCTTCGGCGTTGATTGAGTCTCCGAAACTCGGGTTCCACCTTCCCGAAGTATTATCGGTTAAAGAGATTGAACGGCTTATTGAGGCTATTGACCTCAGCAAGCCTGAAGGTCACCGCAATAAAGCAATCATTGAAACATTATATGGTGTTGGGTTAAGGGTTTCAGAGCTTGTAAATCTCAGAATAACCGATATTCACAGGAATGAAGGGTTTGTGGTTATTACAGGTAAGGGAAACAAGCAAAGGATGGTACCTGTCGGCAGCAAGGCACTAAAGGCTATTGACCTTTATATGGAACAGAGAAGAAGACTCAGGAAAATATACGATGAAAACATTCTGTTTCTTAACCGGAGGGGCAGACGTATGACTCGTGTGATGGTTTTCACAATAATAAAATATCTTGCAGATAAAGCAGGAATTAAAAAGAAAATAAGTCCTCATACCCTCAGGCACTCCTTTGCGACACATCTTATTGAAGCAGGAGCTGACCTGAGGGCTGTTCAGGAAATGCTCGGACACGAATCAATCCTGACCACAGAGATTTATACACACATCGACCGGTCGTTCCTGAAAGAGACTCTCTCGATGTTTCATCCAAGAGCATAAAAATAATTCACAAATGAATAAACTCTTTAAAGCTTTTATTGTTTATTAAGTGCAGACAAAAACGTATGAATTATCTGATAAAATTCGGTTCGGAGCTTGCGTCTATACTTATGGAAATGTCGCCATATCTTATGCTGGGATTTTTCTTTGCAGGCATTATGCATCTGCTTTTCCCGGTAAAAAAAGTTATGACATATCTCGGGGGGAATGATTTCAGGTCGGTGCTTAATGCATCGCTTTTAGGGGTACCTCTTCCTTTGTGCTCTTGCGGGGTGATACCAACAGGGTTATCATTTTACAAACATGGTGCATCAAAATCTTCAACAATATCTTTTCTTATCTCAACACCGCAGACAGGTGTTGATTCGATAATGGTTACATGGTCACTGATAGGATTGCCTTTTGCGATTATACGGCCTGTTGTTGCATTTATTACAGGCCTGTTTGGCGGGATGCTGACAAAAAAAATAAATGCCGGTGAAGAAAGCAAAGTCGCAGCAGATGAGAAGCACACAAATGAAATACCTGCTGGCCTTATGCCGAAACTGAAGGAACTGTTCAGGTATCCGTTTATCGAGTTTATGGAAGATATTTCCGGCTGGCTGGTCATGGGACTTCTAATAGCAGCATTTATTTCAGTGATTGTTCCTGATAATTTTTTTGCTGATAAATTACCTGGTGATTTTGCAGGCATGCTTATGATGCTTGTGGTTGCAATACCGGTTTATATATGTGCAACTGCTTCTGTTCCTGTTGCAGCAGTACTTATGCTCAAAGGGTTATCACCCGGTGCAGCTCTCGTGCTTTTAATGGCCGGCCCTGCTACCAATGCCGCAACTATCACCATGATTGGAAAAGTCATGGGCAAAAAAGCATTGATAAGTTATCTGCTGGCAATAATTACCGGTGCACTGGCATCCGGTTCAGTAATTGACTATCTGTTACCTTCAGGCTGGTTCAACATCTCAGCACATGCAGGACATATGAGCCATAATCATGGAATTTTGCCGGGATGGTTAAATATTGCATCGGCTGTAATTCTTTCTGTTCTGATAATCAATGCTTTATTTCGCAGATATTTTCTTCACAGAAAAAACACATTGCCGGAGGATTCAAAAAATAATGCCATGTCAGAAAAAATTACATTCATAACCATTGAAGGCATGACCTGCAATCATTGCCGACAGAATGTTGAAAACAGCACACGGTCAGTTGCCGGTGTTGAAGATGCCAATGCCGACCTCAAAACAGGCAAGCTTAAAATTAAAGGTGAAGGTTTTGATGTTGATGAAATAATCAGAAGAATTGAGCAACTGGGTTATCATGTAGTTAAAAAAGATTAAAGAGGGTGTGTACTCTTGCCACAATTATGCATCTGCATTTCCGAATTTCATTTTAATATTTAACTTTGCGTCTGCTTTTTAAAAATCAAGTATAATTAACAATCAAACAGATAAGATTATGTCGAAAACAAAAAGAGTTTACACGTTTGGCAACAAGACAGCCGAAGGTAATGCAGAAATGAAGAACCTTCTCGGAGGAAAGGGAGCCAATCTTGCGGAGATGTGTCTTCTTGGTCTTCCTGTTCCGGCTGGATTTACAATTACAACCGAAGTTTGTACGGAATATTATGCCAGCAACTGCAATCTTCCCGATGGTCTGATGAATGATGTATGGGAAGCAATGAAAAAGACTGAAAAGATAATGGGTATGAAGTACGGGGATCCTGAAAACCCGCTGCTTGTTTCATGCCGCTCAGGTGCAAGAAGGTCAATGCCCGGAATGATGGATACAGTTCTGAATATCGGTTTATGTTCCGCTACAATTCCCGGACTGATAAAAAAGACGAACAATCCCCGTTTTGTATGGGACTCATACCGTCGTCTGATAATGATGTATGCCGATGTTGTTATGGAAAAGGCAGAAGGTATTGAGCCGCCTGAAGGAAAAGGCATACGCAAACAGCTTGATGAAATGCTCGATGAATACAAGGAGAAGAAGGGATACAAATCAGATACAGACCTTACTTCTGAAGACCTCAAACTCCTTGCAGAAAAATTCAAGGAAAAGATTAAAGAAGCGCTTGGGAAACCCTTCCCTGATGATGCAAAAGAACAGCTTGTTGGAGGAATTCAGGCAGTATTCAAAAGCTGGAACGGAAAGAAGGCTGTATCATACCGCCGCATAGAAGGTATTCCTGATGACTGGGGTACTGCAGTGAATGTGCAGGCAATGGTATTCGGAAACATGGGTAACACATCTGCAACAGGTGTTGCCTTTACACGTAACCCCGCAACAGGAGAGAATCAATTCTATGGCGAATGGCTCATAAATGCCCAGGGCGAGGATGTTGTTGCCGGTATCAGAACACCCAACCCGCTCAACGATGCAACCAAAAACGAGCAGAATAAGCATCTTCCAAGTATGGAAGAAGCAATGCCCGAGACATACAAGGAACTTTGCAACATAAGGGATATTCTTGAAAAGGCATACCATGACATGCTCGATATAGAATTTACTATTCAGGAAGGTAAACTTTACATGCTTCAGTGCCGTGTAGGAAAACGTACGGGTACTGCAGCCCTGAATATGGCAATGGATATGCTTAAAGAAGGTCTGATTGACGAAAAAACGGCTGTTCTCAGAATTGATCCTGCACAGCTCGATGAACTGCTTCATCCCATTTGCGACCCTGATGCTGAAAAGAAGGTTAAGCCTATTGTAAAAGGCCTGCCGGCCGGGCCAGGTGCCGCAGTCGGAAAAGTGGTATTCACTGCAAATGATGCTGTTGCATGGGCACGCAAAGGTGAAAAGGTTATTCTTCTGCGAGAAGAAACCAATCCTGAGGATGTGGAAGGCATGCGTGCTGCTGTCGGCATTCTTACAGCCCGCGGAGGCATGACTTCACACGCTGCGCTTGTGGCACGCGGCTGGGGAAAATGCTGTGTGGTTGGAGCCGGCGGCTTAACCGTTGACGCTGAAGGAAAAAAGGCAAAGGTAAACGGCACTGACATAATTATCAGTGAAGGCGACATACTTACCCTGAACGGAACAAGAGGAAATGTATATAAAGGAGCCCTTAAACTGATGGACGCCTCAGAAAATCCAAGATTCAGGGAATTCATGAGCATTGTTGACAAATACCGTAAACTCGGTGTGCGAACCAATGCCGATACTCCCGAAGATGCAAAGATAGCACGCGACTTTGGTGCAGAAGGAATAGGACTCTTCCGTACAGAACATATGTTCTACGGAAAAGGTTCGGAGGAACCTCTCTTCCTTCTCCGTAAAATGATACTAAGCGCCAATGAGGAAGAACGCCGCAAAGCACTCGATGAACTTTTCCCGTATGTTAAAAAAGATATAAAAGCTACACTTATAGCAATGGACGGACTCCCTGTTACATTCCGCCTGCTTGACCCTCCACTTCACGAATTCGTACCGCAAAGTCCTGAAAAACAGGCAGAACTGGCCAAATCGCTGGGCATCAGACCTGAAGATGTTGCAAAACGCGGAGAGTCCCTTCATGAATCAAATCCAATGATGGGCCACAGAGGAGTGAGACTGGGGATTACATATCCGGAGATATCGGAAATGCAGATACGCGCAATCTTCGAAGCAACAGCAGAACTCATTAAGGAGAACAAAAACCCTCATCCCGAAATAATGGTCCCTGTAACCTGCGACGTGGCAGAACTTGACTTCACAAAGAAAATAACCGATAAAGTATATGATGAAGTTTGCAAAAAATATGGCCTGAGTAAAATTAAATACAGTTACGGAACCATGATTGAAATACCGAGAGCATGCCTGCTTTCAGATAAAATGGCCAGGTCAGCGGAGTTTTTCTCCTTCGGTACCAATGATCTCACGCAGATGGCTTTCGGATTCAGCCGCGATGATACAGGAGCTTTCCTGCACGATTACATCGACAAAAAAATCCTTGCAGCTGACCCGTTCCAGACAATTGACCAGGAGGGAGTAGGACAACTTGTAAAAATGTCGGTTGAAAAAGGCCGCGCTACAAGACCCGACCTTAAAATCGGTATCTGCGGTGAACAGGGCGGTGATCCGGCTTCAGTGGAATTCTGCTACAAAACTAAACTTACCTACGTAAGCTGCTCACCCTTCAGAGTTCCTATTGCAAGACTCGCCGCTGCACACGCCTCAATCAAATACCCGAGGTAAACAATAAAACTGTTAATATACACAAATGTCCCGGTAAGAGATATCGGGACATTTTTTTTACTGTAAAGTCATTAAATACCGGATATTTCCCTAACTTTAGTATAAATTTTAAATAACCGGAACATGATTAAACCCGGAGATCTTGCCAAATATGGAATAACTGATGTAAAAGAGATTATTTATAACCCTTCTTATGACATGTTGTTCAGGGAAGAAACCCGTGATGACCTTGAAGGTTATGAAAAAGGAGTCGTAACCTCTACAGGTGCCGTTGCAGTGGACACCGGAATTTTCCACGGCAGATCCCCGAGAGATAAATATGTTGTTCTTGATGAAATGACCCGTCATACAGTCTGGTGGAAATCTGAACGCGCACTGATATCCGATAACAAACCAGTAAGCTACGACATATGGGATTACTGCAAAAACCTCTCTGCAAAACAGCTTTCGGGGAAAAGGCTCTTTGTGGTTGACTGTTTTTGCGGCGCAAATGAAAATACCCGACTGAATGTAAGATTCATAATGGAAATAGCATGGCAGGCACACTACGTAAAAAACATGTTTATCAGACCTTCAGAAGAGGAACTTCATTATTTTATACCTGATTTTGTGGTACTTACAGCTTCCAAAGCCAGAAACCCAATCTGGAGAATACAGGGACTCAACTCTGAGAATTTTGTCTTTTTTAATCTTACCGAAAGAATGGCATTAATCGGCGGCACATGGTACGGAGGTGAATTGAAAAAAGGAATTTTTTCAGTAATGAATTATTTTCTTCCTCTGAAAGGAATTGCCTCAATGCATTGTTCAGCCAATGTTGGGAAAAAAGGAGATGTAGCATTATTTTTCGGTCTTTCAGGTACAGGCAAAACAACCCTTTCAACCGACCCCGACAGGGCACTCATAGGAGATGATGAACACGGATGGGATGATGATGGTATTTTTAATTTTGAAGGAGGATGCTATGCCAAATGTATCAACCTGAGTAAAGAACATGAACCCGATATCTATAACGCAATAAGGAGGGATGCCCTGCTTGAAAATGTTGTGGTGCGGCCTGACGGAACAATTGATTTTAACGATGCGTCAAAAACCGAAAACACAAGGGTTTCATATCCTATCTATCATATAAAAAACATTGTTAAGCCGGTTTCAAAAGCAGGTCATGCACGTATAGTTATTTTCCTTACCGCTGACGCTTTCGGAGTACTGCCTCCTGTAAGCAGACTTGAACGTGAACAGACTATGTATTATTTTCTGAGCGGATATACCGCTAAAGTGGCCGGCACCGAAAGAGGAATAAAAGAACCTGTTCCTTCATTCTCATCCTGTTTCGGTGCAGCCTTTCTTATGCTCGATCCCGTAATCTATGCCAGGGAATTAATGAAAAGAATGGAACAGCACAATGCCTCGGCATGGCTGGTGAACACCGGATGGACAGGAGGCCCTTACGGCACCGGCAAAAGAATTGACCTGCCATCAACAAGAAAAATTATTAATGCAATCCTCAACGAAAACATACTGAAAGAAGAATTCACCACAATTCCTGTTTTTAACCTGAAAATACCCTGCAAAACTGACGGCGTCAACCCGGATCTTCTTGACCCAAGAAAGACATGGAATTCAGATGAAAACTGGCATAAGGCAGCTTTGGAACTTGCCAGAAAGTTTATCACTAACTTCAGTAAAATATCTTCTGATACTGAAATAGAAAAACTTGCTTTACATGGTCCTCAAATTTGATATCTTTGTGTTGTATTTTCAGTAAACGTAGTTGTTAATGAACACTTTATTCATAATCCTTGCAGTTTCAGGCGGTTACCTTCTTGGTTCAATACCTACTGCTGTATGGGTAAGCCGGTTGTTTCACGGAACAGATATAAGGGAGCATGGCAGTGGAAATGCAGGAGCTACAAATGTTATAAGGGTTCTTGGATGGAAAACCGGCATTCCTGTAATGCTGGTTGATATTGCCAAAGGATGGCTTGCAGCATCATTGCCACTCTTTTTTAACATGGCTGAAAAAGGAAGCAGCAGCCTAATAAATCTCCAGATTCTGACAGGTATTGCGGCAATTTCAGGCCATGTTTATCCGGTTTTTGCAGGTTTCAGGGGAGGAAAGGGGGTAGGTACTACTGTGGGTGTCCTGCTGGCTCTGAATCCATTACTAACTCTTTCATGCCTTGTGGTATTTCTGCTGGTTTTACTTATAACAGGCTATGTATCTGTATCTTCAATGAGCTTCGGAATAGCTTTCCCTCTTTTCCTTTTTACAATATTCGACACACCTTCACTTATTTTCAGAATATTTTCAGTACTGATCGCTGTTGCACTTATTGTTACCCACAGAGCAAACATCCACAGGCTTCTTAGGGGAGAAGAGTCAAAATTTATCAAACGGAAGAAGAAAGAATAAGAATTTTTGAAAGTAACATTTTTAAAATCTTCAGAACTGTATCTTAGGCGGCTGTTCAGCTGCGGCACGCTGATCACCAAGTTCAAACATCATTTCGCGCCTGAAATTAAATAAAGCTGCAATGATATTTGAGGGGAATGTCTCGACAGCCACATTGAGTTCCTTGGTAGCTGAATTAAAGAATCTGCGGGCTGCTGCCAGCTTGTTCTCAACATCTGAAATTTCATTCTGCAAATCCATAAAATTCTGACTCGCTTTCAGATCTGGGTATGCTTCCACAGAGACCCTTAATGCCTGAAGTGCATTTGATAGCCTTGTCTCAGCTTCAATTTTTTCCTTGATTCCGGTTGCCTTCATTGCATTAGCACGTGCCTCCGTAATCTCTGTGAGCACACCTCTCTCGTGCGCCATATACCCTTTAACTGATTCAACAAGCTGGGGAATGAGATCATGCCTCTGCCTTAACTGTACATCAATATCAGCAAATGCCTGCTCCCTGTTATTCCTGAGCCTTACCAGACGGTTGTAAATTGAAACCCCCATCAGAAATAAAATAAAAATTATCGCAAGAAAAACAACTAAGATTATCATCTTTTAAAAATTTAATGTTGAAAAACATTTTTTAAACACGTTAAAGATATAAAATATTACTATATTTCACATCATAAGTATGATGGAAAACAGCAGGGCCGGCATAAATCAACACGACCGGCAACAGCTTGTTATTCATCAATATACCTGGGAAATAAACCAACCAAAAAATTTAAAGTTATGGATAAAAGTGTAAAAGGAACACGTACAGAGAAGAATCTCCTGAAGGCATTTGCAGGAGAATCGCAGGCAAAGAACAGGTATTAGTTTGCCAGAATAGCTGAAGAGGAGGGTTTCAAACAGGTTGCCACTGCCTTTAAGTCAATTTGCGTATCTGAAAAGGGGCATGAGGAGAGATATCGCAAACTGCTGGCCAACATTTTGGAAAACAAGGTTTTCCAGAGAGAAGAGAAAGTTTTCTGGTATTGCAGAAAATGCGGATACCTTCATTTCGGCACAAAACCCCTCAAAAACTGCCCGGCATGCGGCCACCCGGAAGCATATTTTGAGATTAAAGCTGAAAATTATTAATCTTTAAATGGATAAAGAAAAACTGAATATTATTCCCTCGGGTGAGGGAATGCTTGAACTTGTAAAAAGAAGGCAGAGCGACAGAAACTATACAGGGCAGCCCATTGAAAAGGAGAAACTGGAAAGGATTCTTGAAGCCGGACGGCTTGCTCCTTCAGCATGCAATGCCCAGCCGTGGAAATTCATTGTGGTTGACGACCCTGTACTTCTTAAAAGCCTGTCAGATGCTGCTTCGGGAAACCTCCCCGGAATGAATGCTTTCGTATCAAAGGCTCCTGTACAATTGATAGTCGTCAGGGAAAAGCCAAACATGTTGTCAAAAATCGGCGGCACAATAAAGGATAAGGATTATTCGCTGATTGATATAGGCATTGCTGCCGAAAACATCTGTCTTCAGGCCACTGCAGAAGGACTGGGCTCATGCATGATAGGCTGGTTCGACGAGAAAGCAGTAAAGAAAATATTGAAGATACCTGCTTCAAAAAGGGTTGAACTCATTATCACCATAGGTTATCCTGCCGGCGAGAAACGTCAGAAAAAAAGAAAACCACCTGAAGAGGTGGTTTCATACAACAGGTACTGAATTATTTTAATTCTGTTAGAGCCTGTTTTATGCGGTTAACGGCTTCAACGATATCCTCCTCTGAGGCTGCGTATGAAATACGTATGCATTTCGGGGCACCGAATGCTGTTCCACCAACCACTGCAACCCTTGCCTTATCTAAAAGATATAAAGCAAAATCGTCGGAATTTTTAATTACAGCCTCTCCATCCGACTTTCCTATGAAATGACTGATGTCGGGCATCACATAAAAAGCTCCCTGGGGAATCCGCACCTTCATGCCCGGAATTTCTGAAAGCAGCGAACATATAAGATCGCGCCTGCGGAGAAAAGCCAGCCTCATCTTTTCCCTTGAATCACTTTTGCTCTGAAGTGCAGCCAGTGCAGCCCTCTGGGCAATTGAGCAAACTCCTGAAGTAATCTGCCCCTGCAGTTTGTCACAGGCCTTAGCTACCCATAACGGAGCACCGATATACCCGATCCTCCAGCCCGTCATAGCATAAGCCTTTGATACCCCATTGACGGTTATTACCCTGTCGTAGATGAAATCAAACGAAGCCATGCTTACATGCTTCTGCGAGAAAATAATATGTTCATAAATTTCGTCGGAAATAATAAAAACACCTTCATGGCTTTTTACAACACGGGCCATCTTTTCCATCTCTTCGCGGGTATAAACCATGCCGGTGGGATTTGAAGGTGAATTGAAAATAATCAGCCGGGTTTTACCTGTAATTGCTTCTTCGAGCTGCGAAGGACTTATTTTGAAATCATTTTCAAGACCTGCTTCAACAACAACCGGCTTACCACCTGCAAGAACAACCTGATCGTAATAACTTACCCAGTAAGGAGCAGGTATAATCACCTCATCACCAGGATTAATAAGGACAAGTATCACATTTGCAAGTGAATGTTTTCCTCCGGCTGATACTACTATCTGTTCAGGGGAATAATTTAACCCGTTCTCTTCAAGAAATTTCTGTGAAATGGCTTTCCTCAAATCGTTGTAGCCTGGCACAGGCGGATATTTTGTATAATTCTCATCAATAGCCCTCTTTGCAGCCTCCTTTATGTCGTCGGGTGTGAAAAAATCGGGCTCTCCCAGACTAAGACTGATCACATTGATTCCTCTGGCTTTCAGTTCCCTGCTCTTCTGCGCCATAGAAAGAGTCTGGGATTCTGACAATGATTTAATACGGTCGGACAGATATTCCATAACTGAATAATATTGCATTGATGAAAGTCAAATGTATAAACTTAATATCAATTTCAAAACAATGATGACGGAGTTATTAAAAAAAATGTTTGCTTTCTGAAAAGAAAGAATTAGGTTTGTATAATAATTCAGTGAAATCACAAACTGATATGGAAATAGTGCGTGACATAATTCTTGTTACAATTCCGCCTCTGATTGTGTTTTTGACGTCATTTTTTCTTCTGAGGAATATGATACGTAATGAACAGGAAAAGAGGAGGCAGGAAATAATCCTTCAGGCTAACCGTACAGTGACACCCATCCGTCTGCAGGCTTATGAGAGGCTTGTTCTTTTTCTTGAGCGTATATCGCTTGAGTCGCTTATCATAAGAGTTCACACACCCGGAATGAGTGCAGCCCAGTTACATTCGGCTCTATTAAGCAATATTCGCAACGAATTTGAGCATAACCTGTCGCAACAGATTTATATCAGTCCGCAGGCATGGGAAGTAGTGAAAAATGCACGCTCAAATATTATAAAACTCATCAATACCGAGTTTGAAAAGGTGTCCGAAAAAACTACAGGTATTGAATTCAGCAGGATACTTCTTGAAAAAATCATGGAACTGGAAAAAGAGCCCACTAAAGCAGCTATTGAATTTGTCAAAAGTGAAGCAGCACGACTAATAATGTAGTCATAGAAGCTCCACGCTTCTCTTTACAAACCTGCTGAGATCCTCACCTTTAAGCATGTTGTTCGACAGAAGTGCCAGATCAATCAACTGTCTTACAAGTTTATTACCGTTACTGTATTCCGCAAGTTTATCATTACGCTCCTTCTCCTTGCCTTCAAGTTCATCACGGAGCTTTTTAAGGTCATCCTTTTCAACCTGTGGAATCTCTTCTTCTTTTTTATTCTTATGTTCTTTTTCCAGAAAATTTATCTCCTCCCTGATACGGGATAACTCTTCGCTATTCTGTTTCAAAAACGCATTAAGTGCTTTGTCCATGTCAGCATAAATCCTTTCAATAAGCGGGTGGTTGCTGTTGAGAACAAGGCTGTAACTGTCGGGCAAATCGTTGTAAAAGCTGAATCCTCCTCCCAGTTGTGACATATCTTTCATCCTGCGCAAATATTCAGAACGGGTTATAAGTACAGGCGCATCATTCTCATCAAGCGACTCAAACACCACTACAAAATTTTCATCCTGTTTAACCTGTCCTTTAAACACAGCCTTAATATCCTCCATCTGCTCCTTCGTAAGTTTTGATGTTTTCTCCTCCCCTTTCTGGATAAGCTTATCAATCACATCAGCATCAACCCTTACAAACCTCGAGTCTGAGAATTTACCCTCAAGGTAATTAATAAGATGAATATCAAGCTGCCCGTCGAGGAGAATAACATCATAACCCTTTTCCTTTGCTTTCTCTATATACGAATATTGTTCATGCCTGTCTGTTGAATAGAGATACACCAGTGTTTTATATTTGTCGGTCTGATTTTCCTTTATCAGTTTTTCGTATTCTTCAAATGTGAAATATTTTCCGTCGGTATTTTTGAACAGGGCAAATTTTGAAGCCTTTTCGTAAAATTTCTCATCAGTTATCATGCCATACTCAATAAACAGCTTGAGGTCGTCCCATTTTTTCTCAAATTCATCTCTGTTTTTAATAAAAATTTCGTTGAGCCTGTCGGCGACCTTTTTGGTTATATGGGCAGATATTTTTTTGACATTTGAATCGCTCTGCAGATAGCTTCTTGACACATTAAGCGGGATATCCGGTGAGTCAATTACTCCGTGCAGGAGTGTCATGAAGTCAGGAACAATGCCTTCCACCGAATCAGTCACAAACACCTGGTTGCAGTAGAGTTGTATCTTGTTTTTCTGTATGTCGAAATTATTTTTGATTCTCGGAAAATAAAGGATACCTGTGAGTTTAAAAGGATAATCAACATTAAGATGTATATTGAACAGAGGTTCATCGCTTGCAGGGTATAGTTCACGGTAGAAGTTCAGATAGTCTTCATCTTTCAGTTCTGCTGGTTTACGAGTCCATGCAGGTTTTGTATTGTTTATTATTTTATCCTTTCCGGTTTCAATATATTTTCCATCTTTCCATTCCTTTTCCTTACCAAAAGCAATTTCAACAGGAAGGAATTTGCAGTATTTCTTCAGAATTGTTTCTAACCTGTCTTCCTCAAGAAATTCACGTGAATCGTTGTCGATATGAAGGATTACATCAGTGCCTCTTGCTGTGCGTTCAGCTTCTTCGATAGTAAATTCCGGACTTCCGTCGCAGGTCCATTTAACAGCCTGTGCGCCTTCCTGCCACGATTTTGTTATCACTTCAACCTTATCCGACACCATAAAAGCTGAGTAAAATCCAAGTCCAAAATGTCCTATCAGATTATTTGCCTGATCTTTGTATTTCTCAAGGAAATCATTTGCACTTGAAAAGGCAATCTGGTTGAGGTATTTGTCCAATTCTTCAGCTGTCATGCCTACTCCGCTGTCAGAGACTCTTATAGTCTTTTTCTTTTTATCAACATTAACCCGTATGGTCAAATCTCCCGGATCCTGTTTGTATTCACCGGCATTATAAAGAACCTTAAGTTTCTGCGTTGCATCAACAGCATTTGATATGAGTTCTCGAAGAAAAATATCATGGTCGGAATAGAGGAATTTTTTAATAATGGGGAAAATGTTCTCAGTAGTTACTCCGATTTTTCCTTTTTGCATAGAAAATCCTTTTTAGGTTGGACATAAAAAAGTCATACGCTGTTTTACAAAAGATATGCCGTAAAAATAAAACTGACAAATAGTCATAATAATTTCGGATTGCGGATTTCGGATTGTGGATTTTGACGAACGGAGTGAGTCCATCCCGGTTGGTCGGGATTGGATTTTACCGGGAAGCGGTCAGGGTTTTGCACCATTCAGAAATATTCCGGAAATTTTATTCTTGCAACAAGCAGAACAATAATTGCGACTACCATGCAAATGACAAGCAAAATAAAGGATATATTTCTTCTTTTTCTGTAAATCTTAAGGTTATGTTCGCTGATGTGTTTTTTAACCGCATTATGGACACGAAGAACAGTGCTTGAATTACGCGGGATAAATGCATCAATGTTAAATCTCAGTTGTTTTTCGGCATCATTTAGCCGCTCCTGACTCACAACCAGCAGGACACCTGTTTCAGGGTCAGCTTTCTTGATTTCATTGACAAGCTGCTCTGTTCCGGCATAGCTTTCTCTGGAATCATGCAATCCTATTATTATCAGCTTACACACTCTCTTCGACTTTTCCATGTTCAAAAGCCGGAGAAGATCATCAGCATTGTATGATACCGACACTTCATATCTTGATGTATCGGTAAAACGCTTCCTGATCTCTTCCGAAAAGCTCCGGTGATCGTCAAGACAGAAAATATGCGTTTTATGAGATAAAGCCATCAGACAATTTTTTATACTCCAAGTTAATCATTTTTTTCTGTTTCTGATATCAATATCTTCTTTCAGCATCCATATTCCTTTGTTCAGGTAATAGGCGTCGAAAGAAAAATCGGGACCGTAAAACTGCCGGTTATCCTTAAACTCAGGCGAAAATGGCGAAAGATGATCAAATACCATCAACGTATCAGACTCAAATTTAAGCGACATCACAGCAGTTGAAGCATATTCAAAAACGACACGCCGTACCGTTTTCTTTCCATCCGAAAGACAATTTATTCCAAATATCAGCTCTCCTCCTTCCCTGAATTTCAATGTTTCAATAACTTTCCGGGTAATAAGCTGATTGCCATAATCAATTCCCAGAAGCATGTAGCATTTTTCACCTTCATAATAAAACGGTCTTGCATCATAATAGAGTGCTCCGTACCAGTTATCCCGGGAATAAACTGCATTTTCGTCAGGCGGTGTCTCATTGTATTCTGCTGTCAGGTAATATAACATGGGCGGTTTGTCTTTTCCTAACCGGTGAACAAAATAACAGTAATATCTGTTCCCTTCGGGTGAAATAATATTCCACGAAAGTATTTTCAACAGGGAATCGGGAGAAGTTATCTGCCCGAGATATCTCAAATTTTCAAACCTGTACCGGAAAACCGAATCAGAAGCGGCATAAGGCTCAAGTATTTTTCTGACAGAATCGGCAATAATGATTTTTTGTGAGTACGGAATATTTTCCCTGAGCCGGGCAAAATGTTTTCCGAGCAAATCAGATGTACTGACCTGTGCAGTAGCGATCAGTGATATGGTTAAAGTTATAATTGTTAATAATATCCTTTTTATCATTGATCCGGGTTATTCAAAGCTGCATCCATAAGCATTAATAGTTTCCCGCACGCAAGTTTTATCTCCTCTTCTGTTATTATCAGAGGAGGTGCTATTCTGAATGCTGTGGGGCAGAAAAGAAAATAATCGAGCAACAAACCAAAATCAGGTGCATGTGAAATAATATATCCGGCAATTTTTTTATTTCCGGTTTCCACTGCAAGAAGCAATCCGTCGCCTCTTATTTCTTTTACAGCCGGGTGCCGGAGACATTGCCGGAAGAGATTTGATTTATCCCTTACTTTACAAACAAGCTGTTCATTGATTATAACCTCCAGTGATGCAAGTCCGGCCGCACAGCAAACGGGGTGGCCTCCGAAGGTTGTAATATGCGACAGAGAGGGATTTGTTGCAAGAACCGACATTATTTCCCGGGATGCAATAAAAGCACCAAGTGGCATGCCTCCGCCAATAGCTTTTGCCAGCACCAGAATATCAGGAATAACATTAAACTTATTTAGGGCAAACATTTCACCGAGACGTCCAAAGCCTGTCTGAGCTTCATCAAAAATCAGAAGTGCTCCTACTCTTGTGCATTTATCCCGAAGGCATTTAAGAAAATCCTTTTCAGGATAGATTACTCCTGCTTCAGCCTGAACAGGCTCGGCAATAACACATGCAGTTTTATCATCAATAATGTCAAGGGCAGCAATATTATTAAAAGGTATGCAATAAACTCCGGGCAGTAATGGCCTGAAAACGTTTTTAAGGGTCTCGCTTCCGTTTACGCTGAGTGCTCCATGGGTGCTTCCGTGGTAACCATTCAGAAAAGAAACGATCCGGCTCCTGCCTGTATATTTTTTTGCAAGCTTGATTGCTCCTTCAACTGCTTCACTACCCGAATTAACAAAATAACAGGTATTGAGTAATTCAGGCAATATGGAAATCAGGCGGCCAGCATATTTTATCTGCGGGCTCTGGATTATCTCACCATATACCATCAGATGCAGATATGAATCAATCTGTTCTTTCACAGCATTCACAACATAAGGATGCCGGTGGCCGGTGTTGCTTACTGATACTCCTGAAATCAGATCAATATATTTTTCTCCTGATTCACCATACATGTAAATTCCTTCAGCTTTTACGATTTCAAGGAGGAGAGGAGAAGGTGAAGTTTGTCCCAGTAAATTAAGAAAAAGTTGTCGGTTGGATGGCATACCGGTATAATAAATTTATCTTGCCATGATATTTATATCGTCCAGCAACATGTCCCTGAAGGATTTTCCAAGCGGGATACTTACGATATTATCTCCCACTTTCAGGTCGAGTGAATTATCTCTTATTGTTTGTACCATGTTTTTATTTACTATGTATGAGCGGTGCACTCTGACGAAAATAGCTGCAGGAAGGTGGTTTTCAATAGCTTTCATTGTAAAATGTATGGTGAAGCGGTCATCTTTTGTGAACAGGGTAACGTAGTTTTCAAGTGCTTCTACATACAGAACATCCTTCATTTTGATTTTAACCAAAGAGGATCCTTTCTTAATAAAAATTTCTTCTTCTCCGGCTTTTTCAGGTTCTTTTCTGGAATAATATCTGATAATTTTGTCAATTGCCTTGCAGAAGCGGGCATAGGTTATTGGTTTAAGCAGGTAGTCAACCACATTCAGATCGAATGCTCTTCTTGCATATTCTTCTGATGAGGATATAATAATAATATTAGGTTGGTTATTGAGGCTTGCGATAAAATCGAAGCCGTTCATTTCGGGCATCTGTATATCGAGGAAGACGAGTTCAACATCATTCCGTGTTGTAAGCTCATTGCGTGCAGATATTGAATCGTTGTAAATACCAAGAAGGTTTAATGCAGGATTTTTATTAATAAATCCTTCAAGGAGTTTACAGCTAAGTTTATCGTCATCTACTATGATACAATTCATTATTCTGGCTTATCCGTCAAAATGTTTGAATGACCAAAAATAATATAAAAAACCAAAAGAGATTACTATTAAGCAGATAAAAAAACCCCTGACACATTATGTCAGGGGCAAACGCCTCATAATTTTTCTGATTAAAGACCTTTGTTCAATGCTGGAGCTGGTTTAAATTTAACCACTTTTTTAGCAGGAACATTCAGTTTGGCGCCTGTGCGGGGGTTACGAACAACTCTGGCACTTCTCTTTGTTACTGAAAATGTTCCGAGTCCCGGCAATTGAAGTCTCTGGCCTTTTTTCATTGCTTTGCCTACTGCGGCAACGAATGCATTTACTGCCTTACCAGCGTCTTTGTTTGTAAGGCCTGCATCATGAGCAATTGCGCTTACTAATTCTTTTTTTGTCATAATTCGATAAATTTAGAGTTAGACGTGAAAGTCATAATTGAACACAAATTTATTCTATTTTAATTCATATGCAAATTTATTTTTACTTTTTTCCGCAAATAATGGCACTTTTAGGACGAAATAGTGGTTTTTTTTGACGAACGGAACAAAATTTCAGTGTACTTTAAACGATAAAACAGTCTGACATTCAATATGTTTTTTAAAATAGCCATTGTTAATATAGTGTTGAAAAATTTTTTAAAAATTTGATTATTATAAAATTAGCATGATTCTAAGCTCAGAATTCCGGGAATAAAAAAAATATTATCTTTGCCGCCGGAGAAATGGCAGAGTGGTCTAATGCGGCGGTCTTGAAAACCGTTGTCCCGAGATGTCGGGACCGGGGGTTCGAATCCCTCTTTCTCCGCACCGTCAAAGCAAACTACACCGGCGACCGCCGGTGTAGTTTTGTTTTTGTGAATAGCCGAACAAAACTTGTTTTGTGAAGGCTATGAACAAAAACAAAACGCCCGCGAAGCGGGAGTTTGCTTTGACGGTGCAGGGTGCTCCCCAACGGGATCACCGAAGGTAATCCCTGCCTACAATACCGTATGCCCTACGGGCAATAATGGTTTTAAGATATTCCTTCTCAATTCATTTTATCCCAAGTTTCTGTGCAATAGCCGGTGGAATGCCGTTTTTATTAACCATACAGTTGGTGGTACGCAACATCACAAAAGGCCGTGACACATAAATGAATCCTTTGTACTTACCGGTTTCGCCCCACGAGTTCTTTACCTTATAATATATATTACCCTGCTGATCGGTTGCAATACCTACAATATGCATTCCATGGTCGTCGGTTGTGGAGAAATTGTCAAACTCTTTCTGCCTCATCTCCTGGGTAATCAGTTTTTGTTTCACGGGTGCTTTGAAGACATTTTCAGCCTCTTCGGATGTCATCTCGTTCCACTCTTTTTCAGGCACCACTGCCACACCCTCTTTCATTGAAAAACCCCGGTCACTCACATCGCTTGCCCATGCAACAGTATATCCGTTATTGATTGAGTAATCAATAACCTGCATCATTTCTTCAACAGGAAGATTATAGAATAACCCTGCCGCCCAGTTATCCGGCACTTCAAGCACAAACTTTTCATAAAAAGGATGATGACTGAAAGAGGTGATGGTTATATAATCATCTGGATTGATACCCAGTTCTTTCATAAATGAATAGGGGGTGTAATTTTTCCCTTCCCATGTGAATGTTTTGGGTATCTCACCTAAATATGCATCAAGTATTCCTTTAAAGCCGTTCATCCATGCAGTTGTCAGCCTCGACCGTCCGGTTAGTTTTTCGACATAGCCTTTCAGTACTGCATCAAGTTCGCCGTGGTTGTGGGCTTTTTCTCCGTAGTTGAGTCCGGGATATACTGTTTCCGGTACCAGGCCATATTCCCGGCAGATGCTCAGCACATCGCCGTACTCACCTCCACCTGCAAAGTTTGAGCTGCCATGCATGCGCACATGCATATCGGCCTTTTTCTCATAGGTAAGACTCACGACAAACATCTCCGAAAGGTCAACAGGCTTTTTACCCAAACGAATCAGCTCCGATTCGAGCATTGAGATGCCCGAGAAGCACCAGCATGTGCTGGTAGACGACTGGTTTTTTACAGTAGTACAGGGCAGATCTTTCTTAATTGTAAAAACATATCCTTCCTGCTGCGCAACAGCAACCGGAATAAGAATAAATGTTAACAGAATAAAAAGAACCTTCTTCATGACATTTTTTTTATAAAAATAGGAATTTTTAGAATTCGACAATACCTTATGCCCTACGGACAAAAACATGTTTACGGCATTTTGCCTTCGCCTTTTGAGACTATGCGACGGGGCGACGGGCGACGGGAGACGGGGCGACGAGCGACGGGTGCCGGGTGCCCTTTGCCCTCTGTAGCATGATCCTCCGGAATGAAATGGAGGAGGATGCGGAGGAGGGTAATTCGATAGTAATTCGATTGTAATTCAATTGTAATTCGATTGTAATTCAATTGTAATTCAATTGTAATTCGATTGTAATTCAATTGTAATTCAATTGTTTATTACCGAATACAGATTACCGAATACCCTTTGCCCTATGCCCTCCTCCTACGCTAAAGCTACGGAGGACTCGTGTGCTCTGCGCACTGTGCCCCATGCCAGTTTTATTTCCCGCAGAACTCGCAGATTTACGCGGAACAATCGGTGAAGATCCGTTGTATCCGCGTCATCCGTGTGCTATTAAAAAACAGTATTATACCAATTAGTAGCCACGAATCCCGAGCAATCGGGACTAATGAACACGAATTAAATCGTTTATTACCGAATACAGATTACCGAATACCGAATACCCTTTGCCCTATGCCCTCCTCCTTCGCTAAAGCTAAGGTGGACAAAGCATACCTTAACGTCTCTTATACGGTAATTACATTTTTTTCTTCCATTGCAAAGATTTTTTTTAATTTGGGTAAAGAATAAAACACAATAAAATTGCCCCTGCCGGCAGAATCTTAAAAAACAGGCGATCTTTTATAGAGTAAATAAATTTAAATCGTGGTCATGCTATGACATACACATAATTACGGAAAATTTATTAGATTTGAAGAAAATTATAGAAATGCAGCTGATAATAGAACAAAGGAAAGAAGAGCTTAAAGACCTCTGTAAAAAACTCAAAATCAAAAGGCTTTACGTTTTTGGTTCTTCCACAACTTCTGACAAATTCAAAGAGAATAGTGATATTGATTTCCTGATATCATTTGACGATGGCATTTCACCTGAAGAATATTCCGAAAATTACTTTCAACTGCGATACAGATTGAAAGAACTTTTTAATCGGGAAATAGATGTCATAACCGAACGTTCATTATCAAATCCATACTTTATTGAGAGTATAAACATGAATAAAGTCCTGATTTATGAAGCATGATATAAAAAAAAATCTTTATGACGTAAATGTTTCCATAAATTCCATTTTTGAGTACCTGGGCGATAAACGTGACTTTACGGAATATATGAATAACAAGCTTTTACGCAGAGCTATAGAGAGGGAAATAGAAATTATTGGCGAAGCAATTAACAGGGCATTGAAACAAGACCCGGGTCTGCATATTGAGAGTGCAAGAAGAATAGTTGATACAAGGAATTGGGTAATCCATGGATATGATAAAGTTGACGATGTGATAATCTGGGGAATTGTAGTGAACCACCTTCCGAAACTGCAGCAAGAAATTCAGAAATATTTACAGGATTGAGGTTTTGGAAATAATTCTTCCCGGTGTTACAAAACCGTATGCCCTACGGGCAAAAACATGTTTACGGCATTTTGCCTTCGCCTTTTGAGACTATGCGACGAGGCGACGGGGCGACGAGCGACGGGTGCCGGGTGCCCTTTGCCCTCTGTAGCATGATCCTCCGGAATGAAATGGAGGAGGATGCGGAGGAGGGTAATTCGATAGTAATTCGATTGTAATTCAATTGTAATTCGATTGTAATTCAATTGTAATTCAATTGTAATTCGATTGTAATTCAATTGTAATTCAATTGTTTATTACCGAATACAGATTACCGAATACCCTTTGCCCTATGCCCTCCTCCTACGCTAAAGCTACGGAGGACTCGTGTGCTCTGCGCACTGTGCCCCATGCCAGTTTTATTTCCCGCAGAACTCGCAGATTTACGCGGAACAATCGGTGAAGATCCGTTGTATCCGCGTCATCCGTGTGCTATTAAAAAACAGTATTATACCAATTAGTAGCCACGAATCCCGAGCAATCGGGACTAATGAACACGAATTAAATCGTTTATTACCGAATACAGAATACCGAATACCCTTCGCCCTCCGCCTTTATACCCGAACGAAGTGAGGGGAAAAGGGGTATTTAATAAATTTATTATTATATTTGCTTTAGTGAAATAAGAGTATTAAAAACTCCGGATATCTGAAAATGTCTTATTGCTAAATTTCTTAAATAGTACGGTATGGCCATAAAAAACTCAAAACGCCCGGCCGGAAAAAGCTCCCCGGCTGAAATTAAAAAAACTCCAACTTATATACCCGGACTGGATGAAATACTGAGGGGCGGACTGCCCAAAAGCCGCACTGCAGTTGTTAACGGCAGCGCAGGTTCGGGTAAAACGGTACTCGGACTCGAATTTATCTACCGCGGAGCATTGGCTGGCGAACCCGGAATATTCGTATGCTTCGAGGAGACTCCCGGACAACTGAGGGAAAACGCCGCCACAATGGGATGGGATATCCCTGCACTCGAAGATAAAAACCTTATATTCCTGTACGACGGAACAATAAAACCGGAAGTAATCATGAGCGGCTCATTCAGCCTTAAAGGCCTGCTCGCTGCAATTGCAGGAAAAAAACAGGAAATAAATGCAACCAGAATCGTAATTGATGCCCTCGATGTTATTTTCCGTTTCTTCGATTCTCCCACAACAGTAAGAAATGAACTGCACATGCTTAACGACTGGCTTAACGAAGAGGGCATGACGACAATACTAACCGTACGGCCTTCAAACCGGCCGGATGCAGTTGCATACGAAGAATTTTTTGAATCAATGGGCGATTGCGTAATCAGGATGGATGCACGGGTAATGGAACAGGTTACCACCCGCCGGCTTAGGGTAATCAAATACCGCGGTTCCGATTTCGAAAGAAACGAATACCCTTATGTTATAACCGGCACTGGACTGCACGCCGCACCAATATCTACAGTAGGTTTAAAACATAAACCCCTTGGCAGGAAAATGTCAACCGGCAACAAAGAACTTGATAAAATTTTACAAGGGGGTTACAGCAAAGGCTCCTGTATTCTTTTCGCCGGAGAACCCGGCACCGGAAAAACAATACTTGTTTCCACATTCATTGAACACGCCTGTAAAAAAGGAGATAAAATCCTTTATATAGGATTTGAAGAATCGGAAGATGCCCTGGTAAATAATGTATTCAACGCAGGCATAAACCTCAGACCGCATATCAGTACCGGTAAACTTCTCTTTATAACCAATTACCCTGAGGCAATGGGTGCCGAAGAACACTATGTAAGAGCGGTAAAGAAAATTGACATGCTTAAACCCGCCCATGTGGTTGTTGATGCAATATCAGCCTGCCTGCGGATGGGCGGGAAACTGGCTGCCTTCGAATATCTTATGCGCCTTCTCAACTACTGCAAGGAACAGGGTATAACCATTCTTCTGATTAACCAGCTTTCAGGCTCAAGCGCCTATCTGGAGATCTCAGGCAATAGTATTTCGTCAATGATTGACACTGTGAT
>Ga0078972_1002544_pt1 | contig 59668 bp, 53 predicted proteins | sample YelNatPaOPGAMG01_FD_67568 | JGI IMG/M metagenome (GOLD analysis project Ga0078972, IMG submission 67568) | Hot spring thermophilic microbial communities from Obsidian Pool, Yellowstone National Park, USA - OP-RAMG-01 (SPADES assembly) (version 2) | ecosystem: Environmental > Aquatic > Thermal...
CACCTCGACAGCGCACGAACTCGTCATCGAAGGACAGTCCTACAGACGCCGCCAGAAGCCCTCAGTTGACACTGGGCCAGCCACCAACGATCATCCCCAATGAGCCAAACAGGTGGTCCCTAGTTGGTGGCCAACCGGTGGTCCCATCCTCGTGGCAAATGACACCGGTGGCCGCCAGCGCAGCGACTGCAACGTCGACATCGGGCGCCACCACGACGGGGAGGGTGAAGATACTGCCGGCCGAGGCGCGCACGCATTTGCCGTTGTAGGGGTCGACGCTGCGCCCACCGAGAATCACCGCCGCAGCGCCCATCGCGTCGGCGATGCGGATCAACGTGCCCGCGTTGCCGGGTTCGCCGAGCTGCACCGCGACCGCCACCAGCCGGGGCGTTCCGGCCAGCACGTCGGCTAAGTCGGCGATCGGCAGCTCGCACACTGCCACCAGGCCCGCCGGTGTGACGGTGTCCGACAATGCTTTCGCGGCCCGGTCCGTCACCAGATGCGGTGGGGTGTCAAGGTCGGCGAGCAGGGCGGCGTAGCGCTGGGCTGCCGACTCGGTGGCGAAGAGATCCCGGATTAGTCCGCGCTTGGCTGCGGCCTCGACGAGGTGGGCGCCCTCGACCAGAAACCGTTGGGCGCGCCGACGGCCCACGTGCCGATGCAATTTGACCGCCGCGACGACTCGGCCCGAGCGTTCGGTGAGCACCGGCTGGATGCTAGGCGGCCTCTCCGGAGGGTGCGTTGACGTCCTCGGGCAGCGCGGCCTTGGCGACCTCGACCAAAGCGGTGAACGCCGCCGGGTCGGTGACCGCGATGTCGGCGAGGTTTTTACGGTCGACCTCGACGCCGGCCATCTTGAGCCCCTGGATCAACCGGTTGTAGGTGATGTCGTTAGCGCGGGCTGCGGCGTTGATCCGCGAGATCCAGAGCCTGCGGAATTCGCCCTTGCGCGCTCGCCGGTCGCGGTAGGCATAGTTGAGCGAATGCAGTTGCTGCTCTTTAGCCTTGCGATAGAGGCGGGAGCGTTGACCGCGATAGCCTCGCGACGCCTTCAGGATGGTGCGCCGCTTCTTCTGGGCGTTGACTGCCCGCTTCACGCGTGCCATTGGGTGTTCCTATCCTCATTTGTCCTCGTGGTGGCCAGGTTGTGCCAGACCCGGACCTTGTCCGGGGCGCCGGTCAACCGTTCAGCAGTTTCTTGACCCGCTTGGTGTCGTTGGCCGACACCCCGGTGCGCCCCTCCAGCCGGCGAGTGCGGGTGGTCGGCTTGTGCTCGAAGAGGTGTCGGCGATTGGCCTGCTCACGAACCAGCTTGCCGGTTCCGGTGCGCCGGAACCGCTTCGAGGCTCCGCTGTGGGTCTTGGCTTTGGGCATCTGTCCTCAGTTCTGGGGTCACTTCGATGGTTGGGTCTCGCTGTTGGGCGCGGGCGCGGCCGCGGGGCTCTCGGCTTGCTGCGCCGCCCTGGCCCGAGTCTTCGCGCCGCGGTGCGGCGCCAACACCATGGTCATGTTGCGGCCGTCTTGCTTGGCCGCGGTCTCGACGAATCCGTAGTCGGCGACATCGGCGCCCAGGCGCTGCAACAGCCGATAGCCCAACTCGGGCCGCGACTGCTCACGTCCGCGGAACATGATTGTCACCTTGACCTTAGACCCCGCCTCCAAAAACCGGATCACGTGACCTTTCTTGGTCTCGTAGTCGTGATCGTCGATCTTGGGACGCAGCTTTTGTTCCTTGACCACGGTCTGTTGCTGGTGTTTGCGAGACTCGCGCGCTTTCTGCGCCGCCTCGTATTTGAACTTGCCGTAATCCATGATCTTGCAGACCGGTGGCCTGGCGTTCGGCGCAACTTCAACGAGGTCGAGGTCGGCGTCGGCGGCGACGCGAAGTGCGTCTTCGATGCGCACAATGCCTACCTGCTCGCCTCCCGGGCCGATCAGTCGGACCTCAGGTACGCGGATGCGCTCGTTGACGCGGGTCTCAGTGCTGATGGGACCTCCCTGATGTCGGTGGCCCGACTCCTCCTCGGACCGCTGCGTGGTCCGCATCGTCGCCGGGCAGGTGTTTCCGGTCACGACCGGCCGCGCCGGATCTAGCGTTCGAAATTCCACGCCACCAGCAAAAAAGCCCTGCATAAGCAGGGCCCTGTGCCGACCGGTCGCAGTCTAAACCGCCTGCGGAGGCAGAACCGCCACCGCACGGTACCGCTGACCGGACCGTTGAGCCTGCGGAACGATTCCGTGGCCAACGGTGGGAGTGGGACTCCACTTACTGCCCCTGGCCTTCGCCGGGACGGTCGCAGCTCGAGTCTAGCAGTGTTGGCGAGCCGACCAATAGCTAACTGGCCGATCTTTCACCCGCGTGCTGCACGGGCAATTCCCCGATTGAACGAATATCCTCGCCAGCTGTGACAGTCACCACCGGCCGGCCGGCCTCCCGGTACCCGTGGTTGCCCGCGGCCGCCGGTTGGACGGTCGGCGTCATCGCTACCCTGTCGCTGATCGCCAGCGTGTTGCCGCCGGTTCGGTGGGCCATCAAGGTGCCGCGCGAGTTCATCAACGACTACCTGTTCAACTTTCCCGACACCAGCATCGCCTGGTCGTTCGTGCTGGCGTTGTTGGCCGCGGCGCTGACCGCACGGAAACGCGTCGCCTGGTGGCTGTTAACCGGCAACCTGATCATTGCCGCGGTGCTGAATATCGAGGATCTGACCGCAAGCGATCGCACGTCGATGGACCTTGTCGGCGGATCGCTGGGGCTGGCGCTGCATACGGCCGCCATCGCGCTGCTGGTTGCCGGCTACCCCCAATTTTGGGCCAAGGTCCGCCGCGGCGCGCTCCTCAAGGCGGCGGCAGTCCTCATCGCCGGGTGGGTGGTGGCAATCCTGCTGTCTTGGGGGTTGGTCGAGCTGTTCCCGGGGTCACTGGAACGGCCGGACCGGCTGCCCTACGTGGCAAACCGGGTGGTGGGCTTCGCCGTCTTCGGCCAGAACTTTTTCGCGGGCCGACCGGAGTTCATCCTCAACGCGATCTTCGGGCTCTTCGGTGCGCTCGCGCTGACCGCAGCGGCTATCGTGCTGTTTCAATCTCAGCGCGCCGAGAACGCGCTGACCGGCGAGGACGAATCGGCCATCCGCGGGCTGCTCGAGCTGTTCGGGAAAAACGACTCACTGGGATACTTCGCCACCCGCCGCGACAAATCGGTGATTTTCGCGCCCAACGGCCGCGCTGCAATCACTTACCGAGTCGAGGTCGGCGTCTGCCTGGCTAGCGGCGACCCGGTCGGCGACCCGAGAGCATGGCCGGCGGCCATCGACGCATGGCTGCGGCTGTGCCAGACCTATGGCTGGGCGCCGGGGGTGATGGGCGCCAGCGCGCAAGGAGCCAAAGCATTTCGGGATGCCGGCTTGAACGCTTTGGAGTTGGGCGACGAGGCCATCGTGCACACCGCTGAATTCAAATTGTCGGGCCCCGATATGCGTGCAGTGCGCCAGGCAGTCACCCGGGCACGCCGGGCCGGGCTTACGGTGCGTATCCGCCGTCATGGCGAAATTGCCGCGGACGAGATGGGGCAGCTGATCAAGTATGCCGATGCCTGGCGAGACACCCAAGCCGAGCGGGGCTTCTCGATGGCGCTGGGGCGACTCGGCGACCCGGCCGACGCCGATTGCCTGCTGGTCGAGGCCTTAGGCCGGTACAACCAGGTGACGGCGATGCTGTCCCTGGTGCCCTGGGGCCCGAACGGGGTTTCGCTGGATCTGATGCGCCGATCCCCCGAATCGCCCAACGGCACCATCGAGCTCATGGTCAGTGAGCTGGCCTTGCAAGCGGAACACCTTGGCATCAGCAGAATTTCACTTAACTTTGCCATGTTCCGCTCTGCGTTCGAGCAGGGCGCACAGCTCGGCGCCGGCCCGGTCGCTCGGCTGTGGCGTGGGTTGCTGGTGTTCTTCTCGCGCTGGTGGCAGTTGGAGACGCTGTACCGCTCGAACATGAAATACCAGCCCCACTGGCTGCCCCGCTACGCCTGCTACGAGGATGCTCGACTGATTCCGCGGGTGGGGGTGGCGTCGGTGATCGCGGAGGGTTTCCTGGTATTGCCGTTCAGCCGCCGCAACAAATACCACACCGGTCACCACTCGGCTGTGCCGCAAGTGCTGATGAAAACCGGGCTTTTGCACCACGACGGCACGGCGCCTGATATCTCTGGGCTCGCGCAGGTCCGCCTTTCCGAGGGCGAAGTCCGCCGGCGGCTTCCCCAGCAGATGCGGGTCCGACTTACCAAGCTGAAGACTCTGCAAGACAATGGTATTGACGCCTACCCGGTAGGAATCCCGCCCAGTCACACGATCGCGCAGGCGCTGGCGACCAACGAGCAAGCAACCCTGTCGGTGTCCGGCCGCGTGCTGCGGATTCGCGACTTCGGCGGTGTGCTGTTTGCTCAGCTGCGCGATTGGTCCGGGGAAGTGCAGGTGTTGCTGGATAATTCGGTGCTCGAACGCAGCCGCGCCGCAGATTTCAGGCGTGCTGTCGACTTGGGCGACCTGATCGAGGTGACCGGCCGGATGGGATTCAGCAAGAGGGGCACCCGGTCGCTGATCGTGCACGGCTGGCGGTTAATCGGCAAGTGTTTGCGGCCCTTACCCGACAAGTGGAAGGGGTTGGCCGATCCGGAGGCGCGGGTGCGCATCCGCTACGTCGACCTGGCGATCAATGCCGATTCCCGGCAGCTGATCGCCGCCCGCAGCAGCGTGCTGCGCGCAATTCGGGAGACGTTGATCGCCAAGGGCTTCCTCGAAGTCGAGACGCCGATCCTGCAGCAGATCCATGGCGGTGCCACGGCGCGCCCGTTCATCACCCACATCAACACCTACGACTTGAACCTATATCTGCGCATCGCGCCCGAGTTGTACCTCAAACGGCTGTGCGTCGGCGGTGTGGAGCGGGTATTCGAGCTGGGCCGCGCGTTTCGCAACGAGGGTGTCGACTTCAGCCACAATCCGGAATTCACCCTGCTGGAGGCCTACCAGGCGCACGCCGACTACCTGGTCTGGATCGAGGGCTGCCGGGAACTGATTCAGAATGCCGCGCAAGCCGCCAACGGCGCGGCTGTGGTGATGCGTCCCCGAATCTCCAACGCCCAAGTTGGCGCCGGCGGCAGCCTGGAACCGGTCGACATCTCCGGGCACTGGCCGGTGAAGACTGTGCATGACGCGGTCTCCGAGGCGCTCGGCGAGCATGTCGACCCCGGCACGGGCCTGGCCACCCTGCGCAAACTGTGCGACGCCGCGCGAATCCCGTATCTGACCCGGTGGGATGCCGGCGCGGTGGTGCTGGAACTCTACGAGCATCTGGTCGAGGCACGCACCGAACAGCCGACCTTCTACATCGACTTCCCAACGTCCGTGTCGCCGCTGACCCGGCCACATCGCAGTAAGCGTGGGGTCGCCGAACGGTGGGATCTGGTGGCCTGGGGCATCGAGCTGGGAACCGCCTATAGCGAGCTGACGGATCCGGTCGAGCAGCGGCGCCGACTGCAGGAGCAATCGCTGCTGGCCGCCGGCGGCGACCCGGAAGCCATGGAACTCGACGAAGACTTTCTGCAGGCCATGGAGTACGCCATGCCGCCGACCGGAGGTCTGGGTCTGGGCGTCGACCGGGTGATCATGCTCATCACCGGTCGCAGTATCCGCGAGACGCTGCCCTTCCCGCTGGCCAAACCGCGGTAACCGATCGTTGCGTCGTCGCGGCCGCGTTTCCCAGCCGTGATGATTTCTTAGGCGCTGGCCCGTCGCCGCGGTCGCGGCGGGGTGCTGACCGGCACGCCCAGTGTTTCGGCAAGAAACTTGCCGGTGTAACTTTCCGGCACCGCAGCGATGTCTTCCGGGGTGCCTGCTGCCACGACGGTACCGCCTTCGGCACCCCCCTCGGGTCCCATGTCGATGATCCAGTCCGAAGTCTTGATCACGTCCAGGTTGTGCTCGATGATGATCACCGTATTGCCTTTGTCGACAAGGCCATTGATCACGTCCAGCAGCTTGCGAATATCCTCGAAATGCAAACCGGTGGTGGGTTCGTCGAGGATGTAGACCGTCCGACCGGTGGAGCGCTTCTGCAATTCTGAAGCCAGCTTTACTCGCTGCGCCTCCCCCCCGGACAACGTCGGGGCCGGCTGACCCAGCCGCACATAGCCGAGGCCGACATCGACCAGAGTGCTCAGGTAGCGATGAATCCCGGTAATCGGCTTGAAGAACTCCGCCGCCTCCTCGATCGACATGTCCAGCACCGCGGCGATGGTCTTGCCCTTGTAGTGCACTTCCAGAGTTTCCCGGTTGTAGCGAGCGCCGCGGCACACTTCGCACGGCACGTACACATCAGGCAGGAAGTTCATCTCGATCTTGATGGTGCCGTCCCCCGAACACGCTTCGCAGCGGCCGCCTTTGACGTTGAAGGAGAACCGGCCCGGCTGATAGCCGCGGACCTTGGCCTCGGTGGTGGCGGCGAACAACGTCCGGATCTTGTCGAACACCCCGGTGTAGGTGGCCGGGTTGGATCGCGGTGTCCGCCCGATCGGTGACTGGTCGACCCGCACCAGCTTGTCGACGTGGTCGAGACCGGTCACCCGGGTGTGCCGGCCCGGTACTTGCCGGGCGCCGTTGAGTTTGTTGGCCAGCACTGCCGCCAAGATGTCGTTGACCAGCGTCGACTTTCCGGATCCGGACACGCCGGTCACCGAGGTGAGCACGCCCAGCGGGAAGGACACGTCGATCTCGCGCAGGTTATGCTCGCGTGCGCCGACGACCGTCAGCTGCCTGCGCTTGTCGACAGGGCGCCGGATCGCCGGTGTCTGGATACTCTGCGCACCCGACAGGTAGGCGCCGGTGATCGAGTTCTTGTTGCGCAGCAGCTCGTCGTAGGTTCCGCTGTGCACGATCTGCCCGCCGTGTTCGCCGGCGGCCGGGCCGATGTCGACGATCCAGTCGGCATGCGCGATGGTGTCCTGATCGTGTTCGACCACGATCAGGGTGTTGCCTAAATCCCTTAATCGGGTAAGGGTCTCGATGAGTCGCCGGTTATCGCGCTGATGCAGTCCGATGGAGGGCTCGTCGAGCACGTACAGCACACCGACCAGCCCCGAGCCGATCTGGGTGGCCAGCCGGATGCGTTGCGCCTCACCGCCGGACAGTGTCGCGGCAGCCCGTGACAGGGAGAGGTATTCCAGCCCGACGTCGAGCAGAAACCCCAACCGCGACTGGATCTCTTTGAGCACCTGCCCGGCGATGGCCTGCTCTCGCGGGCCGAGGGTGAGTGCACTCAGGAAATCCGCGCATTCGGAGATCGACAGCTCGCAGACCTCGGCGATCGATTTCGTGCCGCGTTCACCCGCCGCCAGCGTCACAGCCAGGATTTCCGGCCGCAGCCGAGTACCCCTGCACTCCGGGCACGGCACGTCACGCATGAAGCCCTCGTAGCGCTCCTTCATCATCTCGGACTCGGTCTGGGCCATTTTGCGCTGCAGGAACGCCATGACGCCTTCGAAGTCGGCGTAGTAGGAGCGGGTTCGGCCATACCGGTTGCGGTAGCGCACATGTACCTGCTCGTCGCAGCCTTCCAGGATCGCCTTGCGGGCCCTGACCGGCAGCTTGCGCCACGGGGTGTCGACGTCGAAGCCCATCGTCTCGCCGAGCCCGGCCATCATCCGGGTGAAATAGTCGGCGGCGTGGCCCATCGACCAGGGTGCCACCGCTCCCTCGGCCAGGGTGAGCTCCGGATCGGGCACCACCAGGTCGGGGTCGACCTCTTTGCGGATACCCAGCCCGCTGCATTCGGGGCACGCGCCGTAGGGTGAGTTGAACGAAAACGACCGCGGCTCTAAATCGTCGACGGCCAGCGAGTGGCCGTTCGGGCAGGCGAGCTTCTCGGAGAACCGCTGTTCGCGGGGACGGTCGTGGTCATGGGCGCGATCGTCGGGGAACTCTAATACGACGATGCCGTCGGCCAGGTTCAGCGCAGTTTCCACCGAGTCGGTGAGCCGCTGTTTGGCGCTGGCCTTGACGGTGAGCCGGTCCACCACGACCTCGATGTCGTGCTTTTCCTGTTTTTTCAGCTTCGGCGGGTCGGTCAACGGGGCCACCACACCGTCGACCCGGACCCGGCTGTAGCCCTGGCTGTTGAGCTTCTCGAACAGGTCGGCGAACTCGCCCTTGCGGGTGCGCACCACCGGGGCCAGCACCTGAAACCGGGTGCCCTCCGGCATCGTCAACACCTGGTCGACGATTTGCTGCGGGGTCTGCCGAGCGATCCGCTCACCACAGACCGGGCAATGCGGGGTGCCGGCTCGCGCGTAAAGCAACCGCAGATAGTCATACACCTCGGTGATGGTGCCGACCGTGGAGCGCGGATTGCGGTTGGTTGACTTCTGATCGATGGACACCGCCGGGGACAGGCCCTCGATGAAGTCGACGTCGGGCTTGTCCATCTGACCCAGGAACTGGCGGGCGTAAGCCGACAGCGACTCCACGTAGCGGCGTTGCCCCTCGGCAAAGATGGTGTCGAATGCCAGCGACGACTTGCCCGAGCCGGACAGGCCGGTGAAGACGATCAACGCGTCGCGCGGCAAATCAAGGTCGACGCTGCGCAAGTTGTGCTCGCGCGCACCCTTGACGATCAACCGGTCAGCCACACTGTTCCCTTCAGCGGACGCAATACTCACCCATGCTAAGTGTCTGTATCGACAGGCACCGCCCGGCCAGTAGCCTGGTGCTGATGACAATCCGCGTCGACGACAACTACACCGGGCACGTCGAACCCGGCACCGCCGCCCGCCGCACGCTGCCCGGGGCCACAATCATCAAGGCTTCGGTGGGCCCGATGGACAACAATGCCTACCTGGTGACGTGTTCGCAGACCGGGGAAACTCTGCTGATCGACGCCGCCAATGATGCCGAGCTCCTCATCGACCTGGTGCGACGCTACGCCCCCCAGGTGTCGCTGATCGTCACCAGCCACCAGCACTTCGACCACTGGCAGGCGCTGGAGGCCCTAGCCCGAGCCACCGGTGCCCCGACCGCTGCGAACGCCATCGACGCCGGCCCGCTACCGGTCAAGCCGGACCGTTTGCTAGCGGGCGGGGACACCGTACCCATCGGCAAGCTCAGGTTCGACGTCATCCACTTGCGCGGCCACACCCCCGGATCGATCGCGCTGGCGCTGGACGGACCCGCCACCGGCGGGATCACCCAACTGTTCACCGGAGACTGCCTGTTCCCGGGCGGTGTCGGTAAGACGTGGAAAGCCGATGACTTCACGCAACTCCTCGACGACGTCACCACGCGGGTGTTCGACGTCTACGGCGACTCCACCGTGGTCTATCCCGGTCATGGCGACGACACCACGTTAGGCGCAGAGCGACCCAGCCTCGTTCAATGGCGCGAACGCGGCTGGTGACGTGAACCGCGAGAGTGCAACTGGCGACGCCCACACTCGAGAAATAGGTCGGCAGTTGCACTTTCGCGGTAAAGGTAAGTCTCGTCTATCGGCGGGGCGGTCACACGGACGAGCGGTGGGCGCACCTCACGACGTGGTGTGCACGATCAGCACGTCGGTCTTGGCTCGGCGCGACACGTTGGCCGGTACCGATCCCAGCAAACGACCCGCGATGGTGCTCAAACCGACATTGCCGACGACTAGGAGATCCGCATTGACCTCGTCGGCGAGCCCGACCAGGGCATCGACCGGGGCGCCGACGACCGACCGTTCTTCGACATTTTTCGCTCCAGCGGCCTTCGCCCGTTCGGATGCCTCGCGCAAAATGGCGTAGACGGGGGCGCTGCCCGACACCTTGTAGCTTTCGTCCCTCAGGACGTCAGCGGCCCGTGGGTCCTCATGGGCGGGAAGGTATGCCGTTGCGACGATCAGCTTCGCGTCCGACCCGGCGATCGCGCCGGCCCGATCTACCGCACGCAGCGACGAGTCTGAGCCGTCGGTTCCGACCACCACGGTCCGATAGGCGCTCATCTACCCTCCCAGTGTCGGTTGCTACGCCAAACCAAGACACTAACGCGTTGCCGGATACGGGGGGTCCGTTCTGCTCGGAACACTCGATACCGCCGTGCTGGCCGCCTCGTGATCGGTAACCGGGTCCGGTGCAGGAGCCTTACAGTGACAACCATCATGGCCGTCTCGATTGCCGAAGTGCCCGCGAGCGCGATTGCGGAAGACAGCCCGCCTGGCCGGTCCCTGAGCAGGGCGTTCGATCCGCTCGCGGTGGCAGTGACGGCCACCGTCGTCAGCGGCGTCGCCGCCGGCCGGCCGTCGCTGTGGTTCGACGAGGGCGCGACCATCTCGGCGTCGGCCAGCCGCTCGTTGCCGCAACTGTGGCGCCTGCTGGGCCATATCGACGCTGTGCACGGGTTGTACTACCTGCTGATGCACGGCTGGTTCGCCATGTTCCCGCCGACAGAGTTCTGGTCGCGGGTGCCGAGTGCACTGGCTGTTGGGGCCGCAGCGGCCGGCGTTGTGGTTTTCGCCCGGCAATTCGCGACGCGAACGACCGCGGTGTGCGCCGGTATTGTCTTCGCGATCCTGCCGCGGGTGACTTGGGCTGGGATCGAAGCGCGACCCTATGCCCTGGAGGCGGCTGCCGCGGTCTGGCTGACCCTCTTGCTGGTGGCCTCGGTACGCCATAACCGGTGGTGGCTGTGGCTGCTCTACGCGCTGGCGTTGATGGTGTCGATTTTGCTCAGTATCAACCTGTCGCTGCTGGTGCCGGTCTACGCCGCGACGCTGGCGGTGCTCCCCCACAGCAAGTCCGTCGTCAGGCGGTGGGCAGTCACCTCTGCGGCCGCGCTGGCCATCATGACGCCGTTCATCGTGTTCGCCCACAGCCAGGTCTGGCAGGTCAAGTGGATCTCAACGCTCAAGCGCAGCCTCTTCCTCGACATCGTGCACCGCCAGTATTTCGATCACAGTGTTCCGTTCGCGGTTCTCACCGGCGTGGTGGTCGTGACCGCGATCGTGGTCCGGCTCACCCGTCGACAGGTCCTGCCGGCCGATACGCGCCGCCTCCTGACCATCTGCATCGCCTGGATCGTCATTCCCACCGGCGTCGTCGTTATCTATTCGGCGATCGGCGAGCCGATGTACTACCCGCGTTATCTGATCCTCACCTCGCCGGCGGCCGCAGTCGTGCTAGCGGTCTGCATTGTCATGATCGCCCGCAGACCGTGGCCGGTCGCCGCTGTGGTGCTGGTGCTCGCGGCTGCTGGCTTCCCGAATTATCTTTTCACCCAGCGCGGTCCGTACGCGAAAGAAGGCTGGGACTACAGTCAGGTTGCCGACGTGATCAGCGCTCACGCCAAACCGGGTGACTGCTTGCTGGTCGATAACACCGTGGGCTGGTTGCCCGGGCCGATTCGGGCACTGCTGGCGACCCGGCCGGCAGCCTTCGCTCCGTTGGCCGACATCGGACGCGGCGACCAGGGACCCGAGCACGGCCACCTGTGGGACGGGCACGTCGCGATATGGCTGGTGTTGCCCCGGCTCGACAAGTGCACCACGGTGTGGGCCATCTCCAGTCGCGACACAACACTGCCTGACCACCAAAGCGGCCGGTCGTTGCCACCCGGCCCGCTATTGGGTCACGCGCCGGTGTATCAATTCTCCGGCGAGCTCGGATTCCGCATTGTCCAGCGCTGGCAGTTCCACCGCGCCCAGGTCGTCGAGATGACGCGCTGAGAGCGTCCGCTCCTACCGGTGCTGACCGTAGCGTGGGGCGAACGCCTCGGCGGGAAACACACCGGTGGCTTGCACCGCCGTGCGGATCATCTTGGCCAGCCCGTGCAGCTCGCCGGCCTGATCGTCGGACAGCACCCGCCACGGCGCATACCCCAGCTCGTCGGTGAGGTCCTCGAGTCTGGACCGCAGGTCGGTGCCGGCCTGGGTCAGCTCTCCGGTAGCGTGCATAAGCCCGCGCGCCACCAGGCCCTCGATAGCAGCGTTCCATTCGTCGTTGCTCCACCCGCGCGAGCGGCGGGCCCACTCGGGGTTGAAACCGATTCCCGTCGCGGTGTGGGTGATCAACGCGTCCAGGCCGCTGACACCATTGGCGACCAACGCGGCGATGTGCCCGTCGCCGCGGTATTCGCGCAACAACGTAATGGCGTGCCACAACTCGACAATCGGGGTATCCGGCCAGGGCAGTTCGGCGTGGCCGGCGTACAACGGCCGGCCGTCGGCGTTGGGGATCGACTCCGCGACCCGACGCAACAGCGTCGCCGCGCGGGCCAGTTCCTCGGAGCGGCTGAGCTCGTCACCGAGCACCCGCGGCAGCGCCGTCGCGACGATCTCGTAACGCACCCGCGTCACCGTCGCCGGCGGAGCCGTCTCCCAGGAAGCCGGAATCACACTCGCCACTAATTTCGGACTGAAGTTATAGAACGTCGCCGCAACGACATTGGCCGATACTGCACCCATCGGTGCGGACCGGCTGGCGAAATAGTGCGCGACGAAGTCCAAGCCGAGCTCGCCGAACTTCGCGTTGGCTTCGGGTACGAAGTACACGACGGCGTGCAGTGCGTCCAGGGAGCGGGTCAACTGGCCCGCAGTAAAGGCTTCCACGCCACGGACACTAGCGGGCACAGTTTTGGCCCTGGCCGGCGCGGTCGGAAACCAGCATCCCAGCGCGACCAGCACCGAGAACACGACGACCAACCAGCGGGCCGCCAACTGCCGCGGGCCGATATCGCCGTGACGCTCACTTCAGCCCGGCGGCGTCCATCCCGCGCAGTTCCTTCTTGAGGTCGGCGATCTCGTCGCGGAACCGCGCGGCCAACTCGAACTGCAGGTCCCGCGCCGCGGCCATCATCTGCTCCGTCAGGTCTTTGATCAGATCGGCCAACTCGGCGCGCGGCATGTTGGCGGTGACCCGGCCTTCGAAGATGCCCGCGCGGACCGTCCGGCCGGGCTCGCCCTGGGCGCGACGGCCCCGCGACGCATTGCGTCCCGAACCGCCGATCGGGATGGACTCGGCGGCTTCGGTATCGGCAGCCTCGCGGTAGACCTGGTCGAGGATGTCGGCAATCTTCTTGCGCAGCGGCTGCGGGTCGATGCCGTGGGCCTGGTTGTAGGCGATCTGCTTGGCCCGCCGCCGCTCGGTCTCGTCGATGGCCTGCCTCATCGAGTCGGTGATGTTGTCGGCGTACATGTGCACTTCGCCGGAAACGTTGCGGGCGGCGCGGCCGATGGTCTGGATCAGGCTGCGCGTCGAACGCAGGAAACCTTCCTTGTCAGCGTCGAGAATCGCCACCAGCGACACTTCGGGCAGGTCGAGGCCTTCGCGTAGCAGGTTGATACCGACCAGCACGTCGTAGTCGCCAAGCCGCAGCTGGCGCAGCAGTTCGACCCGGCGCAGCGTGTCGACCTCCGAGTGCAGATAGCGCACCCGGATGCCCATCTCCAGCAGATAGTCGGTGAGGTCCTCGGCCATCTTCTTGGTCAGCGTGGTCACCAGTACCCGCTCGTCGGCGTCGGCGCGTTTGCGGATCTCGCCGATCAGGTCGTCGATTTGGCCCTTGGTCGGCTTGACCACGACTTTCGGGTCGACCAGCCCGGTCGGCCGGATGACCTGCTCGACGAACTCCCCGCCGGTCTGGCTGAGTTCATAGGGCCCGGGGGTGGCCGACAGGTACACCGTCTGCCCGATCCGGGCGGCGAACTCTTCCCAGGTCAGCGGTCGGTTGTCACACGCCGACGGCAACCGGAACCCGTACTCGACCAGGTTGCGCTTGCGGGAGATGTCGCCTTCGTACATTCCGCCGATCTGCGGCACGGTGACGTGCGACTCGTCGATGACCAGCAGAAAGTCCTCCGGGAAGTAGTCGAGCAGGGTCGCCGGCGGCGAGCCGGGCCCCCGCCCGTCGATATGCCGGGAGTAGTTCTCGATGCCCGAGCAGAACCCGACCTGGCGCATCATCTCGATGTCGTAGCTGGTGCGCATCCGCAGCCGCTGCGCCTCCAGCAGCTTGCCTTGGCCCTCCAGCTCGGCCAGCCGCTCGGCCAGTTCCTGCTCGATCGTCGAGATCGCGTGAGCCATCCGCTCCGGGCCGGCCACGTAGTGGGTGGCCGGGAAGATCCGCAGCGAGTCGACCTGGCGGATCACCTCGCCGGTCAGCGGGTGCAGGTAGTAGAGCGCCTCGATCTCGTCGCCGAAGAACTCGATCCGCACCGCCAGCTCCTCATAGGACGGGATAATCTCGACGGTGTCGCCGCGCACCCGAAACGTGCCCCGGGTGAACGACAGGTCGTTGCGGGTGTACTGCACGTCGACCAGCAGTCGCAGCAACCCGTCGCGGGGCACCTCGGTGCCGACCCGCAGCTCCACCGAGCGGTCCAGATACGACTGCGGCGTCCCCAACCCGTAGATGCACGACACCGACGCCACCACCACCACGTCTCGGCGCGACAGCAGCGCCGACGTCGCGGAATGCCGCAGCCGCTCCACGTCGTCGTTGATCGAGCTGTCCTTTTCGATGTAGGTGTCTGTCTGGGCGATGTAGGCTTCCGGCTGGTAGTAGTCGTAGTAGGAAACGAAGTACTCGACTGCGTTGTGCGGCAACATTTCTCGCAACTCGTTGGCCATCTGCGCGGCCAGCGTCTTGTTCGGCTCCATCACCAGCGTGGGCCGCTGCAACCGTTCGATCAGCCACGCGGTGGTGGCCGACTTCCCGGTGCCGGTGGCGCCGAGCAGCACCACGTCGCGCTCCCCCGTCTTGATGCGGCGTTCCAGCTCGTCGATGGCCGACGGCTGGTCCCCGGCCGGCGCATGCGGACTGACCACCTGGAAGCGGCCACCGACCCGCACCACGTCCTCGACCGCGCGGTACTCCGAGTGCGCGACGACAGGATGCTCGGTAGCAAAAGCCATAGGACCAGACTAAGCGTGTGGCGTTCAGTGCCGCAGTTCTGCGGTGTCGGTTGGCTTCCGGTCACGGCGAACACCGCAGGACCCGCAGTCAACTTCTGTATCGAGGATAAGCCCGCCTGGCACAGGAGCCGGGATCTGACGTCCTGGCGGCGGGTTCGTCGTGCGTGGGCTGCCGGCTCGCGGCGCGTTGTCGTGGTGCCCGTCATGGGTGGACCGCTTGGCCGGCTAGCCCGAATCCGGATGCGGCAATCTGCGACGCCCTGTGGAGTCGCGGTCGACTGCGGCGGCTGATCCGTTACCGCGCGCATGGACGAGGGTGTCTACAAAGCGCTGCTGACCGAGCGACTACGCCTGACGCTGGTCGCATTCCGGGCATAGGTCCGCCATCGCCCCATTATCCAGCGACTGTGGGGGCCGAACGTTATCGGCACCGTGCGGTCAGCAGACGGTGCCCGACGACGGCTCCGCTCGGGACCGCCGCTCGTGGTGCCGTCGACGCGAGACGAGGGTCTTGCGCACCGGTCGTTTGCCGAGCGGATCGAGCCGGACGATGACAACGAGGCCAAGACGACATGCTGGGCGTTTCCTCATCACGTCACGAGCGTCTCACTCCTACACGTCCATCCGACCCCCTGGCGGATCACAGCCCATCAGCTGTCGAGCATCCGCCGACGCATCACTGTCGCTATCGGAGCCACCTGAGACAGGCCGGATAGCCTTGAGCGCAACGCCGATCACGGTGGCGGCCGCCTGGTGTCGGATGACGTTGAGATAAGGTCGGCGCCCGTGCTGCTCGCGTCAGCTGCTGAACTGACCGCGGACAGTTGGACGCCGCTGAGTTCCACACCGCGACGCGATGCCCGCGCAGCGTAGCTCGAGTGCCTCTCGTCAGCGACGATGCAGCCAGCCAGTGGATTCGGTGGCGACCGGCGGCACCGAGTTGCCGATGCCACCCATCACCTCGAGTAAAGCCAATAGCGTAGCCGGCTCCGTCGTGGCCGGGCTTAGACTGAAGCCATCCACCCACCCAAGCACGAGACGTTCGATCTGGTCGCCGGAACCAACACCGATCCACAGGGCATCGTGCGGGCCGTCGACGAGTACACCGTGCGGCCATGGGGCCTTTATATGGCGCGGCCCACGCCGGGCCGGGCCCAATTCCACTACCTGGAGTCCTGGCTGCTGCCGTCGTTGGGCCTACGGGCCAACATCTTCCACTTCTCCCCCGGCCACCGACGCGACTACGACTATTACCTCGACATCGGCGAATACATTCCCGGCTCGAAGGTGTGGCGTTCCGAAGACCACTACCTGGACCTCGAGGTCCGCACCGGCGCCGGGGTGAGCCTAGGCGACGTCGGAGAACTACTCGACGCCGTTCGCCACGGCCTGTTGGCGCCCGGTGTCGCGGAACAAGCCGTGCGCCGCGCCGTCGACGCGGTCGACGGCCTGTCCCGACACGGTTATGACCTGCAGTGCTGGCTGGCCGCCGCGGGTATGGATCTCACCTGGCGTGGACAATGATGCCCGCCCAACAAAGGGGTGCCACCCGCCTGGCGCTGACCGGCCTGCCCGCCGCACTGCGTGGGTTGCTGCGCGAAGAGCCGGTGCCCGATTGGTGCGACCCCATGCTGGCCACCCTGACCGACCAACGATTTTCGGATCCGCGGTGGATCTTCGAGCGAAAATTCGACGGCGAGCGCTGCTTGGCATTCCGCGACGGCGACCGGGTGCGCCTGTTATCGCGCAATCGCCAGCCACTCAACGGGACCTACCCGGAGCTCGTCGATGCGCTCGCCGCGCAACCGGTCTGCCGCTTCGTCATCGACGGCGAGGTCGTGGCGTTCGAAGGCCGCCGCACCAGCTTCGCCCGGCTGCAGGGCCGCCTGGGGCTCACCGATCCCGAGGCAGCGGTTGCAACCGGCATACCAGTCTTCTACTACATCTTCGACCTACTGCACCTGGACGGGAAGTCCACCACAAAACTACCCCTGCTCTGGCGTAAGAAATTGTTGCGCAGTGCTTTTAATTTTGCAGACCCGCTGCGTTACACCCCGCACCGAGTGAGGGACGGCGTGGCCGCCTACCGTGCTGCGTGCGCCCGCGGCGACGAGGGTGTCATCGCCAAACTGGCCGATGCGCCCTATGAGGGCCGTCGATCACGGCATTGGCTGAAATTCAAGTGTGTCCGCGACCAAGAGTTCGTCATCGGCGGCTACACCGCACCGAAGGGCAGCCGGGTCGAGCTCGGCGCGCTGCTCGTCGGCTACTACCAAGGCGATGATCTGGTCTACGCCGGCAAGGTGGGCACCGGATTCGATCACGCCACGCTGCGGCGCCTGCACAAACGGTTGTCGGCCATCGAACAGGACCGTTCACCGTTCACCCGGGGCGTGCTCCGCGAGGCCGGAACCCGCTGGGTGCGCCCCGAACTCGTCGCGCAAATAGGGTTCACCGAGTGGACCCGCGACGGCAAGCTACGGCACCCGCGCTACATCGGTCTGCGCGCCGACAAGAGCCCCAAGGACGTGGTGAAGGAGACACCGTGATCCCTCGCATCCGGGTCCAGATCACCCACCCCGATCGGGTGCTGTTCCCCGCCGACGGGATCACCAAAGGCGAGTTGGCGGATTACTACTCGTCGGTGGCCGACGTGCTGCTGCCACACCTGAAGGACAGACCGCTAAACGTGCAACGATTCCCCCACGGCATCGGCGCAGGGGGCTTCGTCCAGCAAGACTTCGCCGGCGCGTTGCCGGACTGGATGCAGTTTGCCGAAGTCGCCAAGCACAACGGGACCGTGGTGCACCCGGTGGCCCAACGGCGTGAAGCGCTGGTGTGGCTGGCCAACCAAGACTGCATCACGCTGCACGTGTGGCAGTCGCGCCGGGATCGGCTGGACTGCCCGGACCGGCTTGTTTTCGACCTCGACCCGTCGGACGGTGACTTTCCCACGGTGGTAGCTACTGCTCGCACATTCGCCGACGTCCTCGATGACCTCGGGCTGGCATCCTATGTGCAAACAACCGGATCGCGCGGTTTGCACGTGGTGGTTCCGATTCGCCGCGACGTCGACTTCGACACCGCCCGCGAATTCGCCCGCGGCGTCGCCGAGCTCGTCGCGGCCGATGATCCCGCGCATCGCACCACCGAAGCCCGCAAGGCCAAGCGCGGCCGCCGGGTGTATCTCGACGTCATGCGAAACGCTTACGCGCAGACAGCCGTCGCGCCGTATGCGGTGCGCGCCCGGGCCGGTGCGCCGGTGGCCACGCCGCTGGAATGGGACGAATTAGGCGACCGCGGCCTGCGACCGGACCGGTTCACTATCCGTGACATCAGCAAACGGTTGGCCGGCCAGCGCGATCCGTGGGCCGACCTGGGCCGGCACCGCCGCACACTGTCACGTCCGCGAAACCGCCTTGCCAAGCGCCTCGGGGCCGACAGCCGGCAAAAGCACGGCCGGGGTTGAGCGGTCGGCGTAATCTCTGCAGTTATGAACGCCCCCAAGCATAGCTGGATGATGATCCTCGCCGTGGCGAGCGCCGCAGTTAGCTCACAGCTAACTTCAGCAGCTGCTCACGCCGAACTGCACAACATCACCTACATCGCCAGGGCCGACGGGGTAGCCCCGGATGCTCAGGTCACCTTCCTCATCCACGACGACGAGACCAGCACCGCCAGCCTGGGCGCAATGCCGGGTACGCCCTTCGAAGTCCACACCGTGCTGGCCGATCCAAACAAGGCCGGCATGCAGGTCTCGATCCAGTGGCCATATTCGGCGACCGTGCACTGCGAGATCGACGTGGACGACACCGTCGCCACGCAGGTCGACAAGTTCGTCAGGCCCACACCGGGTAACACCGACCCGATGAACGGCGTGTTGGCCTGCGGCGCTCCGCTTCCCGCCTAGTGCGGGGTCAGCGGGTTACGGTCGCCAGTTCGTGCGGTCGGCCCAATGCCATGCGCGCCGGTAAGCGTCACGCAGCCATAGCTCTTCTGCGTGAGCGTGTGACGCGCGCTGATACTCTTCTCGCTCAACTGGGTTGGCCGTCAGCCAGTCCACGAACAGCAGGGCGTATTGCTGATTGGGCCAGCCGTCGACCCGGACGTGAACATGGGTCGGCCGGCCCGGATCGGCGGAGCCGTAAAGCCGCTTTCGCCACAAACCGGGATCGTCGCTGTGGTCAAATCTGTCGACGGTGCTGCGGGCATCGGCGGTCCCGGCGTCCCCGGTGACGGCCTCGATGCGGGGATAACCCGCCGCCAGCAGTCCCTCGGCCAGGTCGTCGGCGACCGCTAATGAATCCACCGTGACCTGGATATCGATGCTGTCCCTGGCGGCCAGACCGGGCACCGCGGTCGGGCCGACATGGTCGACCCGCACCGCCTGTGCACCGCAGGCGGCCTTGATGCGGGCAACGATGCGCGCCGCCTGAGCGGCCCAAGTGGGGTCGGCCGGGGTCAACCGCTGGGGCGGTGCGACGACCCGGCGGGTGCGCAGATTGTGTGCGAACGGCAGGATCCGGTCGGTCCACACCCGGCGGGCGTGCTCGGCCAACGCTTCTGGCGTACCCGAATTGTCCAGCCAGATGTCGGCGACAGCGCGGCGCTGCGCGTCGGTGGCCTGTGCGGCGACGCGGGCTCGGGCGTCGGCTTCGGCCATGCCGCGCTGTTCGACCAGTCGCGCGACACGCACTTCGGCATCGGCGTACACCACCACGACCAACGGGAAAAACGGCGCCATCGCCGACTCCACCAGCAAGGGAATGTCCTCCACGACCACGGCATCCGCGGGCACGTCAGCGAGCAGTTCGGCGCGCCGTTTGGCCACCAGCGGATGAACGATTCCGTTCAGGGTGGCGCGGTTGTCGTCGCTGCTGAATGCCTTGGCTGCCAGCGCCTGCCGATCCAGCGAGCCGTCGGGCAACACAATATCGTGGCCGAATGCCTTGACGAGGGCCGCCAGTCCGTCCGTATCCGGTTCGACGACCTCGCGGGCCATCACGTCACTGTCGAGGATGATCCCCCCGCACCTCGAGAAGGTGGCGGCAACTAAGGACTTACCGGCGCCGATGCCTCCGGTCAGCCCGATCCGCAGCATCGGAAGAATTAGGCGCTGCCGGCCAGCTTCTCCCGCAGCGCGGCAAGTTGCGCGTCACTGGCCAACGAGCCGCCCTGTTGAGGTTCGCTGGGCGAGCCGGCGGCCGACGTATCCTGCTTCGCGGCACCTGCCGCTTCGGCGGCCGCGAACTTCGCCATCTGCGCAGTGTGCATCTTGTGCCGGCGCTCGGCCTCGGCGTAACGCGCCTCCCACTCGGCACGCTGCTTGTCGAAACCCTCCAGCCACTCGTTGGTCTCGGGGTCGAAGCCCTCCGGGAAGATGTAGTTGCCCTGCTCGTCGTAGCTGTCGGCCATGCCGTATTTGGCCGGGTCGAACTCTTCGGTGTAGTCCTCGTTGGCCTGCTTGAGCGACAGCGAAATACGGCGGCGCTCCAGGTCGATGTCGATGACCTTGACCATCGCGTCGTCGCCGACGGCGACCACCTGGTCGGGCACCTCGACGTGCCGCTCCGATAGCTCCGAGATGTGCACCAGCCCCTCGATGCCCTCCTCGACGCGGACGAACGCCCCGAACGGCACCAGCTTGGTCACCTTGCCGGGCACGATCTGGCCGATCGCGTGGGTGCGGGCGAAGTGCCGCCACGGGTCTTCCTGGGTGGCTTTGAGCGACAACGAGACCCGCTCGCGGTCCATGTCGACGTCGAGCACCTCTACAGTGACCTCGTCGCCGACCTGCACCACTTCGGACGGGTGGTCGATGTGCTTCCAACTGAGCTCGGAGACGTGCACCAGACCGTCGACCCCGCCGAGGTCGACGAACGCGCCGAAATTGACGATCGATGACACCACACCCTTGCGGATGGCGCCCTTTTGCAGCTGGTTGAGAAACTCGCTGCGCACCTCGGACTGGGTCTGCTCCAGCCAGGCGCGGCGGGACAACACCACGTTGTTGCGATTCTTGTCCAGCTCGATGATCTTGGCCTCGATCTCCTTGCCGATGTAGGGCTGCAGGTCACGGACCCGACGCATCTCGACCAGCGACGCCGGCAGGAACCCGCGCAGCCCGATGTCGAGGATCAGACCGCCCTTGACAACCTCGATGACGGTGCCCTTGACGGCCTCGTCCTTCTCCTTGAGCTCTTCGATCCTGCCCCAGGCGCGCTCGTACTGCGCGCGCTTCTTGGACAGGATCAGTCGGCCTTCCTTGTCCTCCTTGGTGAGAACCAGGGCCTCTACCTTGTCCCCGACCGACACCACCTCGTGGGGGTCGACGTCGTGTTTGATGGAAAGTTCGCGGGACGGGATGACCCCCTCGGTCTTGTAGCCGATATCGAGCAGAACCTCGTCCCGGTCAACCTTGACGATTGTCCCTTCGACGATGTCGCCATCGTTGAAGTACTTGATCGTCTTATCGATGGCGGCGAGAAAATCCTCGGACGAGCCGATATCGTTGACGGCTACTTGGGGCGAGGTGACGGTGGGACTCGGCATATTGTTGGGTTGCTCCGGACAGCTTGGGTCGTAGGGACAAAGCGGGTTTACCCGTCGAGGCTACTCGACTGCGCGCGCGCCGGACAAACGACACCCGCTCACGTCGAGTGTGCACCCAGCGCGAAAAAATCGTCCGGGAATGATAGCAGGCTGCCGATCCGGCGTTTTGACCGCGCCCCTAGTGTGCGGCCGCGTCCCAGCTGTGCCCGTAACCTACCGAGACCTCCAGCGGGACGTCGAGCGGGTAGGCGCTGCCCATCTTGTCCCGCACCAACGCCTCGACCTGCTCCCGCTCACCCGGAGCGATCTCCAGCAACAATTCGTCGTGCACCTGCAGCAACAACCGCGACTGCAACCGCGACTCGCGCAGCGCCTTGTCCACCTCGATCATCGCCACCTTGATGATGTCGGCGGCGCTGCCCTGGATCGGCGCGTTGAGAGCGGCCCGCTCGGCGGCCTCCCGCACCTGGCGATTACTGCTGTCCAGCTCGGGCAGGTAGCGACGCCGGCCCAGCACCGTCGAGGTGTAGCCGTCCTTGCGGGCCTGCTCGACGACGGCGTGCAGGTAGTCGCGCACGCCGCCGAATCGGGTGAAGTACTGCTCCATCTGGACCTTTGCTTCCTTGGTGGAGATCTTCAGCTGCTGGGCCAACCCGTAGGCACTCAGACCGTAGGCCAACCCGTAGGACATCGCCTTGACGCGACGTCGCAGCTCGGGTGTGACCTCCTCGATCGGCACGCCGAACGCCCGGGACGCGACGAAGGAGTGCAGGTCCTCGCCGGTGCGGAACGCCTCGATGAGTCCGGCGTCGCCGGAGAGGTGAGCCATGATCCGCATCTCGATCTGGCTGTAGTCGGCGGTCATCAGCTCGGCATAACCGGTACCGACCACGAACGCCTCACGGATCTGACGGCCGGCGTCGGTGCGGATCGGGATGTTCTGCAGATTGGGTTCGGTCGAGGACAGCCTGCCGGTCGCCGCGATCGTCTGGTTGAACGTGGTATGAATCCGCCCGTCGGGGGCGACCGAGTTGAGTAATCCGTCGACGGTGACTTTCAGCCGGGTGGCGTCGCGGTGAGCCAGCAGGTGCTGCAGGAATGGGTGCCCGGTCTTGTCGAACAGGGACTGCAGCGCGTCGGCGTCGGTGGTGTATCCGGTCTTGGTGCGCTTGGTCTTGGGCATCGCCAGCTCGTCGAACAGCACCGCCTGCAGCTGCTTGGGCGAGCCGAGGTTGATCTGTTTGCCGATCACCGCGTAGGCGGCCTCGGCGGCGTCCCGGATCTGGCCGCCGAACTGGCTTTGCAGCGCTGACAGCAGATCCATGTCGACCGCGATACCCGCGGCCTCCATTCCGGCCAGCACCGTCTGGACCGGCAGTTCCATCGTGGCCAGCAGCGAGGCGGAGTCGATGCGGGCCAACTCACGCTCCAGCGCGTCGCCCAAATCGGCGATCGCGCGGGCCCGCACGATCGCCGCCTGGACAGCCTGCTGGTCTTCGCCGTCGGCGTCATCTAGGAGGGACAGTTGCTGTCCGGTCTTTTCCGCGCGCAGCTCGCGGCGCAAGTAGCGCAGCGACAGGTCATCGAGGTTGAAGCTGCGTTGTCCGGGCCGGACCAAATAGGCGGCCAGCGCAGTGTCGGAGGTGACTCCGTTCAAGGCCCATCCGCGCCCGGCCAGGGCATGGATAGCCAACTTTGCTTCGTGCAGCGCCTTGGGCTTGTTCGGGTCGGCCAGCCATTCGGCCAGCGCGGCGTCGTCGTCGGGGGTCAGTGCGGTGGTGTCGATATAGCCGGCGTCGCCGTCGGCGGTGGCGATCGCCAGCGCGGAGGTGTCGCCGTCGTAGGCAACGTGGGTGCCTATCACGTCGAGACCGGCCCGGCGCCCGTCCCCGGCGTGCGCGGCCAGCCAAGGCCCGACCGCGCCCGCCTCCAGCACGCCGCCGCGCACGTCGAAGCCCTCGTCGACTTCGGGCAGGCGCCCCCCAGCGGCGGCCAGCGTGTCGAACAGCCGGTCTCGCAACACGCGAAACTCCAGATGGTCGAACAGCTGGTGGATCTTGTCGCGGTCCCAGGGCTGCATGCGCAGCGTTTCGGGGGACGGCGTCAGCGGCACGTTGCGCACCAGCTCGGTGAGCTCGCGGTTGCGTATCACGCCGGCCAGATGCGCGCGCAGCGCGTCGCCCACCTTGCCGGGCACCGCGTCGGCGTGGTCGACCAGTGATTGCAGCGAACCGTACTGGACGATCCACTTCGCCGCGGTCTTCTCCCCCACGCCGGGAATACCGGGCAGGTTGTCGCTGGGATCGCCGCGCAACGCGGCGAAATCCGGGTACTGCTCGGGCGTCAACCCGTACTTCTCGATCACGGCTGCTGGGGTGAAGCGAGTCAACTCGCTGACCCCCTTGCGCGGGTAGAGCACTGTCACGTCGTCGCTGACCAGTTGCAACGCGTCACGATCCCCGGTGACTACCAGCACCCGAAAACCCTCGTCCGCCGCCCGGGTGGCCAGCGTCGCGATCAGGTCGTCAGCCTCGAAACCCGGCTCGGAAAGCACGGTGATTCCCAGGGCGGCAAGCACGTCCTTGGTGATGTCGATCTGGCCGGCGAATTCGTCGGGGGTGGCCGAGCGGGTCGCCTTGTACTGCGGATAGCGGTCGGAGCGAAACGTCTGTCGCGACACGTCGAACGCCGCGGCCACATGCGTTGGGGATTCGTCGCGCAGCAGGTTGATCAGCATCGCGGTAAAGCCGTACACCGCATTCGTGGTCAGCCCGCCGGCAGTTTTGAAGTTGTCCGCCGGCAGCGCGTAGAACGCCCGGAAGGCCAGCGAATTGCCGTCCAACAGCATCAACGTTGGTCTGCCGTCAACGCCCTGGCCGGCGTGCACCGTGGGGCTCGCGGTCCGCGCTGGGCTCACGAACCTAACTCTAGGCATCGGTCCCGACGCCGAAAAAGCACCGGCGGACTCGGTACGCTAGCCGGGTGCTCGCAGCCAGCCGCCGAGAACCGGCGATCGAGGGATGGTTCGCCACCGACGCATCCGGACGACCCCACCTGATCGGCTCGCAATGCCCGCAGTGCGGCACGTACGTCTTTCCGCCCCGCGCCGCCCATTGCCCCAACCCGGCGTGCGACGGCGAGCGGCTGGCTGCGGTCGCGTTGTCCCGGCGCGGCACGCTGTGGAGCTACACCGAAAACCGGTATGCCCCGCCGCCGCCGTATCCGGCCCCTGACCCGTTCGAGCCGTTCGCGATCGCCGCGGTCGAACTGGCTCAGGAAGGGCTGATCGTGCTGGGCAAGGTGGTCGACGGCACGCTGGCCGCTGACTTGACCATAGGCATGGATATGGAACTGACCACGACGCCGCTGTTCACCGATGGGGACGGCGTCGAGCGGATGGTCTACGCGTGGAGGATCGCGTGAGCACGCCCGAACCGGTCTACATCCTGGGTGCCGGCATGCATCCGTGGGGCAAATGGGGCAACGACTTCACCGACTACGGAGTATTCGCCGCGCGGGCCGCCCTGGCCGAGGCGGGCCTGGAGTGGCGGCAGATCCAGCTGGTCGCCGGCGCGGACACGATCCGCAACGGCTACCCAGGGTTTGTCGCCGGTGCGACGTTCGCCCAGAAGCTCGGCTGGAACGGGGTGCCGGTCAGCTCCAGCTATGCCGCCTGCGCCAGCGGCTCGCAGGCGCTGCAAGACGCCCGCGCCCAGATTCTGGCAGGTTTCTGCGACGTCGCGTTGGTGGTGGGCGCAGACACCACACCGAAGGGCTTTTTCGCGCCGGTCGGCGGGGAACGGAAAACCGACCCGGACTGGCAGCGGTTTCATTTGATCGGTGCGACCAACCCGGTCTACTTCGCGCTGCTGGCGCGCCGGCGGATGGATCTCTACGGCGCCACCGCCCGAGACTTCGCCGCGGTGAAGGTCAAGAACGCACGCCACGGCCTGGCGAACCCGAACGCGCGGTTCCGCAAGGAGACCTCGGTCGAGGATGTACTGGCCAGCCCGGTGGTGGCCGACCCGCTGCGGCTGCTCGATATCTGTGCCACCTCCGACGGCGCGGCTGCGCTGGTCGTGGCCAGTACCACGTTCGCCCGCCAACACCTCGGGTCACTTGATGGCGTGCCGTCGGTGCGGGCGGTCAGCACCCGCACTCCGCGCTACCCGCAGCATCTGCCCGAATTACCGGATATCGCAACGGATTCCACTGCGGTGGTGTCGGCCCCGGAGCGGGTGTTCAAGGATCAGATCCTCGACGCGGCCTACGCCGAGGCCGGTATCGGGCCCGAAGACCTCAGCCTGGCCGAGGTCTATGACCTGTCAACCGCGCTGGAGTTGGACTGGTATGAGCATCTCGGCTTGTGCGCCAAGGGTGCGGCCGAGGGTCTGCTGCGCAGCGGCGCGACGACGATCGGCGGCAAGATACCGGTCAACCCGTCGGGTGGGCTGGCCTGCTTCGGCGAGGCGATCCCCGCGCAGGCGATCGCTCAGGTCTGCGAGCTCACCTGGCAGCTGCGCGGCCGGGCAACCGGGCGGCAGGTCGAGGGCGCCACGGTGGGCATCACCGCGAACCAGGGCCTGTTCGGGCACGGGTCCTCGGTGATCGTAGCGCGCTAGCCCGCTTTCCCGCGCGCCGAGCGTGCGGAGTTGTACGGCCATAGCGGCGTGTCGGCGGGCAAACTCGCACGCTCGCGGTCGGGAGCTAGCCGGTCGACGGGGCGTCTTTGGGCGTGTCGAGCGTGTCCAGCACAACTTCCGCCACCCGTTTCATCGTGGTCCGCCGGTCCATCGCGGCCCGCTGAATCCACTTGAACGCCTCCGGCTCGGTCATGCCCTGCTTGGTCTGCAACAGGCCTTTGGCGCGCTCGACGAGCTTGCGGGTCTCCAGCCGGTCAGACAACGTCGCCACCTCGCGCTCCAGCGCGGTGATTTCGTTGAACCGGCTCAGCGCCAGTTCGATCGCCGGCACCAGGTCGCTTGCTGTGAACGGCTTCACCAGATAGGCCATCGCCCCGGCATCGCGTGCACGTTCGACGAGGTCACGCTGGCTGAACGCGGTGAGCATGACGATCGGCGCGATGCGTTTGCTGGCGATCTCCAACGCGGCGTCAATGCCGTCACGGCGCGGCATCTTCACGTCCATGATCACCAGGTCGGGTTTGAGCTGCTCGGCCAGTTCGACCGCCTCCTGGCCGTCGTCGGCCTGGCCGGCGATGTCGTAGCCCTCTTCGCGCAGCATCTCGGCCAGGTCGAGCCGGATGAGCGCCTCGTCCTCGGCAATCAACACTCGGCGTGGGGCGACGGCATCGGCACCCGGCACAGCGGCAGTCATGACGCCATTGTGTCCCGGGCGGCCACGACCGACGACCCCGGGGTTCTGACGCCACGCAACCATCCCGATCCTCTATGGTGGGAGGCCGTAGAAGCCAAGCCCTCGTATCCCAACTGGCAGAGGAAACGGACTCAAAACCCGTACAGTGTGGGTTCGAATCCCACCGAGGGCACCTGGCGCCAATGCCATACACCATCGACCACCGAGCCAAAACCGCCGACGAACGGGTCACCGTCCTTCGCCACCCACAGCCCAGCTCACCCCGCTAGGCTTTCGCCATGGCGGCGAACAAGCACGCCTCTGCGACACGGCTGCGGAGTGACGGTGCGCCGCCGGGGCTCGACTGCGTCGCGGCCGTGCGATCAGGCCCGCGCTCCCGCAGCCGCCACTACGTCGAACGCCTCGCGCGACGCCAGCGCGTGCTGACCATCACCGCATTGCTGGCGGTGCTGATCAGCGCAAGCTTTGCGATCGTGGCATTCCTGACCGGCACCGCAGCAGCAAACTGGTGGGTCGGGTCGATCAATGTCGGCGCCGCGGTGATCTTCGCGGTCATCCCACTGCTCAACCGCTTCGGCGAGCTGGTGGCACCACTTACCTTCATCGGCACTGCGTACGTGTCGGTGTTCGCCGTCTCGTGGGAGACCGGAACCGGTGCGGGCTCTCAGTTCTTTCTTCTGGTCGGGGCATATCTAGTGGTGCTGCTCCTGGGCATCGAGCACATCGCGCTGGCAGTAGCGCTGGCCGCCGTCGCCGCGGGGCTGGTGATCGCGCTGGAGTTCCTGGTCCCGCGCAACACCGGGCTTCAGCCCGACTGGGTGCTGTCCCTGAATTTCGTGCTGACCACGGTGTCCGCCTGCGTGATAGCGGTCGCGACGATGTGGTACGCGCTGCGTGAAGTCCGCCGCGCCGAGGCGGTCATGGAAATGGAGTACGACCGATCCGAGGCGCTGTTGGCCAACATCCTGCCGGCCAGCATCGCGGCCCGGCTCAAGAATCCAGCGCCCGGCGTCATCGCCGACAAGTACGACGACGCCTCCGTGCTGTTCGCGGATATCGCCGGATTCACCGAGCGGGTCGCTGACACACCGCCGGAAATGCTGATCTGTTTTCTGGACCGGCTCTACACCGAGTTCGACACGTTGGTTGACCGGTACGGGCTGGAGAAGATCAAGGTGAGCGGGGACTCTTACATGGTGGTCAGCGGGGTGCCCCAGCCCCGTCCCGACCACGTCGAGGCGCTGGCGGACCTGGCGCTGGACATCGCCGCCACCGCGACCACGCTGACCGATCCGCACGGCAACACCGTGCCGCTGCGGATCGGGCTTGCCAGTGGACCGGTGGTCGCCGGTGTGGTGGGCTCCCGCCGGTTCTTCTACGACGTGTGGGGGGACGCGGTCAACGTGGCGTCGCGGATGGAGTCCACCGACGCCGTCGGGCGGATCCAAGTGCCCGAGACCGTTTACCAGCGCCTGAAGAGCGATTTCGTGTTAGAGGAGCGCGGCGAGGTCAACGTCAAGGGCAAGGGCGTGGTGCGTACCTGGTATCTGGTCGGGCGTAAGCCCGCCGCTGGCTCCGGGGAGGCACATACCGAGGCGACCCAGCAGGCCACCCTCTGACACCGCGGGTAATTGCTGCATCGCAACCGCGGGTATGCAAGACTGCGCGCATGCAACCCACCACCATTCCCAGTCTGTTGCCGCATCTGTGGAAGTCCACTCTGGTCTCGGGCATTGTGGCGCTGGCCCTTGGCATCCTGACGCTGGCATGGCCGGGACTAACCATCTTGGTCGCCGCCATCGTGTTCGGGGTGTATCTGTTGATCATCGGGGTCACGCAGGTCGTCTTCGCGTTCAGCCTGCACGTCTCGACGGGCGGGCGGGTACTGCTGTTCATCAGCGGCGCGGCGGCGCTGATTTTGGCTCTGCTGGCTTTTAGGCACTTCGGAACAGATCCATTCACAGCGATCCTGCTGCTGGCCATCTGGATTGGCGTCGGCTTCCTGTTCCGCGGCGTGGCAACGACGATATCGGCCATCAGCGATCCCACCCTGCCGGGCCGGTGGTGGTCGTTATTTCTCGGTGTGATCAGCCTGTTGGCCGGCATCGTGATGATCGCCTCGCCGTTCGAATCCATCGACATCCTGGCGCTCGTCGTCGGCGTCTGGCTCGTCGTGATCGGCGTGTTCGAAATTGTGACCTCGTTCGGTGTCCGCAACGCCTCCAAGAAACTGCCCACGGCGCCGAGCGACAGTTCGGCCAGGTCTTGACTAACCGATCGTGATCCGCAGAACACTGTGCGTGCTGTCGGCCGACTTGGCTACTACACTACGTCGTAGTAGGCTCGTAACGGGTCGCTGTAGGCCTTGGTACTAGGCCTGCGCAGTCTGGGAGATGACAGATGGACGTCGTCGATATTTCGCGGTGGCAGTTCGGTATCACCACCGTCTATCACTTCATCTTCGTGCCGCTCACCATCGGTTTGGCGCCGCTGGTCGCGGTCATGCAGACAGTGTGGACGGTCACCGACAATGTCGCCTGGTACCGGCTCACCAAGTTCTTCGGCAAGTTGTTTTTGATCAACTTCGCGCTCGGCGTGGCCACCGGGATCGTGCAGGAATTCCAGTTTGGCATGAATTGGAGCGAGTACTCCCGGTTCGTCGGAGACGTCTTCGGCGCACCATTGGCCATGGAAGGCCTGGCCGCCTTCTTCTTCGAATCCACCTTCATTGGGCTGTGGATCTTCGGCTGGGGCCGGCTGCCCCGGGTGATACACCTGGCGTGCATCTGGATCGTCGCCATCGCCGTCAACGTGTCCGCGTTTTTCATCATTGCGGCGAACTCGTTCATGCAGCACCCGGTCGGTGCACACTACAACCCCGCGACGCGACGGGCCGAGTTGACCAGCATTGCCGCGTTACTGTCGAATAACACCGCACAGCGCGCCTTCTGGCACGTCGTCACCGGTGGGTTTTTGACCGCGGGAACCTTCGTCGCCGCGATATGCGCCTGGTGGCTGGTCCGCGCCCCACGCACCGACGATGCCCGCACCATGTACCGCCCAGCCACCATCCTCGGGTGCTTCGTGGCCCTGGGCGCCACCGTCGCGTTGTTCTTCACCGGGGATTCCCAGGGCAAGCTCATGTTCCGCCAGCAGCCGATGAAGATGGCCTCGGCCGAGTCGTTGTGCGATACCGAAACCGATCCGGACATGTCTTTGCTGACCATCGGCACGCACAACAACTGCGACAGCGTCACCCCGGTGATCAAGATGCATTATGCGCTGCCGTTTTTGGCCGAAGGCCGGTTCAGTGGCGTGACGCTGCAAGGAGTGCACCAGCTGCAACGGGAATACCAGCAGCGATTCGGGCCCGGGAACTACCAACCGAACCTGTTCGTCACCTATTGGTCGTTTCGAATAATGATCGGCTTGCTCGCGGTTCCGCTTTTGTTCGCACTGACCGCGTTGTGGCTGACCCGCAGGGGGCGACTACCGGACCAGCGCTGGTTTTCCCGGTTTGCGCTGCTGACCATTCCCACCCCGTTCCTGGCGAACATGGCGGGTTGGGTGTTTACCGAGATGGGCCGTCAACCCTGGGTGGTGGCTCCCAACCCGACCGGTGACCAGATGATTCGGATTACCGTGCGCGAAGGGGTCTCGCACCATGCCCCGGCCATGGTGGTTGTTTCGCTGGTGACCTTCACCCTGGTCTACGGGGTGCTCGCGGTGATCTGGTTTTGGCTGCTGAAGCGCTACACCGTAGAAGGGCCACAGGAACACGACGCGCAACCGGCCGCACCCGCGCCGACCGGCGCGGACGAGGTGGCCCCGCTGTCGTTCGCCTACTGACAGCCGACCGGAAAGGAGCTGATTAAGTGGGCATCCAAGAGCTCTGGTTCGTCATTATGGCCGCGTTGTTCGTCGGCTTCTTCTTGCTCGAGGGCTTCGATTTCGGGGTGGGCATGCTGATGGAACCGTTGGCCCGCGTCGGCACCGGCGACCGGGAAAAGCGACGACGTGCCGCACTCAACACCATCGGCCCGTTCTGGGACGGCAACGAGGTGTGGTTGATCACCGCCGGCGCCGCGATGTTCGCCGCATTTCCCGGCTGGTACGCCACGGTGTTCTCGACGCTGTACCTGCCGCTGCTGGCAATCCTGTTCGGCATGATCGTGCGCGCGGTCGCCATCGAATGGCGCGGCAAAGTCGATGACGCGAAGTGGCGCGGCTGGGCCGACTTCGCGATCGCGGCCGGATCCTGGCTCCCTGCGCTGTTGTGGGGCGTGGCGTTCGCGATTTTGGTCCGCGGACTTCCGGTGGACGCCGACCACCATGTTGACCTGTCTATCGGCGACGTGCTCAACGTCTATACGCTGCTGGGCGGTCTCGCCACCGTTGGATTGTTCCTGCTCTACGGCGCGGTGTTCATCGCGCTGAAAACATCGGGTGAAATCCGCGATGACGCCCTGCGGTTGGCCGCGTGGTTGTCGCTGCCGGTGACGCTGCTGGTCGCCGGTTTCGGGGTGTGGACCCAGCTGACCTACGGCAAGACCTGGACCTGGTTCGTGCTGGCGATCGCGGTGGTCGCGCAACTGGCGGCGGTGGCGCTGGTGGCTGCCCGCAAGTGGGAAGGCTGGGCTTTTCTGTGCAGCGGGATAGTCGTCGCTGCGGTGGTGGTGTTGTTGTTCGGGGCCCTGTATCCGAACTTGTTGCCCTCCACGCTCAACCCGGCATGGAGCTTGACAGTCGCCAACGCGTCGTCGACGACCTACACGCTGAAAGTCATGACGTGGGTCGCGCTGACTCTGGCACCACTGGCAATCCTGTATCAGGGCTGGACGTATTGGGTTTTCCGGCAACGTATTTCAGTCGAAAGGATACCGCCGTCGAGCGGCCTGGCCAGACACATGTCCTGAGCCCGAGCAGTCGCGCGCCACTGGACCCTCGACTGTGGCGGGCATCTGCGCCGCTGCGCCACTTCCTGACCGCTACGGTAACCTGCGGTGTGATGATCTCTGGCTGCGCAGTCGGTTCGGCGATCGTGCTGGCGCACATCGTTTCCCGGGTCATCGAACACCCTGTCGCAGGCAGCCTGCGCCAGTGGAGACCCGCATTGTTCATCCTGTTGACACTGTGGGCGGTCCGAACCGTCCTGTCCTGGCTTCAGGCCCGGCTGGGCCAGCGCGGTGCCAGCGCGGTGATCGCCGACCTCGCCGGCCAAGTGCTGACCGCGGTCACCGCCCGTGACCCGCGCCGGCTGGCGGCCCAGCACGATGCCGCCGCGGCAGTGGTCACCCGCGGGCTCGACGGCCTGCGACCGTATTTCACCGCGTATCTGCCGGCACTGCTCCTGGCGGCGATCCTGACTCCGGTCAGCGTTGTCGTGATCGCGGCCTACGACCTGAGATCCGCGGTGATCGTAATGATTACGTTGCCGCTCATCCCGATTTTCATGGTCTTGATCGGTTTGGCGACCGCCGAGCGGTCAGCCGCGGCGCTGGCCGCGATGACCACCCTGCAGGCTCGGCTGCTGGACCTGGTCGCCGGCATTCCGACGCTACGGGCACTTGGCCGCGCCAGCGGTCCGGAGCGCCGCATCGCCGAACTGGCCGCCGCGCATCGACGTTCGGCCATGGCGACGTTGCGGATTGCGTTTCTCTCGGCGCTGGTGCTCGAACTGCTGGCCATGCTGAGCGTGGCCGTTGTCGCGGTCAGCATCGGTTTGCGGTTATTGTCCGGTGAGATCAGCCTGACCACCGGTTTGACGGTGCTGCTGCTGGCTCCCGACGTGTACTGGCCGATACGCCGCGTCGGCGTGGAATTCCATGCCGCCCAGGATGGCCGCGCCGCAGCCGATCAGGCGTTCACCCTGATCGGGGACTACTCGCCCGCGGTGCGGGGTGCCCAGACGGTGACCGCGCGCGGCGCGGTGATCCGCATCGAGCAACTCAGTGTGGCCGGCCGTGACGGGCTGGCCCCCCGCGAGCTGAGCGCGGTCGTCGAACCCGGCTGCGTGACGGTACTGACCGGTGCCAACGGTGCGGGTAAAAGCACTGCGCTGCAAGTGATCGCCGGCCTCATCGCGCCGACCTCGGGCCGCGTCGCCGTGGCCGGGACCGACATCACCGACCTGCAACCGGCCGCATGGTGGCGACAGGTCGCGTGGCTACCGCAGCACCCGGCGCTGGTGCCGGGCACCGTCGCCGACAACTTAGTTCTATTCGGGCCGCTGGCAGATCCTGGCGCCGCGTGTGCAGCGTCCGGGTTTGATGCGGTCCTGGCCGATCTGCCCCACGGAGCGCACACGATCATCGGGCGCGGCGGCGTCGGGCTGTCCCTGGGTCAACGGCAACGCCTCGGGTTGGCCCGGGCGTTCGGGTCGGCAGCCCCGGTGCTGTTGCTCGACGAACCAACGGCGCATCTGGACGCGGCGACCGAAAGCGCCGTACTGCGCGCCATCGTCGCGAAAGCGCGTGCCGGCGCGACGGTGGTGCTCGTCGGGCACCGCGAACCGGTGCTGGCCATCGGCGACCGTGTCGTCGAGGTCTCATCGGAGCGTCATGCCCATGTCTGACCCGCTGCCGGCCGCTCTACGGCTGCTCCGGCCGCGGCTGCCCCGTCTGCTGCTGGCCGCCGTGCTCGGCGTGCTGTCGCTGAGCAGTGCGCTGGCGCTGGCCGGGACATCGGCGTGGCTGATCACCCGGGCCTGGCAGATGCCGCCGGTGCTGGATCTGTCGGTCGCGGTGGTGGCGGTGCGGACATTCGCTATTTCCCGCGGCGTGCTTCGCTACTGCGAACGGCTGGCCAGTCACGACACCGCGCTGCGCGCCGCCGGCACCGCCCGCGCGCAACTCTATTCCCGCCTGGCGCACGGACCAGCGGATGTCGCAACCCGGTTGCACAGTGGCGAACTGGTGGCACGGATCGGTGCTGATGTCGATCAGCTGGCTGATGTGCTGGTGCGTGCCCTGCTGCCGATCGGTGTCGCGGCGGTGCTGGCCCTGGCCGCGACCGCGGCCGTCGCCATCATCTCCGTGTCCGCCGCGGCGGTCATGGGAACCTGCCTACTGGTTGCAGGTGTGGTTGCACCGTGGCTGGCCGCGCGCGGCGCCGCAGCACAGGAAGCCCTCGCACGCCGACATCTTTCCGATCGTGACGTGTCGGCGATGCTCGCGCTCGAGCATGCACCACAACTGCGGGTCGGCGGCACGCTTCCCGCCGTCATCGCCGAGTCACAATGGCGGCAACGTGACTGGGGACACTCCATCGATGCCGCCGCGCGGCCTGCCGCGGTCGCCGAAGCCATGCCCACCGCCGCGATCGGAGTCAGCGTGCTGGGCGCCGTCATCGCGGGCATCGCGATAGCACCGACGGTCGCGCCAACCACGCTGGCCGTCCTGATGTTGTTGCCGTTGTCGGCGTTCGAGGCCACCGGTGCGCTGCCGGCCGCCGCGATCCAGCTGACCCGGTCGCGGCTGGCGGCGCGGCGTCTGCTAGATCTGACGCCCGCCGACGCGGCACGCGATGTCCAGCCGGGTGCCGCACTGCACCGCACCGAGGCAGCGGGGCGGCTGCGCGCGCAGAACCTGGTCACCGGTTACCGGGGCGCACGACCAGTCACGGTTGATCTGCGCCCGGGCGCACGGCTGGCCGTCACCGGGCCCAGCGGTGCCGGTAAGACGACTCTGCTGATGACCCTTGCCGGTCTATTGCCGGCTGCGCGTGGCGAGGTCACGCTCGACGACACCCCAGTCGATCTGCTCGACGAAGGCCAACTACGACGCGCTGTCGGATTTTTCGCCGAGGATGCCCACGTCTTCGCCACCACGGTCCGGGACAATCTGCTTGTGGCACGCGGTGATTGCCCCGATGACGAGCTGACGTCGGCGCTGCACCGGGTGGGTCTGAGTGAGTGGCTGGCGTGTCTGCCGGACGGATTGGCGACAGAGCTGGCCGGCGGGGCTCAAGCGCTGTCGGCGGGGCAACGCCGGCGGCTGCTGCTGGCCCGGTCGCTGATCTCGCCGACGCGGATCGTGCTGCTCGACGAACCGACCGAGCATCTCGACGCCGCTGATGCCGAGGCTATTCTGCGCAGCCTGCTCGATCCGGGCGGCACGCTGGTCAGCGCAGAACGGACGGTGGTGGTGGCCAGTCACCATCTGCCCAGCGGCCTTCGCTGTGCCGAGCTGCGCCTCGACCCGCTTTAGTATCCTGGCGGGGATCGCCCGTTTTACCCGATCTGCGGCCCCATCCTAAGAGCACACTGTGTCGAACCGCTATCCCTACCCGTACCCACCGGGCACCCACCCCGGTTATCCCCCGCCGCCGTACCCCGGCTACCGGCCCGCCGGACCCAGGAACGGTCTTGGTGTCGCGTCGCTGGTGCTCGCGATTGTCGGGCTGCTGTCGGTCTGGTCGGTGGTCGGCGGGATCACCCTCGGCATCGTCGGTGCGGTGCTCGGCGTCGTCGGGTGGCGACGGGTCAGGCGCGGCGAGGCCGACAACGGCGGGATCGCGATAGCAGGGATCGTGCTGGGCGTCATGGCAGTCATCGTCGGATTGGCCTTCGCCGGCATATGGATTGCATTTTGGAAGGAAGCCGGCGGCAACGACTACCTCGCCTGCCTGCAGAAAGCCGGACCTAACCACGCACTCCAGCAGCGATGCGCCGATCAGTTCCGCGACAAGGTGCAAAACCAGTTCGGCGTCACCTTGACGCCCACGTCGATGCCGTAGCCGGCCATCAGAGGCGCCGGCGGCGCGGCATGAACTCCAGCGACAACAAGACGTAGAGCAAGGCAGGCAGCTGGCTCAATCTCACCAGGACATACCGCCGCTCGCCCAGCGCGTGGAACTTGCGCAGGTAGCGGTACAGCGACTCCAGCGCGATCAGCGGATTGCCGAGGTGGATAAGCCGGTAGCAGACGGCCTGCATACGTCCGCGATGCTTCTCGTCGAAGATTTCCGGGAACGCCGCGAACGCCAGCGACAGACGCTGCGCCCCAGCTTCTTTGGCGGCCATCACCATGTCGACACTGAGCCGCTCGTCGATCCCGTTCGGCGCTCCGCGCCGGCGCCACGGCACGTCGAGCGACAGATCGCTTCCGCCGCCGGCCACCGCGTACCGGTGAAAGCCCTGAACCCGGCCCGCAGCATCCCTGGCGATGATCAGCTGAATCCCCGGATAGCGGCGCTCCAGCGCCCCGTCTAGGGCCATCGAGAATCCGCGCTCGGTATGCGCGCCGCTCGGTGATGCCCGCAACACCTCGATCAGCTCGGCGAGGCGGTCGTCGTCGAGTTCCTGCTCGGCGACGATCTCGGTGGTGATACCGAAATTGCGGGTGCGCTGGACGGCCTGACGCAGGTTGCGGAACTTGCGTCCGGTCATCGCGAAAGTACGCACATCGATGACGACGTCGCGCCCGACCGGCACCGCCCGCAACGACTGGCCGACCACCGCCGCGTCGCTCCACAACGCCAGCCGGCGTTCGCTGCAGCACAGCACCACGACACGCCAGCCGCGGGTGCGGCACATCGCCGCGAAATCGGCGACCAGCCGAGGAAATTGCGCCTCATCACCGATCGGGTCGCCGCTGACCACGGCATAGCCGATGCGGGTCCGGTAAGCCAAGGCTGCGGTGCCATCTGCGCTGAAGTGGTAGCACTTGCGCGTCTGCATGGCGAACGGCGCTAGCGGGTCACCGCTGGTGGCGTTGACCAGTGCCCACACCCGCGGCAAGGCGTCTGCTCGTGGGCGCGCCGTCGTCGGCGACATCAACACCAGCCCCGATCCGGCGATCAGCACATCGCCGACCAGGTCGAAGGACAGCACATGCGCGGCCAGCCCGAGGACCACGATGACGACCGCGACGGCCGCATGTTCGGCGGTCACCGGACGCCCCAGGAAGATGCCGCGGGCGATCAGCGCGACCATCACCAGCATGGTCAGCGACCACTGCAGCCGACCGGCCTCCCAATCGGCGTGGCGGTGATCGTGTACGACCACCGTAATCAGCCAGACCGCCGCGCCGAGCAACGCCACTGCGCCGATCAGACGCGCCGCGGCGGAATCAACGTGGACGACGACCCGTTCGCTGGCGCCCAGTCCGGGTGCGACGTCGACCGATGACTCGTGCACGCCCTACCTCCGGTTGTTCGCTTACTCCGGGCGATTACCCAGAACGGTACGCTGTGATCCCGGTTGCCGTACCGCTACAGCGCGTGTTGCTGCCAGATCGTTGCCCGGCGCTCGACAACCGGCTCAGCGACGTGCACTGGGGAAGTATTTCACGATGCCTTCCTGCACCACGGTGGCGACCAACTGCCCGCCGCGGTCGAAGAAGTGCCCGCTGCCCAGCCCGCGGGAATCTACCGCCACCGGCGACGACGTGGCGTACAGCACCCACTCGTTGAGGTTGGCCTGGCGGTGGAACCACATCGTGTGGTTGACGGTGACGGCAAAGATCCGGTCGAACCCCCACGACAAGCCGTGAGTGGTGATGATCGGGTCCAGCACGGTGGTGTCCGACGCATACACCAGCGTCGCGGCGTGCAGCACCGGATCGTCGGGTATCACGCCGTCGGCTTTGACCCAGACGCGGTTGTAGGACAACCGGTCGCCCTTGTCGCGCATCACCCACGCCGGATCGTTGGTGTAACGCCATTCGATCGGCCACAGCGCGTTGAGGAACTGCGGCACGGTCTTTTCATAACCGCGTAGCAACTCACCCAGTTTCGGCAGGGTATCCGGTTCGGCGACGGCGGGCGGTGCGACATTGTGCTCAAGTCCTCGCCCGCCGGACAGGTGGGACAGCATCGCGGTCGCCACCAGCGTGCCGTCCTGCATCGCGTCCACCCGCCGATTGGCAAACCGGCGCTCGTCGCGGAGTCGCACTACCCGGAATTCGATGTCCTTGGCGGGGTTGCCGCCGTTGATGAAGTGCACCGAAAGCGCATTGGGTGGCAGGTCGTGGACCTGGGTGCGGCTGGCTGCCACGAACGCCTGCGCCATCAGCTGCCCGCCGAACGTCCGCGTCGGATTTTTGCTGGGGTGCGATCCGATAAAGATGTCGTCATCGATGCGGCCCAGATCCAAGACGGCCATCAGCTCGTCGAAATCGGACACGCTTAAACGTCGTCCTCGCCGATGCGGTGCACATGGATCAGGTTGGTCGAACCCACCGTGCCCGGGGGTGCGCCCGCGACGATCACCACCAAGTCGCCGCGTCGGTAGCGGCCTAGTTCCAGCAACGACTGATCGACCTGCCTAATCATCCCGTCGGTAGATCGCATGTGCGCGACGATGAACGTCTCGGTACCCCACGTCATGGCCAGCTGGCTGCGTACCTCGGGAAGATCGGTGAATGCCAGCAACGGCAGCGGGGTGTGCAGACGGGCCAACCGGCGCACCGTGTCGCCGGACTGGGTGAAGGCAACCAGCGCCTTGGCGTCGAGTCGCTCACCGATGTCGCGGGCGGCATAAGAGATCACACCGCGTTTGGTGCGCGGCACGTGTGTGAGCGGCGGAGCGGCGGTCGAATTCTCCTCGACGGCACAAATGATCCGCGACATCGTCCGCACCGCAGCGACCGGATACTTGCCGACGGCGGTTTCCCCCGACAGCATCAGCGCGTCGGCACCGTCGAGCACCGCGTTGGCGACGTCGGACGCCTCGGCCCGGGTCGGGCGCGAGTTCTCGATCATCGAGTCGAGCATCTGAGTGGCCACGATGACGGGTTTCGCGTTCTCCCGGGCCATTTGAATGGCCCGCTTTTGCACCAGCGGAACTTCTTCGAGCGGCAACTCCACCCCGAGGTCGCCGCGGGCCACCATGACGGCGTCGAAGGCCAGCACGACGGCTTCGAGATTGTCGATGGCTTCGGGCTTTTCGAGCTTGGCCACCACCGGTACCCGACGGCCGACCCGGTCCATCACCTCGTGGACCAACTCGACATCGGATGGTGAACGCACGAACGACAGTGCCACGATGTCGACACCGAGTTCCAGCGCGAACCTAAGATCCTCGATGTCCTTCTCGGATAGTGGCGGGGCCGAAACGTTCACCCCGGGCAGCGACATTCCCTTGTTGTCGCTGACCGGGCCGCCCTCGATGACCGTGCAGACCACGTCGTCACCGTCGATTTCTTCGACAACCAAACTGATTTTGCCGTCGTCGATTAGAACGCGGTCACCGGGCACGGCGTCGGTCGCTAACTGCTTGTAGGTGGTTGACACCCGCTCGTGACTGCCTGCGCAGTCGGCGACGGTGATCCGCACGGTTTCGCCGTTGGCCCAAAAAGTTGGACCGTCCGCGAAGCGCCCCAGCCTGATCTTGGGGCCCTGCAGGTCGGCAAGCACCCCGACCGCACGGCCGGTCGCGTCGGAGGCCATCCGGACCCGTTCGTAGGCGGCCTTGTGGTCGCTGTGGTCGCCGTGGCTGAAATTCATTCTCGCGACGTCCATTCCAGCCTCGACCAGCTCCCTGACGGTCTCGTCTGTATTGCTGGCCGGGCCGAGGGTGCAGACGATCTTGCCGCGCCTCGCCACGACTACAGCATAGTCGCGGCAGCTGGGTTATCCGGGAAGGACGGTCGGCGCTAAGGGGAATTCGGGGAGATTGCGCAGCACCGTCCACACGGCTGTGACGACCACCACTGCGACGATGCTCGGGATCGGCGGCGCTGCGGCGCGGCCGCGGCGCCGCGCAAGCATCCACAGCGCCAGCACCGGCGCACCGACGAGCAGAAACACGTTGTCGGCGACGGCGGCGGCCAGGTCACCGTGAAGCACATCGTGGGTCATCCGAAGCCCGCCGCACCCGGGGCAGTCCCATCCTGTGAGCATCTTGAAAAGGCAGACTGGGAACACCGTGTGCGGGTTGTGCGGGTCCACCACGCCGACGTAGCCGAGCACACCTACCAGAAGGGCTCCACCGACCAGTACGGTGCAGCGGCGTCGGGAGGTTATCTTCCGGTGGCCGATTTGGCAGGGCGCATTGCTCACGCCTGCCAGCATGCCAGCTGGTTTGCGGTATGAAGTCGCATTCGGCAGTGAGCTCAGCCGCAGAGGCAAACGGCGGCCCCTACTGGCACCGGATAGGCCGCTGACGCGGCTGGTCGGCGTCGACTGTGCGTCCCCGGCGACGACACGCCGAAGTGACGCGCTCTGGGTGCACACTCGAATCCGCAGGCGCACAGTCGACCTCGCTGTGCGGCCGCACGGCCGTTGTTACCTCGGCGGGCGTCCCGGTCAGAACGATGTGAACGCACCGCTGATCATCGTGGCCAATTCGGCCGGCACGAGTCCGGCCAACCCGGTGGTGGGGAGCAGGTTGGCCAAATCGCCCACGTCAAAGCTCCCCGGGTTGGCCAGGTCGCCCAGGTTAGTGCCGCCTAGCAGATCACCGGAATTTGGATCTACAGCACTCGCGGGATTCGGCAGCGGACCACTGGGACTCGGCAGGTTACTAGGATGCGTACGGAAACTGGCCAGGAATAGGTCAGGGTCGGTCACCGCGGTTGTGATATAACCGGTCAGGTCTCCAGGCGTAGCAATTATCGATTGGATGACGTCTTGGATACCGGTCACAGTCGTATCCAGGATCGTTGTCGGATTGCCGGTGAAAAGCGCCGAGATAAAGTCGTACACCAGTGCTTGCGGCGGCATGATCAGGTCACGGAACAGGACGAACGATTCCGTCAGCGGATCCGGGAACGACGGGATGGCGGTGCCGTTCCAGCTGTCTAACGTCCATCCCTCGGTGGGATTGCCGTTGAATTCGACGATGCCTGCGTAGTCGAGGAGCTGGGCCGTGCCCTGGCCGGTGAATTCGCTGGTAAGCTGATCCAAAAACGCGGGTATAAAGTAGAGAAGATCGGGGTTTTTCACATTCATAAGCGTCCAGGCAGTAATCGCCGCATCGTTGTTGAAGCCAATTTCATGGATGTGTCCGTCGCTGCTGATGATCCCGTTTGCGCTATTTGCGTACATGATATCGATACCCTGAGTAAAGTCGTTATCCAGCGCCACCCCGGTAACGTAGTTGCCCCCCGGCATCGGCAAAAGCGTCAATCCAAGCGACCACAGAAGCACCTCCAATTGGTATAGCAGGCCACCTGGGGTATCGAGGGTCAGTTGCGGGAGGTAGAGGTAGCTGTACGCCTCGTTGAGCTGCCATAACTGCGTTAGGTCGGGAAAGCCGGGAGTGCCGGGAGGAAGGTTGGGGGTTTCGGAAGCTGGAATAGTGACGCCGTGCTCTTGTAATACGTTGACGTAGCCCTGTCCTGTCTCGAGATCCCTGAGACTATTCCCGGAGAAGACTCCCGAGACGGGCCCGAACTCTTTGTAGAGGGTTTCTCCGGTGAAGGCCGCCTGTCCCGTACCGGTTTCGTTAGCCGGCGAATCCCCGCCACAGGGTGCCACCGTGCAGAGGTCAGGCCCGGGAGTTTCGGTCGTGAAATCAGGGGGCGGCGGGCTTGGGACCCCGTGCCGAATGATGTCGATGTAGACGTCGGGGTCTTCACCAGAGGTGCGCAGGATGTCGGCCACGTGGGCCTGGGGTGCTGGTGCCGTTATCGGGGTGACGACGATAAAGCTGGCGCCCGCGCTGGCTAACGCCACACCGGCCGTGCCGTACCAGATCATCCGCCGGCTGCGCGATGTTCGTGCCTCGGTTTTCCCCTTAGTCGAAACCGCCATTGGCAACCTTAAAATTCTCTGTGTCAAGTGTCAAGGTTTCTAAGGGTGTCGGCCTGACCGGGATCGCTGCCGAAGCTGGGGACTCGCGTGTGATGAGCGCTGGCGGCTACCTGACCGACCAACCCTCGACGAATGTGCCGGCGGGACCCGCTAGCTAGCCCCGTCGTCCCGGCCCGGGCCGGCCGGCTCCGTGGCCGCAGCTGCGGGGGCTTCGGTGTCGTCGGCCGGCCCGTCAGGCTCGGCGTCGTCGGTCGCGGAGTCCACCCGGTGGGGTTGTGCCGGTTCGAGGTCGACGCCGTCGGGTTGGGCAACCTCCGGTTGGGTGGGTTGCGGCTCGGCACCCGACGCTTCCTCGGTCGCCGACGCTATCGCCCCGGTTTGCACCTCGGGTCGCGCCGTCACCGCCGTCCCGGCCTCGTCGGTCCGGGCACCGGCCGCTACCGCCAGGTCTGCACGGCCCTTCGGCGCCAAGATCAGATAGACCACGGCGCCGATGAAGACAAAAGTCGAGGTGAAGGAGTTGATCCGGATTCCGGCGATGTGGGTGGCGGCATCGTCACGCAGCAGCTCGATGCAAAATCGCCCGGCGCAGTACCCGGCGACATACAGCGCGAACAGTCGGCCGTGGCCGATCCTAAAGCGTCGGTCCACGTAGAGCAGCACCGCGAATACCACAAGGTCCCAGAGCAATTCGTAGAGGAACGTCGGCTGCACGACCATGGCAAGCTGTCCGGTGGACACACCGTCCAGCGAATGCACGTCGACGAATCCGGCAGGATCGCGCCGGTAGAAGATCTCCAGGCCCCACGGCATGGTGGTCTCGCGGCCGAAAAGCTCTTGGTTGAAGTAGTTTCCGAGGCGGCCGATCGCCTGCGCCAGCACAATCCCGGGCGCGACCGCGTCCGCGAAGGCGGGCAGCGGGATACCGTGACGCCGGCAGCCGATCCACGCACCGACGCCGCCCAGCGCGACCGCCCCCCAGATACCCAGACCGCCGTCCCAGACGCGCAGCGCCGCGCTCAGGCCCGCCCCGCCCGCGCCGAAATACGTCCGCCAATCGGTGGCGAGGTGATACAGCCGGCCGCCGACCAAACCGAACGGCACCGCCCACAACGCGATGTCGTAGATGACGCCCCGTTCACCTCCCCGGGCTTGCCAGCGCCGGTCACCGATCAGCAGCGCGGCGATGATGCCCACGATGATGAAGAGCGCGTATGCGCGGATCGGCACCGGGCCCAGGCGCCACACGCCACGCGGCGGGCTGGGCAGGTAAGCGAGCATTGTCGTCGTCATGGTGCAGAAATTCTCTGCCGCACACCGGCGGCGAGTTCTTCGGTCAGTCTGCGCAAGGCGGGAATGCCATCGGCCAGCGTCGACACCAGCGCCGAGCCGACGATGACGCCATCGGCGTACCCGGCGATCTGCGCCGCCTGTCGACCCCAACGCACACCCAGACCAACTCCTACCGGGATGTCCGAAATCGCCCGCACCCTGCGCACCAACTCGGGTGCGGCCTGCGATATCACGTCACGGGCACCGGTGACGCCCATCACCGAAGCCGCGTAGGCAAATCCGCGCGACGCCTCGAGGGTGATCGCCAACCGCTGCGGCGTCGACGACGGCGCCACCAGGAAGACGCGATCCAGATTGTATGCGTCGGACGCCGCCAACCACTGGTCGGCTTCTTCGGGGATGAGATCTGGCGTGATCAGACCATGCCCGCCGGCCGCCGCGAGATCCCGAGCGAATGCGTCGACCCCGTAGCGCAGCACAGGGTTCCAGTACGTCATCACCACCGCGCGACCACCGGCCGCGTTGATCGCCTCCACCGCCGACAAGGTATCGCGGATCCGTACACCGCCGCGTAACGCGACCTCCGAGGCCTTCGCGATTGTCGGACCGTCCATGCCCGGATCCGAGTACGGCACGCCGACTTCCACCAGATCGCAGCCGGAATCGACGAGTGCGGTCATGGCAGTCACCGACGTGCGCACATCCGGGTAACCGGTCGGCAGATAGCCGATCAGCGCCGCCCGGTTGTCTCGGTGGCATCTGCTGAAAAGCTCACCCAACCGGCTTTCGCTCTGCTTGACAGTCACGAACGGTCCTGGTTCGCAAGAAGTCCGAACCATTTCGCCGCGGTTTCGACGTCCTTGTCGCCGCGACCGGACAGGTTCACCACGATGACCGTCCCGCGGCCCAACTCGGCACCCAGCGCCAGCGCTCCCGCTACCGCGTGCGCGGATTCGATCGCCGGGATGATGCCTTCGGTGCGGCATAACAACCTCAACGCCTCCATGGCCTGGGCATCGGTGATGGGTCGGTACTCGGCGCGCCCGGACTCCCTGAGCCACGCGTGTTCGGGGCCCACCCCGGGATAGTCCAACCCCGCCGAAATCGAATGCGACTCGATGGTCTGGCCGTCTTCGTCCTGTAAGAGATAGGAATACGATCCCTGGAACGCGCCCGGTGACCCGCCGGTGAATGTCGCTGCGTGACGACCGGTTTCGACGCCTTCACCGGCCGCCTCGAAACCGATCAACCGTACCGCGGGATCGTCGAGGAAGGCGTGAAAGATCCCGATTGCGTTGGATCCGCCACCGACGCAAGCGGTCACGGCGTCGGGAAGTCGCCCGGCCTGCTCGGCGATCTGCACGCGTGTTTCGAGGCCGACGACCCGTTGGAAGTCACGCACCATGGTCGGGAACGGATGCGGTCCCGCGGCGGTGCCGAAGCAGTAGTAGGTGTTCTCGGCGTTGGTGACCCAATCTCGGAATGCCTCGTTGATCGCGTCTTTGAGCGTTTGCGAACCGGACTCGACGGAAACGACTTCGGCGCCCAGTAGCCGCATCCGGGCCACATTGAGCGCTTGGCGCGCGGTGTCGACCGCCCCCATGTAGATGACGCAGTCCAGACCGAGCAGTGCACAGGCTGTGGCGGTCGCTACCCCGTGCTGACCGGCGCCGGTCTCGGCGATCACCCGCGTCTTGCCCATGTGCCGGGCCAGCAAGGCCTGGCCAAGCACATTGTTGATCTTGTGAGAACCGGTGTGGTTGAGGTCTTCCCGCTTCAGGAAAATGCGCGCCCCACCAGCGTGCTCAGCCAGGCGCACTGCCTCATACAGTGGCGACGGCCGACCGGTGTAGTTCGCCTGCAACGTGTCCAGCGTGTCCAGGAAAGCCTCGTCAGTGCGGGCTTTCGCATAGGCGGCGGTGACTTCCTCGATCACGGCCATCAGCGCTTCGGCGACGAATCGGCCGCCGTAGACGCCGAAATGACCGCGCGAATCGGGGTCGTGGCGAGTCGGTTCGGCGACGGCCGCGCTGGAACGCGGAAGTTGCGGGGAAAAATTTGCCATCATTCAGTGTGCACGTGCACGCCTAGCGGGCCGGCTTCGGACAGGATGGGTGCTTGCCCGCGGTGACCAGGTCGGCAACGGCCGCACGGGGGTCACCGCTGGCGACCAGACCCTCGCCGACCAGCACCGCGTCGGCGCCCGCGCCGGCATAGGCCAGCAGATCGGCGGTGCCGCGTACCCCGGATTCGGCGATCCTGATCACATCGGTCGGCAACCCGGGCGCGATGCGCGCGAAGCAATTTCGGTCTACTCTCAGCGTCTTGAGATCGCGGGCGTTCACGCCGATCACCCGCGCGCCGGCGGTGAGTGCGCGGTCGGCCTCCTCCTCGGTGTGCACTTCGACCAGAGCCGTCATGCCCAGCGACTCGGTGCGCTCCAACATCGACACCAGGGTGGGTTGATCGAGTGCGGCGACGATCAGCAGCAGCATGTCGGCGCCGTGCGCGCGGGCCTCGTGAATCTGGTAGGGCCCCACCACAAAATCCTTGCGCAACACCGGCACCGAGACCGCCGCGCGCACGGCATCGAGGTCGTCGAGCGAGCCGCGAAAGTGGCGCTCCTCGGTCAGCACGCTGATGATCCGCGCTCCGCCGTCCTCGTAGGCTCGGGCCAGTTTGTCCGGCTCACTGATCGGCGCAAGTTGCCCCGCCGACGGGCTGGCGCGTTTGACTTCGGCGATGACGCCGATACCCGGCTCACGCAGCGCGGCCAGCACGTCGAGCGGCGGGGGCACCGCCTTGGCGGCCGCTTTGATCTCGGCGAAGCTCACGACGGCTTCGCGGGCGGCAACGTCGGCGCGAACTCCTTCGATGATGGAGTCGAGCACGGTTGCCGAACTCATAGGTGTCGGTCCTTCCCCGCGGGTGCCACAGATTCGATGACGTTCTTGGAAGGGTAGCGGCCGTTGGCGCGGGGTTCGTCACCGACCCTCGATAGCGTCGTCTCCTGTTTCGGTGGGGTCGCGGCCCTCATCGAGCGCGTCCCAGATCAGCCGCTCCGACACAGCTTCGCCCTCTTGCCGGGCCACCGACCGACGGACTGCGGGTGCGGCGTATTGGGAAGTCCGGGCCGATCCCAACGTCGAAGCCGCCCGCATCAGCACCACGGCACTGGCCAAGGTGCTCACGGCCGCCGCCAGGGCCATCCCCGCGCCGGTGTGATAGCGCTGGCTTCCGATCACCGTCAGCAGCGAGACGTGTGCGAGATCGGCTGCGCGCACCGCCACATCGGGGACCACCCACTGGCTGATCGCGAGATAACCGATCGTCAGGCTGGCCGCCGCCAGCAGAATCGCCAGCATCCGCAACGGCCAGCCACGCACCGCCACCGCGGCGACCGCGGTCACCAGCAGCAAAAACGCCAGCGGCAGCAACGCGCTCGACCAGGAGGAGCCGGAGAGGGTGATGGTCCTCGGGTGCCCCAACCCGTCGAACGATTCGACGGCGACCCACGTCAACCGCGACGCCGCCCACAGGCCTGCCGCGGCGAGCACCAGCAGCGCCTGGGCGATCCGGATTGCCAGCCGGCCCCGGCGATCAGGGGTGGCCGTCACGGTTTGCCGACGCGGGGTGGGGTCAGGTTTTCGGCGGCGGCGATCGCGTTGAGCACCGCGCGGGCTTTGTTCGTCGCTTCGGTGTACTCGTAGCGGCCGTCGGAATCGGCCACCACCCCGCCGCCGGCTTGCACGTAGGCGGTGCCGTCGCGCATCAGCGCGGTGCGGATCGCGATCGCGAAATCGGCGTTGCCGGCGAAGTCGAGGTAGCCGATCACCCCGCCGTACAGGCCGCGGCGGGTCTTTTCCACCTCTTCGATCAGCTCCATCGCCCGCACTTTCGGGGCGCCGGACAACGTGCCCGCCGGGAAGCAGGCGATCACCGCGTCCAGCGCGGTGCGACCCTCGGCGAGCATCCCGGTCACCGTCGACACCAGGTGCATGACGTGGCTGTAGCGCTCGATGTGGCTGTAGTCTTGCACCTGCACCGTGCCCGGCACGCACACCCGGCCGAGGTCGTTGCGGCCCAAATCGACCAGCATCAGATGTTCGGCGAGTTCTTTGTCGTCTGCCAACAACTCCTTTTCCAACAACTGGTCTTCTTCTTCGGTCTTCCCCCGCCAGCGGGTTCCGGCGATGGGGTGCGTCGTGGCCCACTGGTCGTGTACGGTAACCAGCGCCTCAGGGCTGGACCCGACGATCGAAAACGCTGTGCCACCAGCGTCATTGGGGATGTGCATTAGATACATGTACGGACTCGGGTTGGACACCCGCAGCATTCGGTAGACGTCGATCGGATCGGCGTCGGTGTCCATTTCGAAGCGCTGCGACGGCACCACCTGAAACGCCTCCCCGGCCTCGATCTCGTGCACCAGGTGTTCGACGATCGCCCCGTATTCTTCGACCGTGCGCTGGGCGCGGTGGTGGGGTTCGGGGCGGCTGAAGGTCGCCACGGTCGACGGCAGCGGCTGGCTCAGCGCCGCGGTCATCACGTCGAGCCGCTCGACCGCGTGGTCGTAGGCCTCGTCGACCCGCTCGTCGGAGCCGTTCCAGTTCACCGCATTGGCGATGAGGGTGATCGTGCCCTCGTGATGGTCGACCGCCGCCACATCGGTGGCCAGCAGCAGCAGCATGTCCGGCAGGCCCAGGTCGTCGACGGTCAATTCGGGCAGCCGCTCCAGCCGTCGCACCAGGTCGTAGGCGAAGAAGCCCACCATGCCACCCGACAGCGGCGGCAGTCCGGGCACCGGCGCGGTGGCCAACAGCTCGAGCGTGGCACGCAGAGCCTGCAGCGGGTCCCCGCCGACGGGAGCGTCCTGCGGCACCGCGCCCAGCCACACCGCTGCACCGTCGCGCACCGTCAGCGCGGACGGCGCGCCGGCGCCGATAAACGACCACCGCGACCAGGACCGACCGTTTTCGGCCGATTCCAGCAGGAAGGTGCCGGGCCGGTTGGCGGCCAACTTGCGATACGCCGACAGTGGTGTCTCGGCGTCGGCCAGCACCTTGCGTGTGACCGGGACCACTCGGTGTCCGGCAGCGAGCACGCGAAAGTCCTCGCGGGAGGTCGTGGCAAGGTCGGCGGTCACCCACCTATTCTCCAGCCGTCTTCGCCGACATCGCATCGACCCCGGCGTAGCCTGAGGCCATGAAACCCGGTGACAAGGCGCCAGACTTCGAACTTCCCGACCAGACCGGAACACCGCGTAAGCTCAGCGCGCTGCTGGCCGGCGGGCCGGTCGTGTTGTTTTTCTATCCCGCGGCGATGACCCCCGGCTGCACGAAAGAGGCCTGCCACTTCCGCGACGTGGGCGCCGAGTTCGACGCCGTCGGCGCGCAGCGGGTCGGTATCAGCGCCGACCCGGTGGCCAAACAGGCCAAGTTCGCCGACGTGCACAGCTTCGACTACCCGCTGCTGTCGGACTCCGAGGGAACCGTCGCTGCGCAGTTCGGGGTCAAGCGCGGCCTGTTGGGCAAGTTGATGCCGGTCAAGCGCACGACGTTCGTCATCGACACCGACCGCACCGTGCTCGATGTGATTTCCAGCGAGTTCAACATGGATACCCACGCCGACAAGGCGTTGGCGACGCTACGGGCTCGCTCGTCGGCTTAGCACCTGTTTGCCGGCTCCTTGCCGCCACCCGCCGGTTGACGACGGTATGCTCGTCGCAACCTTAGGGAAGGGTGAAAAATCCACATGCCCTGTCGACTGCCTGGCCGGCTGTCAGGCCTTGCCGCCCTCGCGGTGATCGGCGCCGCCGTCATCGGCGATACCCCGGTCTGCATTCGGGCGGGAACGCACCTACCCGAGGTCCACCTGGCGGACATCCGACTCAGCGCCGGCAACGAGCCGGAGATCGTCATCGACTTTGTCGAGCATGGCGTGGTCACAAACCAGGTCTTGCCGGACCAAGTCGGCGGAACACTCGGTATTTCCGGCTTGCCTCCGGGAACTGCGCTCAACGAAGTAGGTGAGCAGGAGGCACAGGCCGTCGGGCAGCAATTGTTCGGCGAGTTCGGCGGCCCCAGGGGCGTCGCCGGCATCTTCGCCGGTGTGGACATCAGGATGCCGGAGACCATCGCGCCGTTTGCCGCCCTCGAGGACATGACCACCCAGCTGTTGACCGGGCTCGACGAAATGGATGGCGGTGTCTACGCGGGCAATTCGATATTGTCGCCCGCCGGTGTCCTGTTCTACCTGACGCTGCTTGCGTGGTCCTTCGGATTGGACTCCGTGCCGATGCCGGGCTCTGTCGATTTCAACGGTGCGGCATTCGAAGACATGTTTACCAACGCTGTCGACACGATGTACAAGGACGCACTGGCGAACCCGGTCGTCAGCGACAACGGTGATATCACCGTCGTGGCGGCCTCCGGTGAGGCGGCAATCAGCAGCTGGGTCCTGGGAAACGTCAAAAACCCCGACCTGGCCTTTTTCGCGCCCCGGTTTTTCGAGTCGCTGATCACTGGGGATTCAGGCGGATTGTTCCTGCCCAACGGCGATGTCGTCGACGTCACGGGCAATCCCGAGGACGGCTGGACGTTGGTCAGCTGGGCCGGACAAGCCATTCCGCAGAATCCGGGATTGCTCACTGAACTGGTCGTCGACGTCCGTAACCTCATCGCGCCGCCACAGATAGCGGTGAACAACTTTTTCGAGGCCGCCCTCACCGCTAATACGGCAACGGTGGACACTGCCCTGCAGGCCGGCCTGCAAAGCGTCGGCGCGGCGATAGCTCAGTTCCCTGGATCGGTGGTCACTGACACCGTGGACGAGCTAGCGAACCTCGTCAACGACCTCGCGGCTGGCGAGACGTTCGGTGCGGCGTTTGGGTCGACGATCTTGGGGCTGACTCCGCAGCTAGCAGCCGAGGTGAGTGGCGTACTGGGGTCGCTGTGATGCACACCCGGATGTGAGCCAACCACCCGGCGGCTCGACATGCTTTAGGCCAACCCCAAGACCAGCGAGCCGAATGCATCGGCGAGCGTCGCCGCCGAATCCCCCGCGGCCACGTCGGCACCAAGGCTCTGTACCACGTAGACGATGTCATCGATCACCGACGCGGGGAACTGAACTATCGCCGCTCCGACACTGTGTGCGCCCGCCTGAAGCGCATCCTGGATCGTCGTCGGGTCGCCGGTCAGGGCGGCCTCGACGAGGTTGTATGTGGCCATCTGCGGCGGGGTGATCAGGTCGCGGAAGTCGACGATCAGCTGCGTCAGCAGGCCCGGATCCTGCGGAATGGGTTGCCCGTCGAAGCTGACCAGCGTCCAGCCCTCGGTGGGGTTGCCCTCGATGTCCACGACGCCGGCGTTGGACAGGAACGGGTGTTCTTCTGGGCTGATCACGGTATCGACGAAGCGAGGCAAGAAGATCGCCAGGTCGGGGTTTTTGACGTTGAGCAGCGTCCAGGTGCTGATCGCCGCCTCACCGGAAACCGCCACGTCGGTGATCTGACCGTTCGCGCTGATGACCGGGTTGGCCACGGCGTCGGCGTACATCGTTTGAACAGCGTTGTTGAAGTATTCCTCGAACGCGATCCCGTTGAAGTCCAGCGAGCCCGGCAGTGGCACGAAGTCGAATCCAAACGCCCACGTAAGCAAGGTCAAGTCGTAGAGGATGCCGCCGGGGCCGGAATACGGGTCGCCCGCGTAGATGCCGCCACCGATCTCGTTGAGGCCGGGCAATATTTGCGGGGTCATGTGCTCGAGGGTGGCGAACGGCGCCCCGGTCTCCGCCATCCTGATGTTCTGACCCTCGAAGATGCCTGCTACGCCGTCCGGGCCGCCGAGCTGGCTGAACAGTTGGTTCCCGACATCCTGCGCCTCGTGCTGGCCGAGCTCGCTGAGCGGAGACCCCGGCAGCACGTTGCCGGCAACCACACCTGTTGACACTGTCTTTCCGTGCCGTACGAGGTCGAGGACGATGTCCTCCTCGCCGGCGGCCAGTGCGATGTCGCGCGGCTGGGCGTCGGACAGGTGCCTGGTGGCCGGGGTGACGGCGATGATCCCGGCGCCGGCGAGGACAACACCGGCGGCAACGCAACCCAGTAACTTACCGTGCTGTTGGTATCGATTGGGCATGGCCTTACACCTTTCACAGGCTATGCTTACGATTAGGGATCGTAACACTGCTAGGGCGGGATTTCTGGCCGTAACAACACGTCGGCGTCAAAACAGCTGTGGTCCCCGGTGTGGCAGGCGCCGCCGACCTGGTCGACCAGCAGCAGCACCGCGTCACCGTCGCAGTCCAGCCGCACCGAGTGCACCCGCTGGGTGTGACCGGAGGTGGCACCTTTGATCCACTGTTGGCCGCGGGACCGAGAGAAATACGTCGCCTCGCGGGTTTGCAGGGTGCGAGCCAACGCGTCGTCGTCCATCCAGGCGACCATCAACACGTCGCCGCTGCCGCGCTCCTGGACGACGGCGACGAAAAGTCCGTCGGCGTTGCGCTTCAGCCGCGCCGCAATGGCCGGGTCGAGTGTCGTCACCGCACCACCAGCCCTTCGGCGGCCATCGCGGCCTTCACCTGTTTAATGGTCAGTTGCCGGAAGTGAAAAACACTGGCCGCCAACACCGCATCGGCGCCGGCGAACACCGCGGGCGCGAAATGCTCGGCCGCGCCGGCCCCGCCGCTGGCGATCACCGGAACCGTCACCGCAGCGCGCACTGCGCGCAGCATCGGCAAGTCAAAGCCGGCTTGGGTGCCGTCGGCGTCCATCGAATTCAGCAGGATCTCCCCTACCCCGAGTGCGGCCCCGCGTGCAGCCCATTCGACGGCGTCGATACCGGTCCCCCGCCGCCCGCCGTGTGTGGTGACCTCCCAGCCCGACGGCGTGGGGGGCGAACCCGCCGGAACGGTGCGCGCGTCAACCGACAAGACGATGCACTGCGAACCGAACGCGCGCGCCAACTCGGTCAGCAGCCGGGGCCTGGCGATCGCCGCCGTGTTGACCGACACCTTGTCGGCGCCCGCCCGCAGCAGCACGTCGACGTCGGCCACCGTGCGCACCCCGCCGCCCACGGTAAGCGGGATAAACACCTGATCGGCGGTGCGGCGCACCACCTCCAGCATGGTGGCGCGTCCCGACGACGACGCGGTCACGTCGAGGAATGTCAACTCGTCGGCGCCCTCGGCGTCGTAGGCCGCCGCGAGCTCAACCGGATCGCCCGCATCGCGCAGGTTTTCGAAGTTGACACCCTTGACCACCCGACCGTCGTCGACGTCCAGGCAGGGGATCACCCGCACCGCAAGACCCGACATAGCAGAGCTGGAATACATTCAGTAATTCTCCGGACTGCCGACGTGGCGCACGATGTCGAGGATCTGGGCGTGCGCGCCAGGCGCGGCGGCCAGCGCGGACCGCGATTGAGGGGTCCACGGCTCGCCGGCCAGATTGGTGACGATGCCGCCGGCGGCCCGAACCAGTGCGACCCCGGCTGCGTGATCCCACACGTGGTCACCGAAACTGATGGCGCCGCCCAGTATTCCATCGGCAACATAGGCCAGGTCGATGCCAGTGGCGCCGTGCATGCGCAGCCGAGACGACACCCGGCTAAGGTTTTCCAGCACCGCCAGCCGATAGCGTCCCGGGAACAGACCGCGCGAGTCCACGTTGAATGTGCCGATCCCGATAATTGACTCGGCGAGCCCGGTCGGCGTCAACGGTGGTCGGGGCACACCATTTTTGACCACGGGGCCACCGGCCACAGCCGTGTAGCGCTCCCCGGTGAACGGCAGCCAGGTGAGCCCCGCGACCGGATCGCCGTCGTGCAACAGCCCCAGCAGAATCGCGGCCAGCGGGGAGCCGGCGGCGTAGTTGAATGTTCCGTCTACCGGATCCAGCACCCATACCCACGGCGAGTCGATGGCTGCGCCGCCGAATTCCTCGCCGTGCGCCCCGATTCCCGTCTTTACCGCCAGCGCGTCGACGATCTGGCGCTCGATGGCCAAATCCACTTTGGTGGCGAAGTCGTCACCCTTCTTGAGCACCGCGGAACCGGCGCGGTGCCCGGAGAGAAATGGCCCGGTAGCGGCGTCTAGGACCACCGATGCCGTGGCCACCAGTGCGTCGAGATCCATGCCGCCCCTATCCCGCCACCGCTGCCAGCGCCTGCGGCAGACTGAAACGCCCAGCGTAGAGGGCCTTACCCACGATGGCGCCCTCCACACCGCTGTCGACCAAGGTCGCGATGGCGCAAAGGTCATCAAGGCTAGACACCCCGCCGGACGCGATTACCGGGGCCTCGGTCCGCTCGGCGACAGCACGCAGCAGGTCCAAATTCGGGCCAGAAAGTGTGCCGTCTTTGCTGACGTCGGTGACCACGAAGCGCCGACACCCTTGCCGGTCAAGGCGTTCCAACACGTCCCACAGATCGCCTCCGTCGGTTTCCCAGCCGCGGCCGCGCAGCCGGTGCGCGCCGTCGCGGATCGCTACGTCCAGGCCGACGGCGACCCGCTCGCCGTGTTCGGCGATCACGCGGGCGCACCACTGCGGATTCTCCAGTGCCGCGGTCCCCAGATTGACCCGCGCGCAGCCGGTCGCCAGCGCGGCCTGCAGTGAGTCGTCGTCGCGGATGCCGCCGGAGAGTTCCACGTGCACGTCGAGCTTGCCGATGACCTCGGCGAGCAGTTCCCGGTTGGACCCGCGCCCGAACGCCGCGTCGAGGTCGACCAGATGCACCCACTCGGCGCCGTCGCGCTGCCAGCCCAGGGCGGCGTCAAGGGCCGAGCCGTACTCGGTTTCGCTGCCGGCGCGGCCCTGCACCAAACGCACCGCCCGCCCGTCGACCACGTCGACGGCGGGCAACACAGTCAGCGGCATCGCTATAGTCCTTCGACCCAGTTGCTCAGCACGGCCGCGCCGGCGTCACCGCTCTTTTCCGGGTGGAACTGGGTGGCGGCCACCGACCCGTCCTCGACCGCGGCCAGAAATGGCACGTGATGGGTGGCCCAGGTCAGCAGCGCTTCGGATCCGCCTTCCCACCGCTGCGCGGCATAGGAATGCACGAAATAAAACCGGGCATCATCGGGTAGGCCCTTAAACAGCGCCGTGCCCGGCGCCGCGGCCACCACATTCCAGCCCATGTGCGGGACCACCGGGGCGTCGAGCCGGGTGACGGCGCCGGGCCAGCACCCACAGCCCGCCGACTCCACCCCGAACTCCACCCCGCGGGTGAACAGGATCTGCATGCCAACGCACACCCCGAGCACCGGTCGCCCGGCGGCGACCCGCTCGGCGATCACCTGCTCGCCGCCGATTGCGCGCAGACCGCTCATGCAGGCCTCGAAGGCACCGACGCCAGGTACCAGGAGCCCGTCGGCCGCCGCGGCGGCCGACAGATCATCGGTCACTTCCACCGACGCGCCGACCCGCTGCAACGCGCGCAGCGCCGATCGCAGGTTGCCCGAACCGTAGTCGAGCACCACCACCGATTTCATAGGGCGCCTTTGGTGGACGGCACCCCTGACACCCGCGGATCGGGTTCGACGGCGCGGCGCAGCGCGCGCGCGACGGCCTTGTACTGCGCTTCGGTGATGTGGTGCGGGTCGCGGCCGTAGAGGACGCGCACATGCAGCGCGATGCGCGCGTTGGACGCCAGCGTCTCGAAAACGTGCCGGTTGACGACGGTGTGATAGGGCACTGCGCTGCCGGTGATCGTGAAGTGCCGCAGGTGGTCCGGCTCTCCGGTGTGCACACAGTAGGGCCGGCCGGACAGGTCGACCGCCGCGTGCGCCAACGTCTCGTCCATCGGAATGAAGGCGTCTCCGAACCGCCGGATGCCCTTTTTGTCGCCAAGCGCGCGGTCCAGCGCCTGGCCGAGTGTGATCGCGGTGTCCTCGATGGTGTGGTGGCCCTCGATCTCGACGTCGCCGGTGGCGCGTACGGCCAGATCGAAGCGGGCGTGGGTACCCAGCGCGGTCAACATGTGGTCGTAGAAGCCGATGCCGGTGTCGACGTGCACCTGCCCGGTGCCGTCAAGGTCCAGTTCGACAAGGACGGTGGATTCGGTGGTTCTGCGTTCCACGCGCGCGCGGCGACCTGTCGTCATGACGCTCCCAGTGATCCTCGTGGTGCCGGCCCGCTACGCCCGGCGTTCACCCCTTGTGGCTGAGCCAACTCGGTGGCGGCGATCCGCGCGCTGACGTCTAAGAACACGGAGTTCTCTTCGGCCAGTCCGATGGTGGCGCGCAGATAACCGGGGATGCCGACATCGCGGATCAACACGCCGGCCTCCAGGTAGCGCTGCCAGGCGGCGGGCGCGTCGGCGAATCGCCCGTACAGCACGAAGTTGGCGTCGCTGGGGACGACCCGAAAACCCAGGCCGCGCAACGTCGCGCTGACCCGTTCGCGCTCGGCGATCAGCGCGGCCACACTGGCCAGGGTGTCATCGGCATGGCGCAGCGCGGCCCGGGCGGCGGCCTGGGTGATGCACGACAGGTGATAGGGAAGGCGCACCAGCAGCATCGCGTCGATCACCGCGGGGGTGGCGATCAGGTAGCCCAGCCGCCCGCCGGCGAACGCGAACGCCTTGCTCATGGTGCGGGTGACGATCAGCTTGTTCGGGTAATCCGCGATCAGCGCCGCGGCGCTGGGTTGTACCGAGAACTCTCCGTAAGCCTCGTCCACGATCAGCATCCCCGGCACGACGTCGAGCAGCCGTCGCAGCTCGTCCAGCGAAATACTCTGCCCGGAAGGGTTATTGGGGCTGGTGATAAAGACCACATCGGGGCGGCGCTTGGCAACGGCGGTGACGGCGGCCTCGATCTCGATGCTGAAGTCCTCGGCACGCGCGACCTGGATCCATGCGGTGCGGGTGCCCTCGGCGATGATAGGGTGCATCGAGTAGGACGGGACGAAACCCATGGCGCTGCGGCCGGGTCCGCCGAACGCCTGCAGCAATTGCTGCAAAATCTCGTTGGAACCGTTGGCTGCCCAGAGGTTTTCGACCCCGAGCGGCACACCGGTCTGCGCGGTCATGTACGCGGCCAGGTCGGCGCGCAGCGCCACCGCGTCGCGGTCCGGGTAGCGGTGCAGTCCGGCCGCCGCCTCGCGCACCGACCGCGCGACGTCATCGACCAGCGCCGCGGTGGGCGGATGCGGATTCTCGTTGGTGTTCAACCGCACCGCGACAGCCAATTGCGGTGCGCCGTAGGGTGACTTGCCCCGCAGATCGTCGCGCAGCGGCAACGCGTCGAGGGTGGGGCGGCGGGTCATCGCTCGAACCGCCGGCGTATCGCCTCGCCGTGGGCGGGTAGGTCTTCGGCCGCGGCCAGCGTGATCACATGCCCGGACACGTCTTTGAGCGCCGCCTCGGTGTAGTCGACGACCTGGATGTCGCGTAGGAAGGTCTGCACCGATAGGCCGCCGGAATGCCGCGCACAGCCCGCGGTGGGCAGCACGTGGTTGGACCCGGCGCAGTAGTCGCCCAGGCTCACCGGCGAGTACGGGCCGAGGAAGATCGCGCCCGCCGACTGGATTCGGCTAGCGACCTCGGCCGCGTCGGCGGTCTGGATCTCCAGGTGCTCGGCAGCGTAGGCGTTCACCACCCGGATGCCGGCGTCGAGGTCGTCGACCAGGATGATCGCCGACTGGGCTCCGGAAAGCGCCGCGGCCACCCGCCGGCGGTGCACGGTGGTTTCCAGCTGGGCGGCCAGCTCGCGCTCGGTAGCCTCGGCCAAGGCGGCGCTCGGGGTCACCAACACGCCGGCCGCCATCTCGTCGTGCTCGGCCTGACTGATCAGATCCGCGGCCACATGGGCAGGGTCGGCGGTGTGATCGGCAAGGATGGCGATCTCGGTGGGTCCGGCTTCGGCGTCGATACCGACCCGGGAGCGGCAAAGCCGCTTGGCCGCGGTGACGTAGATGTTGCCGGGCCCGGTGATCATGTCCACCGGCACCAGCTCGGCGCCGTCGGTGTCGATGCCGCCGTAGGCCAGCAACGCCACCGCCTGCGCCCCGCCGACCGCCCAGACTTCCTCGACGCCCAGCATCCGGGCCGCGGCCAGGATGCTCGGGTGTGGCAAGCCGTCAAAGGCCGCCTGCGGCGGGCTGGCCACCACCAGGGAGCCGACACCGGCCGCCTGCGCGGGCACCACGTTCATCACCACGCTCGAGGGGTAGACGGCGTTGCCGCCGGGCACGTACAGCCCGACGCGCCCGACCGGAACCCACCGCTGGGTGACCGTCGCGCCGGGTCCCAGCGACGTCGTCACGTCGGCGCGGCGCTGGGCGGCATGCACGACCCGGGTACGCTCGATCGCCACCTGCAGCGCGTCGCGCACATCGGCGTCGAGCCCGGCCAGCGCGGAATCCAGCTCCGCTGCCCGCACCCGCACCGCCGCCGGGCGAACCCGGTCGAACGACTCGCCGAACTCCAGCGCCGCCACCGCGCCCCGGTCAGCGACCGCCTCGACGATCGGTCGCACCCTCGCCATGACGGCGTCGACGTCGACCCCGCCGCGCGGCAGCACCGCCGCCAGCTCGGCCGCCGACAGCTCGGCACCGCGCAGGTCGATCCGGGCCATCACGGTCACTCGACTATTGTCCCCGATAACGGCAACGGGTTTTGCTTACGGGGTTAACGCCGGGGATCATCCGCTGGACAGCACGCGATGGGTTTTAGCGGACGGCCGTCAGAATCCAGGCCGACCAAGCCGGCTATCCTGCAGGTTTGGCACCGTCAACACCTCCGCATCACTACCACCGGCCCGGCCGATCACCACAGCCCCGCCACGAATTCGGGTTCAGCGCCGCTGGGCAAGGAGATGGTGGCGGTGACTGTGTTGGTGGCGCCGTCGATTACCGACACTTGATCAGTCCCGTAGTCGGTGACGTAGACGGTGCCGGTGCTCGGATTGGCTGCCACCCCAGTCGGATCACTGCCGCTGGGCAGGGAAATGTTGGTGATCTGGCCTGTTGCGCTCAGCGCAGATACCTCGTCAGTCCCGCTGTCGGCGACGTAGACGGTGCCGCTGCTCGTATTGACCGCCACCCCGATCGGTTCGTTCGCCTGGGGTAGGCCGACCACAGTGACATTTGCATCGACGCCAGTGCTAATGCCGCATCCGCAGGCGACATAGACAGTGTCGCTGCTCGGGTCGACCGCCACCCCATACGGGCCGTCGGGCTGGTTTAGCTCGTACGCGGACGAGTCGGCAGTGGTCCCACTGATCGTAGCCACGTCGCCGGTCCCGGATTCGGTGACGTACACGGTGCCGCTGGGGCCGACCGCCACGCCATAGGGCTCAGTGGCGCCGCCTAGGCTGATACTGGTGCCGAGTGTGTTGGTGGACCCGTTGATCACCGACACGTCGCCGGGCCCGCTGTCGGCTACGTAGACGGTATCGGTGTCCGGATTGACAGCTACCCCAATCGGGTAACTGTCCGCGGTACCATTTTCGAGGGGGAGGTCGATAGTAGCGGTGACGGTGTTGTTGGCCCCGTCGATCACCGAGACCTGGCCACTGAGGTAGTCGGCGACGTAGATGGTGCCGGTGTCCCGATCGACCGCCACGCCATAGGGGTCGCTGCCGCTGGGCAGGGTGATGTTGGTGATCTTGTCGGTAGCCGTGTTGATCACCGACACCTGGTCAGTGCCATAGTCGGCAACGTAGAGGGTGGGCACGAACGCGCCCCCTGCTCCGCCTGCGCCCCCATTTCCGCCTGCTCCGCCCGCTCCACCGAGATCACCACTGGGTGCACTCCCCGGGTCGCCAGGGTTGCCGCCGGAACCACTGCTTCCGAGACCACCGTTCACACTATCCCCACCCGTACCACCGGTGCCGCCTTCGCCGCCGCTTCCGCCGTGACCGCCGCTACCTTGGGTGCCTTCCCGACCGGTCGAGGACAACGCCACACCGGCTTTCCCACCATTTCCCCCGGCTCCACCATCACCGCCGTCACCACCATCGCCGCCGTCACCGCCCGACGCCCCCGCGGTCGTGGCACTGGCACCATCTGCACCGGCGCCACCATTCCCGCCGACACCGCCGACCCCACCAACGCCCCCGTCACCACCATCACCACCATCGATACCACCGGCGCCCCCCGCACCACCATCACCACCAGCACCACCAACACCACCATTGCTGCCATCACCACCCGGCGAGGTCGCATCCGCCCCATTAGCGCCCGCAGCACCAGCACCCCCAGCACCCCCAGCACCGCCATCACCGTAATCCCCACCATTACCGCCAGCCCCCCCAACACCACCCGCCGGATGCGCCGCCGTCCCCACAGCACCGGCCCCCCCAACACCACCGTCGCTCAACGCCGTCGACGCAACCCCCGCGCTGCCACTGGCCCCGGTGGTTAAACCATCCCCACCAAGCCCTTTAGCGCCACCGAGCCCATCAACACCGCCGTTGCCGCCGGCCCCACCGGTGCCATCACCACCATCGGCAAACGACCCGGCCGCACCGCTCCCACCGTGCGCACCCGCAGCACCACCAGCACCGCCATCACCGCCAGCACCACCAACCCCGTCAGCACCGGCCTGATACCCAGCCGCCACCGCCTTGCCCCCGAGACCGCCATTACCGCCGGCCCCACCGGCGCCGCCATCACCACCATTACCGGCATTTTGCCCAGCCGCCCCCGCAGCCGTCGCATCAGCCCCATCAGCCCCAGCACCCCCGGCCCCCCCAACACCACCCTGCCCACCGGCACCCCCAACACCACCGTTACCGGCATCCACCCCACCGGCGCCCCCCGCACCACCATCACCACCAGCACCACCAACACCACCATTGCTGCCATCACCACCCGGCGACGTCGCATCCCCCCCATTAGCGCCCGCAGCACCCGCC
>Ga0078972_1002545_pt1 | contig 59621 bp, 63 predicted proteins | sample YelNatPaOPGAMG01_FD_67568 | JGI IMG/M metagenome (GOLD analysis project Ga0078972, IMG submission 67568) | Hot spring thermophilic microbial communities from Obsidian Pool, Yellowstone National Park, USA - OP-RAMG-01 (SPADES assembly) (version 2) | ecosystem: Environmental > Aquatic > Thermal...
GTCCATGAACAAAACGGCGTAATAGTCGCTGGGACGAGCAATCTTCTCGTAAAGTTTCCGCAACACCTCTTCCCGCAACCGTTTGGTAACTTCCTCGCTCACCACAATGCCATGCGCCCGTTGGATGCGTTTAGGGTCATAACTTTCGGCGAACAGCCATTCGCCATCCAACTTCGTCAACTTCTGCGCAGTATCATCCAACTCTTTCGCTTTCTGCTTCAACTTCGGAATACCCATCCCGACAAAGGCGATGCGATGCCATTCGGGTTGTCGGCTTATGGTGTCCAGCAAATCTTTGATGTAGTTCTTGGCTTCCGCCCACCGCTCAAAAAGCGCTTTCACAAAAGTAGCGGCGGCAATACTGTCGGTGGACGGAAATTCAGCGATGCTCTCGGTGGACGGGAATTCGGTCAAGATGCGCAACTCTTCGGCAAAGACGAATTTGGCAGCGAAGCGCTTGATGGTGCAGATGGCGCAAAGGCGTTCGCGTCCATCGCTGTCCACATCGCCGACGAACTCTTTCGCCACTTTGCTCCAAAACTCCTTCTCACGCTTCCACCAGTCTTGCGCCACCTGCCCATCCAAATCGCTTAACGCCTGCCGTTCGCCGCAAAGGGAACATTTGCCCGCAGGTTCGCTGCGGTCGCAGAAATCCCGCAGTGCCTTCCGAGCACCGAGCACCCGTTCGGTAAGTTCGTAGCAGGCAGCATAAACCGAACCTTGATTGTGCTCATAAGCGCCTTTCGTGGCTTCAAGCCACTTGACAAATCGTTCACTACCTGTCAATTGCCTAAAGAGTTCGGCAATCTTTTGTGGCGTCTCATCCCACTCGTAAATCGCCCAGTAAACTTCGGGAAACTGCGCCAACTGCCTCTCCCAGATGGGCTTTGCCTTTGCAAACTCAGAGACTCGTTGGCAAATTTCCTGCCAAACCTTTTCCGCCAACCGCTGCCATTCTCCCCGCAGCGCTTCTTCGCACTTTTTCGCCAACTCTTCTGCTTTTTCAGCAGGGACAACAGCGAAGAAGCGGTTGGGCAATGTCGCCAAACGCAATTGGTCGGACGATGGCATTTGAGACAAAACACCGCTCTCATGCAGCCAAAAGTCAACAAGGGGTTGACCGAGCAGTGATGGAAACAGCACATGGTCGGGACCAAGTCGCTCAGCGATGACCTTGATGGCGTGCCATGTCAGGTAGGAGAGCAGGAAACTGCCCATCCACAGGTCACGGGTCTTGCGGGCAGCGGCGATGAAACCCTGAACAGGTCCGATGGTGAAAAGCAATGTCGCTGGATTAGGCAAGCAGTTGGCGAAAGCGCTGGCGACACGGGCATGCTGCAACAACGGATGGTCGGGGATGCGGGTATCGGCGGGAAGCAAACTCCAAGGGATATTCGGTTCGCGTTTGGCAAGTTCGTCCTCAAGGCATCGCCAGAGGAGCAGGAAGCGCTTTTGCGGGTCGTTAGTGCGTCGGCTCAAATTGCCGATCACATCCGCTTGCACTTCCGATGCCCTTTGCGGGTCAGCAGCGGGCAAAGGCATCGCTTGACCAGAAAGCGGGTGAAGGACGCAATCGCTGGGCGCGCGAAGCCCTTCGGGGAAGTTCAATCGGTCGGCAGCAGACGCAACGGTGTCAGATTTGTTGGCGGCATCAACCCATGCTGCCTCTGGAACGCCTGTTGTTGGGACATCAGGCAACCCGCGCAATGCCGTTTGCATGAGCGCACTTGCCCGGTCCTTGTGGGTCGGGATGTCCAGCACCTTATCAGGCGGGTCGTGAAGCAAAGCAACTATCTTCTGCTGCCACCAAGCCAATTCTCTGGCACCTCCTTGAAGCCGAAAATCACTTCGTCGCCAAAAGAGTTCAGAAACTCAGCAAGTTTCTTTCTGTCGGCGCGTTCCGAAAGTTTGGGATTCAATTGCGAGAGCATCGTCGTCAGGACAAGGGCATATTTGCCCGTTGACAGCCTCGTCACATGGACATGCACGGGCGACGCTTGTCGGGGAGTAGCATTGCCCAAAACAGGGTTTTTGTGCTTATGTGCTTTCTCCATGACGAACTTGATGGCTTTTTTCCAACCTTCCAACTCTGAATCGCTGTCAAACTCTTGTGTGCAGACCTTGATTTGTGCCCAATCGGGATGCAAGATTGGGAAGCGCGGGACATCTGACAACTTAGCAAACGATGAGTGTAAGATGGCGTCAAGCCGTTGCTTTAAAGCTTCGCTCAATTCCTTCACAGTTTTCGCCGTCAATGCTAATTTGCCCTCAGTGATTTGCAAACTCCCAAAACCCCGACGGCTGCGTCGCCCCAGGCCACCAAGATAGCAAAGCAACTGCAAAGCCTTTTGGGCTTGTTGCAAGGCATCTTTATCGCGGCTTAAAAGGCAAATATCAAATCGCTGACCCGGCTTGAAGCCGTTGAAGCGAAAATTTACTTGTTTATGTGGCAGTGGATTGAAACTATCGCTCCCGAGGTTATGCGGCTCCAACCGCACCACAACGGGCGAGGCGTGGTCGGTGCTGCCGAAGACTTGGCTTTCGCGCTCAAAGATTTCGGCTGGTCGGTCGCCTAAGACGCCACCCAAGAGAGCCCGAAGCCAAAAACGCAATGCACCCCGAAAGGATGCTGCCCTAAGTTCGGGTTCACCCCTTGGGTCTGAGCCTCCAAGGAATAGCGGAGTTAAAAGTTCAACTTTTACTTCTAACTTCTGCCCTCCCATGGCGCTTTATCCTTTAAACCGCCCGAATTTTTACGGCAAAGCCCCTAATAGACATGGCAGAACCATAACCTCACCAAAGCTTACCATGAAGCCTTTTGCCTTTAAGCGCTTGCTTCCTCCCCAGGCAAAATACGCTAACCTAACGTTTGAAAATTTTGAGGGCCTTTGTGTATATTATAGCCGAATTTTTGTGGCAGGCAAAAATTAGAAGGCCCCGCTGCCAGAGGCAGCGGGGCCTTTCGCGGAGGGGGCGGGTTACCTTGTTCCCAGTTCCTTGAGGACCGCAGGGATTATATCCTTAACCTCCCCCACAAGGCCAAGGTCGGCTACTTTGAAGATGGGGGCTGTGGGGTCAGGGTTTATGGCTACAATGCAGCGGGCATTGCGGATTCCATAGTAGTGCTGAATGGCACCAGATATCCCACAGGCTACGTAGAGCTTGGGTTCAATCTGGTGACCCGACATGCCAACTTGCCTATCAGGCCCTATCAGGCCTTCGTCTACAGCCCCTCGGGAGCCGGCAAGCTCGGCATTTAAGGCTTGCGCCAGTTTCTTGACCAGTTCCATCTCTTCCTGGCCCTTAACCCCACGCCCAACCGAAACTACTACCTTGGCTTTGTCTAAGCCTTTGGGGACGGTGAAGTCCACAGGCCCCTTGGTCTTCACCCTTGAAGGCACCGGTTCCACTGAGATGGTCTGAACTTCCCCAGTGCGGTAGGCATCGTAATAAGCAGGACGGAAGTAGCCAGGAAGGAGGGTGACTATCTGGGGTTTGAGGCCTGGATTGGCTAAGAGCCGGAAGTATTCCCCCCCATACATCGGATGGGCACCTATTACGGTGCGGGTGGCTTCGTCCAGAGAGATTTCGGTGCAATTGGCTATAAGGCCCGCACCAAGCTTTTGGGCAAGGTACGGCGCCAGTTCCCTCGCCGGAGCAATCGCCGGGAAGAGGACTATCTCCGGTTTGTGCTCTTGGATGAATTCACCCAGGGCTTTGGCGTAAATTTCCAGGTCATATTGAGAAAGGGCAGGGCCTTGTAGGATGTACACATAGTCGGCACCGTAGCCTGTGAGTTTGCGCGCCTCCTCTTCTCCAGCAGCGAAGGTCACGGCCTTGACGTAAGCACCGAGGGAATCGGCAAGCTCACGCGCTTTGCCCAGGGCTTCCAAAGTAGCGGGAACAGGTTCGCCCTTTTCCAACCAGGCCACTACAAGGATGTCCCGGTAAGCGGTTTCCTCTAAGGCTTCGCCCATCATGATTTCAAAATATTCCATGGCTCAAACCTCCTTTCTGTCCTTTGAGCCTGGGAAAGGGCGCCCCTTTAGATAAGGTGCCTTTCCCTCAAGAAGCTGACAAGTTCCCTGGCTAAGTCTTCAGGACTGCCACGGCTCACTCGGCCCCTCACTCTCTCCGGAGGGAAGGAGAGCCCGCGTTCTTCCACTCCTGGCCTCAGGTCCTCTTCACTCAGGCCAAGGTCCGAGGCTTTCCATACCGGCATTTCCCACTGGTAGGAGTTCATGATGCGGGCACCATGAGGGAGACGAGGAACATTGGCTCCAGGGGCAATGCACAGGACGGCCGGAAGCTCAACTTCTACTTCCAGGAATTTCTCATCCCAGCCCCTTATCACCCTCGCCTTCCCTCCCGAAACTTCCAGGATGCGGTAGACATCGTTCACGCATGGTATATCTAAAGCGGCAGCAAGCCTCGGCCCCAGTTGCCCCTGGCAGGTGTCGGCAGCCATAGCGCCGGCGATTATGAGGTCAAAATCCCCGAGTTTTTGAATCGCTTTGGCCAAAGCTAAGGCTGCCCCGCGGAAATCGGCCTTGGCCAGAAGTTCGTCCGAAAGTAGGATGCCCTCGTCGGCACCACAGGCCCAGGCTTCCCTTATGGAGTCTTCCACCTCCGGGCCTCCTATGGAGATGACCGTAACCTTTGCCCCAAGCTTGTCTTTGAGGACGAGGGCCTCTTCTAAGGCGTTCCGGTCAGTTGGATTTATGACAAGTTCAGCTTCCTCAAGTGTTACTTGCTGCCGCCTCGGGTCTGCTTTTACCCCTCTGGGGTCTCTTATCTGCTTGATAGGGACAATCACCCTCATAGGCTCCACTCCTTTTACGGTCTTATCCTTACGCCAAAGTCACGGAAGAGGTTTTCGGCGATGACGATGCGCTGGATTTCGTTTGTCCCTTCGTAGATTTCGGCAATCTTGGCATCGCGGTACATCAGCTCTACCACGAAGTCGCGGGAGTAGCCCATCGCACCGTAAATCTGGAGGGCGATGTTTACGGCTTTGGAGGCCACTTCGGAGCCGTACATCTTGCACATGGCGGCGTAGCGGGTAAAGGGTTGCCTTGTGTCTACAAGCCAAGCGGTCCTATAGACCAGGCTCCTCAGGGCTTCTATTTCCGTGGCCAGCTCGGCTATCATCCATTGTATGGATTGCTTATGGGCTATGGGTTCGCCGAACTGTTCCCTCATAGCCGCCCATTCCATGGCCATCCTGAGAGCAGTCTGGGCTCCGCCAAGGCAAGCTGCACCCAGGGTGAGCCGGCCCATGTCCAAGCTCTGCATGAAGACTATGAACCCTGCCCCGAATGGCCCCAGGATGTTTTCTTTGGGGACCCGGACGTCTTCCAGGATGATTTCGGCGGTGCTGGACCCGCGGATGCCCATCTTGTCCTCAAGTTTGCCGATTCTGACGCCCGGGTATTCCCTTTCCACGATGAAAGCTGTTATTCCTCCCCTGGGGCCAAGCGAGGGGTCTGTCACGGCCATCACGGTTATGATATCGGCTATGTCGCCGTTGGTGATGAATTGTTTGGTGCCGTTAAGGATGAAGTAATTGCCATCCCTTACGGCTCTGGTTTTGATGGCTGCAGCATCGGAGCCCGCTCCGGCTTCAGTCAGGGCGAAGGCAGCAATCTTTTCCCCACGGGCGAGGGGGGTAAGGTATTTCTTCTTTTGCTCCTCGTTCCCCCCAAGGTATATGGCCATCGCCCCTATGCCGATGTGGGCTCCTATGATTGTAGCGAAGGAGGAAGAGACCTTGCCCAGCTCTTCGGCGACGATGCAGTAGCCTATCTCCCCGGCCCCCATTCCTCCGTATTTCTGGGGGAAAGGAACTCCCAGGAGGCCAAGCTCGGCGGCCTTCTTTACTACGTCCATCGGGACTCGGTGTTCTTCGTCAATGGCTTTGGCGATGGGGAGGACCTCTCTTTCGGCGAACTCCCGAGCCATCCTTCTAAGCATTTGATGTTCTTTGCTGAAGGAGAAATCCATAGCCACCTCCCCTTTAAGGCTTAATCTTGAGGCCATAGCCAGAGAATATATCGGAGGCTACGATGAAGCGCTGGATTTCGGTAGTGCCTTCAATTATGGAGAGGGCACGGGCATCGCGGTAAATCCTCTCAATGGTGTATTCTCTCATGTAGCCGTAGCCTCCATGGACCTGAAGCATTCTATCGGCTACCCAACGGACTATTTCTCCTCCGAAGGCTTTGGCCATGGCCGCTTCTTTGGTGAACCTTTCGCCCTTGTCGGCAAGCCAAGCGGTGTATTCCACCAGGTGACGGAGGGCTTCTATCTTGATGGCCGATTCGGCCACGTAGTTTTGGATGGCTTGCTTGAGGGCAATGGGGCCGCCAAATTGGGAGCGTTCGGTGGCGTAGCGGGAACCTTCCCTAAGGGCAGCCTCGGCTAAGCCCAGGCACATGGCTGCCGTTCCCAGGCGGGCGTAGTCCAGTGCCCTCATAGCAATCTTGAACCCTTCCCCTTCCTGGCCCAGGAGGTTTTCGGCCGGAACTCGGCATTCCTCAAGGTAGATGGGATTGCAAACCACGCCCCTTAAGCCGAGGAGGCGCTCCCTTCGCCCTACTTTGAAGCCTGGGAAGCTTTTCTCCACTATGAAGGCGCTTATCCCCCTCGCCCCAGCTTGGGGGTCGGTCTTGGCGAAGACTATGAAGATATCGGCTATGCCGGCATTGGTGACCCAGAGCTTGTTTCCGGTGAGGATGTATTCGTCCCCTTTCTTCACAGCTACGGTCCTTATGGCTGCCGCATCGCTCCCGGCTTCGGGTTCAGTGAGGGCGAAGGCTCCAAGCTTTGTGCCCTCGGCCATGTCCGGAAGGTATTTCTCCTTATGGGCTTCTGTCCCTTCCCTCAGGATTGTGTTTCCGGCAAGGCCGAGGTGGACGTGTAAGGTGAGGGCAGTGGACATGCAGGCCCCGGCCATTTCTTCCATCAGGAAGCAGTAGCCGAGGTTGTCAAGCTCTGAGCCGCCGTACTTTTCGGGGAAGGTTGCGCCCAAGAAGCCCTGCTCGGCCATCTTCTTGAGTATTTCCAAGGGGGGCTTCTCCTCATGGTCAGTGGTCTGGGCCAGAGGGGCCACTTCTTTCTGGGCGAAATCCCGGAACATGCTTCGGAACATCTGGTGTTCTTCGCTAAGGGTGAAGTCCATACCTCCCTCCTCTCTTCAAGGGTTGGGGGTGAAGGCTTAAGGGTGTTGAAAGCGGCAGTGTGCCTTCACCCCCCACAAGAAGGTTATCGGTCCTTGAATTGGGGCTGGCGCTTCTCAAGGAAAGCCCGCACTCCTTCTCGCATGTCCTCGGTCTCGCAGAGCCGGGCAAAGCGGTCGGCTTCGTAGAGGAGGCCGTCCTTGAGGCTCATCTCCATGCCCTTGTTGACGGCATCAATTATGGCTTCAATGGCGAGCTTTCCTTTAGAAGCAATCTTCTTGGCCAGGTCCTTGGCCGCCTTGAGCACCTCACCGGCGGGGACGACCTTGTTCACAAGGCCGATTCGGTAAGCTTCCTGGGCAGTAATCATGTCGCCGGTGAGGAGGAGTTCAAAGGCCTTGCCTTTGCCCAAGAGCCTCGGGAGGCGCTGAGTTCCGCCCCAGCCAGGCATTATTCCGAGGTTGATTTCGGGCTGGCCGAAGCGGGCCCTATCGGAGGCGATGCGGATGTGGCAGGCCATAGCCAGCTCGTTACCGCCTCCCAGGCAGACCCCGTTTATGGCGGCGATTACCGGCTTAGGGGAGTTTTCAATTATGTTGAAAAGTTCCTGGCCCTTGAGGACTACTTCCTTGGCATCCTCGTACCCCTTGAGCTTGTTTATTTCGTTGATATCGGCTCCGGCCACGAAAGCGAATTGCCCTGCTCCAGTGATTATGATTACTTTGACCTCATCGTTCTGGAGGGCTTCGTTGAATGCCTGGTAGAGCTCGGTAACGGTCTGGGTGTCAAAAGCGTTGGCCGGAGGGTGGTCAATGGTGAGGATAGCGATTCGGTCCTCAATTGAGACATGGATATTCTGGTACTCTCCCATGGTTCATTCCTCCTAAGGTTTTATAGGGGCGGGGAGCCGGGGTCAATCCCCGACCCCCCTTCTATCCATACCCCCTGCACCGGCTATGCATACTCCATGAAGCCCTTGCCCACCTTCTTGCCCAAGTGGCCGGCCTTGACCTTCAGTTTGAGGAGGCGGGCTGGGCGGAAGCGCTCACCATACTTGGCATGGAATTCCTGAAGCTTCTCCAGGACGTAGTCAAGCCCCAAGGTATCGGCCAGCTGGAGAGGCCCCATCCTCTCGCCCTTGTAGGTCATGCCTGTCCCGGCCATCATGGCCAAGTCAATATCGTTAACGGCAGCGATGTTCTCCATAAGGCAGAGGACGGCTTCGTTAATCATGGGCATTATGAGGCGCTCCCAGCTGAACTCAGTCCCGGTGGGGACTTTGCCTTCCTTCTGCAGCCTCCTTATGGCCTCCTTCACAGGCTCATCGGTCTGGTCACCGTAGCCATAGAAGCCGGCCCCGGTTTTCTCGCCGTAGCGGCCCATCTTGTAGATTTCCTCAAAGAGTGGGCAAGGCTGCATCCTATCTCCATACTCGCTGTAGAGGTAAGCCCCTACGTGGTAGCAGACATCAAGCCCGAGCATGTCCATGAGGGTGAAGGGCCCCATCGGCCAGCCAAATTCAGTCATGGCCTTGTCAATTTCGGCGGCAGTGGCAGCCCCCTCGGCCAGGGCCCAGGTGGCCTCGTTCAGGTAGGGCATCAGGAGCCTGTTGACCAGGAAGCCAGGGCATTCCTTGACCACAACCGGTATCTTGCGCAGGGTTTCGGCGAACATGACCACGCTGTCAATGGTCTCCTGGTCCGTATCCAGGCCAGGGATTACCTCTACCAGTTTCATTATGTGGGCGGGGTTGAAGAAGTGCATCCCAATCATCTTGTTGGGCCGCTTCGTAGCCGCCCCCATTTCGGTGATGGAGAGAGCGGAAGTGTTGGAGGCGAAGATGGTGTTGGAAGGGCAAACTTCGTCCAGCTCTTTGAACACCCTCTTCTTAAGCTCAATGTTCTCAGGGACGGCTTCTATGACTATGTCCACATCCTCAAAGCCGTCATAGGTGAGGGTGGTGGTGACGAGGGCCAGCTTGGACTCCACATCGCCTGGGGTCATCCTGCCTTTCTCTACCTGGCGCTGGTAGATGGAGCGGATTCTCTCCACGGCTCTGTCCAGGACTTTCTGGTCAATGTCCTTCACTACTACCGGGAGTCCAGCATAGGTTATCACTTGAGCTATATCGGCGCCCATCGTCCCGGCGCCAACTACTCCAGCTTTAAAGATGTACATGGCTTACCCTCCTTTTTGGGATTACCAAACCCTTATGGCCATAGCCACATCTGTTCCGATGCGGGCAAAATACAGCTGCTTGTTTAGGTACTTTTCCCGGGCTTTATCGTTGGCCTCAAGCAGGGTATCCCCGACGAAGTATTCGCCCGAGTCCACGTCAATGGCCACGATTTTGCCGTTGTGGGTCGGCTCAAGCTGGTCCTTGATTTTGAGGTAGATTTCCTTGCCTTTGGCCAATACGCTTTCATCAACCCATTGGGTTATCATGGCTCATCCCCTCCTTCATTTTCTCTCCAGGACGAGTGCGCCTCCCTGGCCGCCACCGACGCACATTGTGACGAGGCCGAACTGGGCGTTGCGGCGCTTCATCTCGTGGATTATGGTGACGGTAAGTTTGGCTCCAGTGCACCCTACCGGGTGACCGAGGGCGATGGCTCCGCCGTTGACGTTGACTTTATCCCAATCCCAGCCGTACTTTTCCATTTCCCTGCCCACGGCCAGGACCTGAGCGGCAAAGGCTTCGTTGAGCTCAATGAGGTCAATGTCTTTGATGGTTAGGCCTGCCTTCTTGAGGGCCAATGGGATTGCCCTTGCCGGCCCAATCCCCATTATCTCCGGAGGAACGGCAGCATAGGCGTAGCTGCGGATGTAGGCCATGGGTTCGTAGCCCAAGGCTTTGGCCTTCTCCGCAGTCATGACCAAGAGAGCAGCGGCGCCATCGCTTATGGGGCAGGCATTGGCCGGGGTTACAGTCCCGCCTTTCATGAAGACCGGTGGGTAGAGGGCAGCCCTTTCCACCGTAAGGCTGGGGTTGATTGTCTCATCCTCACTGACGATTTCCGGGGCCACCTCTTGGCCGGCTGCTTTCTTGCTCACCACAACTGGGACTATCTCCTCCTTGAACTTGCCCATCCTGGTAGCCATGAATGCCTTGCGGTGGCTCTGGACGGCATACTTATCCTGCTCTTCTCTGGTGATGCCGTAGAGCATGGCCAAGTTCTCGGCGGTGCGGCCCATTATCTGGCCACAGAGGGGGTCGGTGAGGCCTTCCCATAGGGTATCAATGAACTCGGTGCTGCGGAGCCTGAGGCCCCAGCGCGCCCCTCTTACGCAGTAAGGAGCAGTGCTCATGCTCTCAGTCCCGCCTACGATGAAGATTTCGCCATCCCCAGCTTGGATGGCTTGATAGGCACAGGTTATGGACTGGATTCCGGAGGCGCAGTTGCGCTGGACGGTATAGGCGGGGACATGGACCGGGACCCCAGCCATTAGGGCGGCGACACGGGCAACGTTGGGGGCATCGGAGTACTGGCCTATGCAGCCGAAAATCACCTCGTCTATAAGGTTGGGGTCTATCTGAGTGCGCTTGAGGAGTTCTTCAATCACCACAGCCGCCAGGTGTTGGGCCGGCAGGTCCCTGAAAGCCCCTCCATGCTTGCCCACAGGGGTCCTAACTCCGGCTACAATTACTACCTCTTTCATGTTCCCTCCTTTTGTGCGGAATTTTCAAGGCCTTTTAAAAGCAGCAACGATGTGGCTTCGGCCATTTGCTCCAGGGAGAATCCTAAGAGCTCTCTCCTAAAGGGTATGGACATGAGGACGATGACGCCGTGGATAGATGCCCACAAAGCTGCGGCGGTAAGCCAGGGGTCACAAGGGCGAAATACACCCTTCTTGATGCCATCGTTAACCGCCCTTGCCACCCACTGGAGAGCCTCCTGATTCTTAGCCTTTATCTCCTCCCCAAGCTCGGGTGGAATCTTCTCATGGAGGCGGCCGCGGTCAAAGGCCACCATTAAGCGGAAGTAGAAGGGGTTTTCTTTGAAGAAGTTCAAGTAAGCTGCAGTTAGGCGACCAAGCCTTTCCGTTGGGGCCAAATCCTGGGACGGGGCATAAGCTTCAGTAAGCTTTCCCAAGAGGATGTCAAATCCTTCCAAAAGGAGGTGGGCGAGGATTTCCTCTTTGCTGGAAAAATAGAGGTAAATAGTGCCTTTGCCAAGCTCAGCGGCTGCCGCTACATCCTCAACAGTAGCTTCGGCGATTCCCTTAGTGGAGAAAACCTCGCGGGCTGCTTCCAAAATTTCAAGCCTTCTCTGTTCCTTTTCCCTGGCCCTTCTCTCGCTTGTTGCCATAAGCCCGCCCTCGGGACTGACCATCGGTCATTTACTGACTGGTAGTCAGTATACCACAAATTTTCTTGCTTGTCAAATCAAGGGATGCATCCCCGTTTTCACGCCGACCTTCACGCCCCGAGTGGGACCCAAAATGATGGCAAATCCTCAGCCAACGAGGGTGGGCAAATTGGGGGGTCCAGGGGGCGCAAGCCCCCTGGCAGGGGGTCTGGGGGATGTGCCCCCAGAATTTTGAAAGAGGGGGCGAGTTGCCCCCATTAGCAACCCCGCCACGAGTGGGACCCAAGACATCGGCGAACCCTCAGCCCACGGGGGTGGGCAAAGGGGGATCCAGGGGGCGCAGCCCCCATGGCGGGGGGTTGTGGGGGGCTTTCCCGTAACTTCCCGCAAAGGAGATAAGGGGGGTATTGCCCTCCGTTAGAGGACAACATTGATAACGTAATAATAAACTCCTACCACTGCGAACAAGAGGCTATCAACTCTATCCAGCATCCCTCCATGGCCTGGGAAGAGGCTGCCTGAGTCCTTAACCCCAACTTGCCTCTTTACCATTGAAATGGCCAAATCGCCAAAGGGAGTAATAGTAGCTACGATGACTCCTAAAGCCAAGCTGTGGGGTAAAGCCACCCCACCTATAGTGCCCAAAATTATCGCCGCCAGCATCCCGGCTAACCACCCACCTATGGTCCCTTCCCAAGTCTTCTTAGGGCTTAAGCGAGGCCAAAATGGCCGCTTACCCCACTTTAGCCCAGCAAAATATGCTCCTGAATCCCCAGCCCAAGTTATGAGGAAAGTTAGCATAACCCAGGTGTAACCCTGAGGAAGCAAACGCAGGGAAATGAAGTGGCTGATAAGCCAACCGATGTAAAACCCACCGGCCAAAGTCAAAGCCCAATCAACAACGGGGTATGGGGTCCGCCGGAAGAGCTGCCAAGTGGTGGTGATAATTAGCCAGGCGCTAAGGGCAAGCGGAAGGAGACGGAGATGGGGCAGAAAGGCGTTTAAAATGAGGAGAAACGTAAGGACAAGGCCCATAGGCCAAAGGGGCCTAAAACCCCCTTTTTCCATCAGCCGGAAAAATTCCCAGGTGGCAAGGAGAGCTGTTACACCTACGACTAAAGCGAAAACAATCCCCCCAATCCAAGTTATCACGATAATGGTAGGGATGAGCAAGGCCGCAACCAGCACACGGCTCCGGAATTGAGATTGGTCTAATTTGGCCATGAAGGTAAGCCCTTCACCCTTCTTTGACGAGCCCAAACCTTCTTTCACGGCGGCTAAAGTCTAAAAGGGCTTTGTAAAGCTCTTCCTCATCAAAATCGGGCCAATAGACAGGGGTTGAATAATACTCAGCGTAAGCACTTTGCCAAAGGAGGAAATTGGAAAGCCTCATCTCCCCAGCCGTCCGGATTATTAGGTCGGGGTCGGGAATGCCGGCGGTGTAGAGGTGAGAGGAGATAAGGTCCTCATCAACTTCCTCGGGCTTGTAGCCCTTGGCTATAATCTTACGAACTGCATCTACAATTTCGGCTCTTCCACCGTAGTTAAAAGCCACGCAAAGTATCAAGCGCTCGTTCCCTTTGGTAGCTTCCACGGCTTGGCGTATTTTCTCCTGAAGCCTTTCCGGCACTCCGTCCATTCGGCCTATGTGCCTGACCTGCACACCCTCTTTCACCAATTCGGGCAGTTCCTTGTCTATGTATTGGTCCAGGAGGTTGAGGAGGCCTTCAACTTCCTCTCTCGGTCTCCCCCAGTTTTCAGTGGAGAAGGCATAAATGGTTACGTATTTTATCCCCCATTCCCCGCAGGCTCGCAGGACACGGCGGAGGTTTTCGGCTCCGGCTCTGTGGCCTGCCAACCTGGGCAAGCCTCTCTGCTTGGCCCAGCGCCCGTTTCCATCCATTATGAAGCCGATGTGCCTTGGCAGGTTCTCAATCTTCCCCTTCAAACTTCCATTATCTCCTTCTTCTTGGCTTCCCCAATCTCGTCTATCTTCTCAATCATCTCTTCGGTTAGCTCATCCAGCTTCTCCCTGGCCCGGAAGAACTCGTCTTCCGAGATTAGTTTTTCGTCTTGGAGTTCTTTCAATTGCTCCAGGCCATCGCGCCGGCAATTGCGGACGGCTATTTTGGCTTCCTCAAGCCTCTTGGAGAGAACTTTGACCAGCTCTTTGCGCCTTTCCTCGGTAAGGCGTGGGATGTTTATCCTTATGACTTTGCCGTCGTTCATGGGCGTAAGGCCAAGGTCCGATTTGAGGATTGCTTTTTCTATGGCCGCTAAAGCTGAGGCATCCCACGGCCTTACCACCAGCAACCTCGGCTCCGGCGCGGTGATGGAAGCAAGCTGATTGAGTGGGACGAGAGTCCCATAGTATTCCACCTTGACCTTCTCCAAAAGGGCAGGAGATGCCCTACCGGTCCTGAGGGCCTTTAGGTCCTCCCGCAGGATTTCCAAAGCCTTTTCCATCCGGGACCGTACGTCTTTAAAGACCTCTTCTACCATCGTTCTACCTCCTTATCAGCATATTACGGTCCCAACTGGTTCGCCCAATACAACTTTTTCCAGGGCCTTCTCCTCCCAAAGGTTGACCACATAGATTGGGAGGTTATGCTCCATGCACAGCGATATAGCGGTGCTGTCAATCACCCCAACTCTCATTTTCAAGGCTTCCATGTAGGATAGGCGGTCAAAGCGCACGGCATTTGGGTTGATTTTGGGGTCATCGGAGTAAACCCCGTCCACTTTTGTGGCTTTTATCAAGGCTTCGGCGTGGATTTCCATAGCTCTGAGGGCGGCGGCGGTATCAGTTGTAAAGTATGGCTGGCCTGTTCCGGCGGCCATTATGACCACCCTGCCTTTCTCAAGATGGCGGATAGCCCTAAGGCGGATGTAAGGTTCGGCGACGGCGCGCATCTCTATTGCCGTCTGGACCCTGGTGGTTACGCCGAGTTTTTCCAAGGCATCTTGAAGGGCGAGGGCATTCATGACTGTGGCCAGCATGCCCATGTGGTCGGCTGTGGCCTGGTCCATGCCGTGTTCAAGGCCATCGCGGCCCCGCCAGATGTTCCCCGCCCCTATAACGAGGGCTATTTCGGTTCCCAGGTCCTTTACCGCCTTAATCTTGCGGGCTACTTCTCTGGCCTTTTCGGGGTCAATTCCGAAGCCTTTGGGGCCGGCCAAGGCCTCTCCCCCAATCTTTATCATCACCCTTCGGTATTTAAGCTCCATAGTGACACCTCATTCTAAGGGCTCACCGAGCTCAAAGCGCACGAATCTCCTTACCACTACGTTTTCCCCAAGCTTAGCAATGGCCTGGGTGATGACCTCTTCTACTGTGGAATTTTCGTCCTTGAGGAAGGGCTGGCGCAGGAGGCACACCTCCCGATAGTATTCTTCAAGCCTCTTTTCCACTATCTTTTCCAATTCCTCCGGGGATTTGCCAGAACCTTTGTATTCGGAGAGGATTTCGGCCTTCTTAGCTTCAATGACCTCGGGGGGGATGTCCTCCGGCTTTATGTATAATGGGTTAAAGGCCACCACCTGCATTGCTATATCGTGGGCCAGGTTTCTGAACAGGTCAGTCCTGGCCACAAAGTCAGTCTCGCAATTTAGTTCAACCATTGCTCCGACCTTGCTGCCGGTGTGGATGTAGGCTTCAATGATTCCTTCCCGTGCTTGGCGGGTCATCTTTTTGGCAGCTATTGCCACCCCCCTTTCCCTGAGGTACTGTTTGGCTTTCTCTATGTCGCCGCCGCTTTCCTCCAGGGCTTTCTTGCATTCCAAGATACCCGCACCGGTTATTTCCCTGAGTTCTTTGATGAGCTTCGGGTCTACAGTCACTGGCCACCTCCTTTATTCTTCTTCGGTTTCTTCTTCCTCAGGCTTTTCCCATTCTTCTTTCTCTTCTTCCAGAAGGTCCAAGGCTTCTTTGTCCATAACCTTGAGTTTCTCCAAGACAGAAGGCCCAAGGTAATGTTCAATGGGCAGTTCTTCTTCAACAGCCAAGGCGATTTCTTCTTCCTCGCCGGCTTCGGCCTTGATTGTTTCGTAGAGTTGGCGTCCTTCCAAGACGGCGCTGGCTATCTCGGAAGTTATGACTTTTATAGCCCTTATGGCATCGTCATTAGCCGGGATGCAATAGGTTACCAGTTCAGGGTCAGCGTTGGTATCAACTACTCCTACTACTGGTATGCCGAGGCGGTTAGCTTCTTTCACGGCCAGCTCTTCTTTGACCACGTCCACGACATAGAGCATGTCAGGGAGCCTATTGAGGCCTCTCAGGCCTCCAATCTTGCGGCGGAGGCGTTCAAGTTCCCTTTCTTTCTGGAGAGCTTCTTTCTTGGGCAGACGGTCAAATTCCCCCATTTCTTTCTGACGTTCCATCATCTCCAAGTATTCAATCCGCTTTTTAATGGTGGAGAAGTTGGTAAGGGTTCCCCCAAGCCAGCGGACGTTGACATAGGGCATGCCGCAGCGCTTGGCTTCGGCCTCAATGGTCTCTTGGGCTTGGCGTTTAGTACCCACAAAGAGGATTATTCCGCCTTTGCTGGCCGTTTCTTTTACTGCCTCGCAGGCTTTTTCCAAGGCAACAATTGTCTGCTGCAGATCCAGGATATGGATTCCGTTGCGTTCGGCGAAGATATACGGCTTCATCTTGGGATTCCACCGCTGCTTTTTATGGCCGAAGTGCACCCCGGCCTCCAACAGAGTCTTCATGCTTACTGCCACTTTCTCACCTCCTTATCCTAAGAATTTTGGGCATTTTAAAACCCCCCTTAGGGGGTTTGTAGCCAGTATAGCACAACAAATGGCTTCATGCAAACTGTTCGCCCAACCGGCTAACGGAGCAATATCGCAAGGCTTATGTAATGGTCTTCAACCCGGCTTCCGAGCCAGGCCCCTTTTTGCTCAACAGCCACCTCGGCCATTGCCCTCACCCAGAACGGCTAATTTAAGTTTAGCATATTTGCACTGTGGTTTCAAGTTCAGCTGGCTATTTGGGTGTTTCCCCACCCCCGTTGGCTTTGGGTTTGCCGGGGTTTTGCCCCTCTCCGACGCGAAGAAAGGAAAGCCTCATTAAATTTTCCCGCTCCGTCCCACTGGACCCCCTTACCATGTGGGCAAGGGTTATTGAAGTTTAGGCGGATTAAAGTTGAAATTGACCCAGAAGGCGGTATGGATGAGGGAGGCCAAAACCAGGAGGAGGCCGTTTTCCTTCAATTCTTCTTTACTCCAGGCCCTTGCAGCTGTAAAAGCAGCCAACAGGTTCAATGGTATGCCAACGCAAGCAAATAAGTCCCAATCCTTACGCCCCCCATAATCCGGGTTCCAAGTCCAAATGAAAAGAAGGTAAAAAGCGGAGGCCAAGGTCAGGAAGATGAAGGGCTTCTTATCTTCCTGGCCCGCTTTCTGGAAGCCTTCTTTCCATAAGAGGATTGCTAAGATTAATCCGAAAGGAGCTACAAGCAATTGCTCATTCACGATGTCTACTAAATGGCCAAGTGAAAACATGGTGTAATGTTCCCATTCTGTTCCGGCGTGGCGCAAGGGGACAAACCAGTGCCTATCAGCTCCACCTGGGAAATCAACCCCGAGGAGGGCATCTATCCCATGCTTGCCAGATTCCATTAGGGCAATTACCCCAAGAGCCACAACTATCGGAATTGCTAAAAACTTGAGCCACTCCTTCCGAGGCCGCCCCTTCACTAAAAGAAAAGCCGAAGGCCAGAGGACAATGGTGGATGGATGGAAGGCATTGGTGAGGGAAAGGCAAAGAATCGGCCAGAAAAGGCTGGTTTGGCCTTTGATTGAGCGAATCCCAAGCCAAAGGTAAGCCAGGATGCCGGTGGGGATTATGGTATAGCTCTCAATGTAGCCGAAGAAAAGTTGGATGAAGCCTCCGGTGGCGGTCAAGGCCCACAGGAAGAGCTTTTCAGAGCGATTTCGGCCCAGCTCTTCTGCCACATTTACTAAAAGCTGAAGGAACAGAACGCCCGAGAGGACACTTATAACCCCGTAGACAGTAGCAACATCCCACCCCCATAGCTTGTGTGCTAATTCCCAAATTTTAGAGTGGATGAAAACATCCAACGGGGCTTGCCAGTTATAAGTTAGGCGGAAATCGGGGTGGGGGATAGCTTCCACAAAGATTTTGGCATCGCCCCAATAAAGGTGCCTTATCCGAAAGAGCCAGAACAAACTTCCGCTTATCAAGGCCAGGGTTAAGCGGAATAAAAATTTCCTGTTCCGGAAAAAGTCCATAGCTGCGGAAACAGGGCCTTCTATTTTGCTCAGGAAGAGGGCTGTCACAGGGGGAACGGCCAAGGCTAAGTAAAGCGCGCTTATCAAAAGGCCTGGGAGATAGTCGGGGTGGGCAAAGAAAGAGAGCCCCCAAGCCAAATTAGGAGGCAAGACAGTTGATAAAACGTGCAAAAGGATAAAGGCAATTGCCAGCACCCGAATCATGGCTTTTTATTGGGGGGAATTTTACCACGGAAGTCGGCGTTAAGCCAATACTACGGTCTTGCCGAGCATGGTTAGGAATTGTTGTAGGCGAGGCCAACCTTGGGGGCACATCCCCCACACCCCCTGCCAGGGGGCTTGCGCCCCCTGGACCCCCTTTCCCCACCCCCGTTGGCTTAGGGTTTGCCAGCGTTTTGGGCCTCACTCGTGGCGGGGTTGCAAGGGTGGGCAACTCGCCCCTTATTTTAATGTTCTTGGGGGCACATCCCCCAAACCCCCTGGGAGGGGGCACAGCCCCCTCCACCCCCTTTCCCCACCCTCGTAGGCTTAGGGTTTGCCAGCGTTTTGGGCCCCACTCGTGGCGGGGTTGCAAGGGTGGGCAACTCGCCCCTTATTTTAATGTTCTTGGGGGCACATCCCCCACACCCCCTGCCAGGGGGCTTGCGCCCCCTGGACCCCCTTTCCCCACCCCCGTAGGCTTAGGGTTTGCCAGCGTTTTGGGCCCCACTCGTGGCGAGGTTGCAAGGGTGGGCAACTCGCCCCTTATTTTAATGTTCTTGGGGGCACATCCCCCACACCCCCTGGGAGGGGGCACAGCCCCCTCCACCCCCTTTCCCCACCCTCGTAGGCTTAGGGTTTGCCAGCGTTTTGGGCCCCACTCGTGGCCGGGTTGCTAAGGTGGGCAACTCGCCCCCTCTTTCAAAATTCTGGGGGCACATCCCCCAGACCCCATGCCATGGGGGCTTCGCCCCCCTGGACCCCCGTTGCCTACCCCCGTGGGCTGGGGGTTCGCCGGCGTCTTTCCCCTCTCCGAGGCGGAGAGGGGAAAGCCTCGCCAAATTTTCCCCCTTCCCTCGCAGGGAAGGGGGTCAGGGGGTTAGGTCGGAAAGGCACATCCCCCCATGTCCCCTGAGAGGAGGCTGCGCCCCTTCCACCCCCGGTTCAATGTAGGGGCGTAGCGACGCTACGCCCGTACTTGGCGCAGGCCAACCTTTTTCAAAAAGGCCGATTTCAAGTCGGCGCGAACGGTGCATATTCCCCATACCATCTGCCATAGGAACTCCGCCCCCTTCTCCTGGCCCAAAGTTAGAAGTTTGCTTCTAAAATGCATTGGTGCTATAATTGAGCCAACTTTTCCGAGCTGTGCCATAAGGAGGTGGCATTATGAATCCCAAAACCCGCACTGAGCAAATAATACAGCGGCTGAAAGAGCTTCAGGCTACTACCCCTGATATTGAAGCCTCAGCTGTAGTAAGCATAGACGGGCTCGTGATTGCTTCTGCTCTTCCCCCCGATGTAGAAGAAGACAGGGTTTCCGCTATGTCCGCAGCCATGCTCTCCCTGGGCGAAAGGATTGCCGGAGAGCTTGGCCGAGGCAGCCTTGACCAGGTTTATATAAAAGGCGATAACGGCTACGTAGTCCTAATGTCGGTAGGGGAAGAGGCAGTTCTCACGGTCTTAGCCCGTAAAGAAGCCAAGCTCGGCCTTCTATTCTTGGACATGAAGAGGGCAGCCGAAGACCTCGCCAAACTTATCTAAGGGGGTAAAAATGGCTGAGGGAACCAAGTCCAATCTCTTTTACCCCAATAAAATCGTCCGAATTTACCTGGAGACCTTGGAAGAAGTGATGGGCAAGAACGGCATAAATGCCCTTCTCAATATGGCCAAACTTTCGCACCTCATAGACAATTACCCCCCAAACAATTTGGAGAAGGCCTTCCCCTTTGAAGATTTTGCCGCGCTGAATCAAGCCCTTGAAGATATGTACGGCCCCAGAGGCGGCCGAGGCCTTGCGTTGAGGGCAGCCAGGGCTTCCTTTGATAAAGGGCTTAAAGAATTCGGGGCCATAGCCGGGGTCGCCGATGCTGCTTTCAAGCTCCTTCCGGTCAGGATGAGGCTGAGTATAGGCCTAAAAGCCATGGCCGATGTGTTCAACCGCTTCAGCGACCAGGTGACGAGGGTAGAAGAGAAAGAAGACCACTTTGTCTACACCATTGAAGTTTGTCCTGTCTGTTATGGTCGGCATTCCGATAGGCCGGTATGCTATGCCGCTTTGGGCCTCCTTATGGAAGGGCTAAAATGGGCTATTGGGAAAGAGTTTGATGTGCGGGAGACAAAATGCATAGCTGCCGGTGACCCCGTCTGCGAGTTCATAATCCCTAAGCAACCTAAGGAAGAGTAATGCCTGAAGGGAGAATCCTCATAGTAGAGGATGACGCTGAGCTGGCCGAGAGGCTGAGGGATTTCTTTGAAGCGAGGGGCTACGAAGTTAAAACCGCAGCCTTGGGCCAGGAAGCTATAACCTTGTGCCGCCGTTGGATTCCAGACATAGTAATCCAGGACATACGCCTCCCCGATATGGATGGCTTTGAGGTAGCTCGTAATTTGGCTCAGAGCCCTCGCACTAAATCCACAGGTATCTTCTTCCTCACTCAGCTTGACAATAGGGAAAGCAAGCTTCAAGGGCTTAGCCTTGGAGCCATTGATTACGTGGCTAAGCCTTTTGATTTAGAAGAGCTGGAATTAAAGGTGAGGAATGCTGTAAAGGCACTTCGGAGGCCCCGGCCCCAGAACCCCATCACTGGGCTACTTAACCGGGAAACTTTGGCTCTTGAGATGGCCCCAATGCTCCGAAAAGGAAGCTGGACGGCTTTCCGCATCTCGTTGGAGGGGATTGAAGAGTTCAGGGATGTCTACGGTTTCCTGGCAGCCGATGATTTGCTAAGGGCAGTGGCACTCGTGCTTAAGAATTTGCTGGCCCAAATCGGGGGGGAAGGCATCCTTGGCCACCTCCGAGAGAATGAGTTCTTGCTTTTATCCCAGGCAGAGAAGGTGGAAGAGGTTGAAAATAGGCTTAGAGAGGCTGTGATTCGCACGATTGAAGCATTTTACCCTGCCCAGGAAATAAGCGGAAAGCACACAGAGCTCTTGAGTGTAAAGTTTGGCAAGGCCTCCATTGAGGGGAGGGAAGGCCTTTCAATTGAGGATTTGGAAAAAGCTACCGAACCTCTGGTAAGCTTTGGCCTTGCTTAGGCCGCTGAGGCGTTGGCCGAAGGGTGCGGAACTCCTAAACTTGGGGGTAAAACATGTTTCCCCGTTGGTTGCAGTTTGCCTTTATCTTAGCCCTCCTCTGGCTTTTCCTCGTATTAGCTTTCTACTACATACCACATAAGCCCTTCAGGCTTACTAACCTCTTGGCACTTGGCAGAGCCATTTTAGCTTTAGCCGGGGGTATGGCGGTAGCTCTCCTGGGCACAGGGTTGGGCCTTTTCGCCTTCAGGATGGCCTCAGTTGAGCCTCCAGCTAAACTTGTTTGGTCTGCAGCGTTAGGGCTGGGGGTATTATCTCTGGTCGGGCTTGGCCTTGGGGCTTTGGGTCTCCTTAGGCCTTTGGTTCTATGGCCCCTTACGGTGATAGGTCTACTGGCTTTAGGACCGGAGCTTAGCCAGGCTTTCCACAGAGCGAAGTTTCCGAAGCCTCAAGGCCGTTTTGAAACTTTCCTGGCCTTTTACCTTGCCTTTTCCCTTGCCCTCGCCCTTCTCAATGCACTTACCCCGCCCACCGCCTGGGATTCCCTCGTCTACCACCTCACAGGCCCAAAGTTCTACTTGAGAAGCGGCAAAGTTTATTACCCCTTGGACTTGCCTTACCTTGGTTTCCCCCAATTGGTGGAAATGCTTTTCACCTGGGGGATGGCCCTGGCGGGTGAGAGAGCCGCTACCGTAGTCCACTGGTTCTACGGCCTCTTAGCTGCTTCCATCGGGCTGGGGTTCTCGGAGAGCCCTTATCTTGTGGGGGCACTAATCTTTTCGGCTCCAACGGTTTTTGTTCTGGCCGGCTGGCCTTATGTGGACATCGCCCTCTTGGTCTATGTGACTTTAGCCTTCCAGGCCTTGGAGTTCTACCGGGAAACAGGCTCACTAAAATGGCTTATCTTAAGCGGGGTGATGGCCGGCTTTGCCCTCTCGGTTAAATACACCGCAGTGATAGTGCCAATAGCCGGCTTCTTCGTGATACTAATCGGCTCTCGCCAGAAGAAGTATGCTGCCCTTTTGCCCTTAGTTGCTTCCATCGTGTTTGCACCTTGGCTCATCAAGAACTTTGCCCTTACCGGTAACCCGGTCTATCCTTTCTTTCTGGAAGGGGTTTACTGGGATGACTGGCGGAAGTGGTGGTTTGGTAGGCCTTGGACAGGTTTTGCCCGAACTAATCCTCTGAAGCTTGTAACTGCCTTCTGGGATGCCACTATTTGGGGGATTGAAGGAGCTAAAGGCTATTCGGCTTCCCTTGGTCCCCTCTTTTTAGGGCTTTTGCCCTTTCTCCTGGCCTGGAAATTCATGCCCAAAAGAGAGCAATTGCGGGTCCGTGACGCCTTGATTTTCTCCTCTTTCCCCTATGCCTTTTGGCTTTTCGGGTTAGCTTGGAGTTACATGTTGCTTCAGGGCCGTTTGCTTTTGCCGGCTTTCGGCGTTTTAGCCTTGGCCATTTCGGCAGGGGTCAAAGCATTGGAGAACATCCCTCCACGGCCAATCAACTTTAGCTGGGTAGTCCGGGTTGCCATTACTCTGGTCCTGGTCTTAAACCTAATTGAGTTTTCCGTGGACTTCTTGGCGCTCTCCCCGCTTAAAGTCATCGCTGGCCTGGAGAGCGAGGGCGAATTTTTGGCTCGCCGTCTCGGATGGTACATCAAGGCTGTGGAGTTCATAAACCAAGAGTTGCCCGAAGACGCCGTCGTCCTTTTCCTCTGGGAGCCGAGGAGTTACCATTGCCTAAAGGCTTGCCTTCCCGATTCGCTCCTGGACCATTTCCTCCATTCCCTCCACCTTTACGGTTACGATGCCAAAGCTTTGATTTCCGCTTGGAGGAGGGGGGGAGCAACTCATCTTCTCCTTTACCGAACAGGCCTTGATTACCTTGTGGAAGAAGGTTTTGACCCCATCGGGCTGAAGGAGTTGGAAACGTTAAGGGAGGTCTTGGCTCTTTGCCATAAGGTGAAGGATTTTGGCAAAGCCTACCAGCTTTATGAGCTTCCCGCCCAACCTTAGGGTAGTCCCCTCCCCTTCCCCACCCTCGTTGGCCGAGGGTTTGCCAGCGTTTTGGTCCCACTCGTGGCGGGGTTGCTAATTGGGGCAACTCGCCTCCTCTTTCAAAATTCTGGGGGCACATCCCCCAGACCCCTTGCCAGGGGGCTTGCGCCCCCTGGCCCCCCGTTTTCCCACCCCCGTGGGCTTAGGGTTCGCCGGCGTTTTGGGTCCCACTCGTGGTGGGGTTGCTAAGGTGGGCTACTCGCCCCCTTTTATGGTTTTGTGGGGGCACATCCCCCAGACCCCCTGCCAGGGGGCTTGCGCCCCCTGGACCCCCGTTTTACCCACCCCCGTGGGCTGAGGGTTCGCCGGCGTTTTAGGCCCCACTCGTGGTGGGTGTGCTAATGGGGGCTACTCGCCCCCTCTTTTAAAATTCTGGGGGCACATCCCCCAGACCCCCCGCCATGGGGGCTACGCCCCCTGGACCCCCGTTTTGCCCACCCCCGTGGGCTTAGGGTCTGCCAGCGTTTTGAGTCCCACTCGTGGCGGGGTTGCTAATGCGGGCTACTCGCTCCATCTTTTGGTTTTGTGGGGGGACACCTCCTACAACCCCCGCCAGGGGGCTTGCGCCCCCTGGACCTCCATCTGCCCACCATCGTGGGCTTAAGGTTTGCCGGCATTTTGCCCCTCTCCGAGGCGGAGAGGGGAAAGCCTCGCCAAATTTTCAGTCAGGGGGTTAGGTCGGAAGGGCACATCACCCATGCCCCCTGGGAGGGGGCTGCGCCCCCTCCACCCTCAGTTTAAATGCTGAAGAGCCATGCCATCAGTCTCTTCGGGTTTTAGACTGTGGAATGAACGAGGGCGCTTCCACCGCCCTTCGCATTTTAGCCAGGTCGTTTACGGCCTGGCATCCTCATTAGCCTATGAAGCTAAGGTGTGCTATAATTTCCTTGAAAGGAGAGGCTTAAATGCCAAAAGCGACTCCTCTTTTCCGAACGGAAAAGAAAATTCCCACGGCCGCCAGGATGAGGCCTCGCACTTTGGATGAGTTCGTGGGCCAGGAGCATATAACCGGCCCAGGGAAGGTTTCGCGCCAGGCCATTGAAACCGACCACCTCCTTTACAGCCTCATCCTCTGGGGACCAGCAGGAACAGGCCAAAATTCCTTGGTCATGGTCATTGCTAATGCTACTAAGAGCCACTTCCAGAGCCTCAGCGCCGTCCTGGCCGGAGTGAAAGACCTACAGCGCATCATTGAAGGGGCGAAAGCTCGCCACACTGCCTTCGGACAGCGCACTATCCTCCTTGTGGACGAAATCCACCGCTGGAACAAGGCCCAACAAGATGCCCTCTTGCCCCACGTTGAAGATGGAACCATTATCCTAATGGGTTACGAAAAAGCAATGCTGAAAAGATGAGGAGGCTAAAATGTTCCGAGCAAAAATAGCCCTTTGCTTTGCGATTGCCCTCCTTTTAGTCCCCCTTTTGGCCGAAGCATCCCCGTCCCCTTGGGTTTGGACTGGCCTTTATTTCAATAACCCCAACCTTTCCGGCAGTCCGACCCTTGTCCGCCAAGATTCCGAGATAAACTTTGACTGGGGGACAGGCTCGCCAGACCCCTCCATCCCAACCGATAATTTCTCCGCCCGCTGGTTCGCCGTAGCCAGCCTTGATGCCGGAAGGTATCGCTTCACCATAACCGTGGATGATGGGGTCCGCTTCTGGGTTGATGGCGACTTATTGATTGATAGCTGGAAGGACCAGCCCGCCACAACTTACACTGCCGAAAAGGAACTCTATGCCGGGAACCACGTCTTTGTCCTTGAATACTACGAGCATGCCGGCTTTGCCGTAATCAAGCTATCCTGGGAAAAAGTTACAGCTCCTACCCCAGGGGTCTGGCTTGGGGAATACTTTAACAATAAAGACTTGGCCGGCTCACCGACCTTTACCCGCCAGGACCAGGCCATAAACTTTGATTGGGGGACTGGCTCTCCTGACCCCCGCCTCCCCGCCGATGGCTTCTCCGTCCGCTGGACTGCCGACATCTACTTCAATCAAGCCGGGAATTATACCTTCTATGCCCGTACCGATGATGGCGTAAGGGTATGGCTGGATTCAACCCCTCTCATTGATGCCTGGTGGGATCAGCCAGCCACAACTTATTCTGTGACCCGCTACGTAAGCCGCGGCACCCACAGGATTGAGGTCCGGTACTACGAGAATACTGGGTTTGCCACCATAAAATTCTGGTGGACCCCTGGCCCCACTTCGCCTGGTGTTGCCATAATTGTGGACGAGCTTGACCCCGGCTTCACTTGGGGAGGGCCGTTGAGGGGACGCCACAGCGCTTCCGTAGGCTATGGGGGGCACATGTTCTGGACTCGCAATGCCACTTACAACTTGGAAAACTACGGTATTTGGAAGCCTTCATTGCCCAAGCCCGGCTACTACGAGGTTTTTGCCTTCATCCCAAGGCTAAACGCTAACACTACCAGAGCCCGTTACCGCATCTTCCACAACGGCCAGCGCCACGATAAAATCGTCAACCAAGCCCTCTATGCCGATAAGTGGGTAAGCCTTGGGACCTACTACTTCAACGCCCAGGGCAACGAATTCGTCTTCTTAGGAGATAACACTGGCGAGCCTTACCTCAGTCGTTTGATAGGCTTTGATGCCATAAAATTCGTGCCCAAATGAGGAGGAAAGGCCATGAGAAAGCTCAAGTGGTGGGATTACATCAACATTAACATTTACTGGCTTGGCCTGAACATCGCCTCCGGAAGCCTAACCCCGATAATCCTGCCTTTCCTGGTGGCCAAATTTGTCCCGCCGGAGGTTAAGGGAACTTACTTGGCCTACGTGAGAGTAGCGGGCCTGGCTGTGGCCATGATGATTCAGCCCATGGCTGGCCTCCTGAGCGACCGGAATACTTCCCGTTGGGGCAAAAGGAGGCCTTTCATCTTCGTAGGAACGGTGCTGGATTTGGTTTTCCTGACCATCATAGCGCTGGCCAAGGATTACTGGACCCTCTTTGCTGGCATTCTCCTGCTGCAATTTTCCTCCAACATTGCCCACGGTGCCCTCCAAGGCCTAATCCCTGACCTTGTCCCGGAGGACCAGAGGGGTAGGGCATCCGGGGTTAAGGCCATAATGGAGCTCCTGCCCATCCTCATCGTCACCTTTGTTGGGCCTTTGGTGGAGAAAGGTTACCTCTGGGGCGCCATAAGCTTCATAATGTTCTCCTTCGCGGTGACCATGGCCATAACCGTGGCCTTTGTGCAAGAAGAGCCCCTTCGGGAAAAGCCAACCGAACCCTTGGCTGAACCCCTCCTCAGGCTCGTAGCCCTGACCGTTATCTTCGTAACGATAACTCAAATCTCCCAGCGGCTTGTGGGGTGGGTTGGAGGTAAAACAGGGGCAGTTGGCCTTGGCATCCTTATCGTAGGGTTGGCCGGGCTTTTAGCCATGGCTGGCTCAATAATCATAGGCGTCTACTTTGCGGCAAGGGTTGGCCTGGGGCGGGAGGCCCTTTTCCACTCCGGCTTCATCTGGTGGGTGATAAACCGCCTCCTATTCTTGGCTGCAATCGGTTCTGTGCAGGGTTTCGCCCAGTACTTCTTGGCCGATGTCCTCAAAGTCAAGAACCCAGCCACCCTCACGGCCATCCTTATGGCCGTTGTAGCCATCTTCCTCCTGCCTTCAGCGCTGGTAAGTGGGTGGTTATCGGATAGGATGGGAAGGTTCAAGCTTGTGTTAGCTTCTTGCCTGATAAGTGCATTAGGGACCTTCCTCCTGCTTTTCTCCCCCAACGTCCCCATGGTTATGGTAAGCGGATGCATAATAGGCATAGGGGCTGGGATATTCATGGCTACCAACTGGGCCCTGGGAACCGATATCGTGCCTCCGGATAAAGCAGGGCTTTTCCTGGGCATCTCCAACTTAGCCGGAGCCGGTGCAGGGATAGTAGGGGCAGGCATAGGTGGCCCTATGGCTGACTTCTTCAACTTGGCAAAGCCTGGGCTTGGGTGGCTCGTAATCTACGCCCTGTACGGCGCCCTCCTAATCCTGGCCGCCTTCACCCTCTACCGAGTCCGACCCCCCGCAAGCCAGGAGGTGAGCTAAGGTTGAGCTTTCCAGTTGGTCAAAAGGTCTTACGAGAGGCCGCTGGGAAAGCCCACTCTTTTAAGGGTGGGATGAAAGGCAGCCTCAGTATTGAAGGCCAGAAGGGAAAGCAGAGGCATGACCAAAGCTGAACGGATTAAAAACACTATCCGGGAAACAAAAGAACGCAGGAAGGCTTTAAGGCCTACCGTCTTCCAACTCAAGCTCCAGAACCTTTCCGGGAAGAAAGAAGAGCTCCTTGAGAGGGCCTTCCTGGAAGCCAAGTGGCTTTATAACTGGCTGGTGTCAGATTTAGAAAGGCTAAACATGCCCGCCAATAAGGCGGGTGTGGTAGAGGTTAAGGTGGGCCAGACCTTTGAAGAAAGAACTCTCACCGTCCTCGGCTCCCAGGTCAAGCAGGAGATAGCCTCAAGGCTCAAGAAGTTGAAGGAAAACGGCCACAAGGTGGGGGCGCTGAAACCCAGGAGGTTCATCAACTCCATCCCTTTGAAGCAGTATGGCGTGACCTACAAGCTGGACTTTACACGGAACAGGGTTAGGATACAAAAGCTGGGGGAATTCCGTATCCTGGGGCTTCACCAGATACCTTCCGGTGCAGAAATAGCGAGCGCCGTGCTGGTCCGGAAACCCAGTGGATATTACCTCCACGTCACTTGCTACCTCCCCAGGGAGCATTTCCGCCGCGAGCCAGTAGCCGAGGCCGTGGGGATAGACTTCGGCGTTGGCTCAAAACTAACCCTGTCCAATGGACTCAAGATAGACTTTGAGGTAAACGAGACAACCAGGCTCAAACGGCTCCAGAGGAAGCTTGCCAGGGCGGAGAAGGGTTCTAAAAACAGGGGAAAGCTCAGGCTCCTTCTAAGAAGGGAGTATGAAAAGCTCAACAATAGGCGCAAAGACGCTCAGAACAAGGTCCTGGCCTTCCTCAGGCTCTATGAAAAAGTAGTGTTCCAGGACGACTGCGTGAAGGGATGGGAAGTGCTCTTCGGCAGGCAGGTCCACTCCTCGGGGATAGGCGGAATGAAGACGAGGTTGAGGGACAGCCTCGGAACGCCTATTGTCGTGGAGAGGACTGAGCTCACTACGCAGGAGTGCTATGCTTGTGGGGAGAGGCATGAGCTTTCCCTCTCAGACAGGGTGATAGAGTGCGGCTGTGGGTGGAAGTGCGATCGGGACGTGAACGCTGCCCTGGTTATCCTGAGGAAAGGGCTTGGCCTGAGCCCTGATCAGGCCGTAGGGCTGGACCGGCCCGAACTCAAGCCCCTGGAGAGGGAGGCCGCTGCGCGGATACTGGGGAGCAACCCCTATATCCGCGTAAGCTTCCCTCAAAGGGGAAGCCCACCTTTTCAAGCAAGGGTGGGAGGAGGTCACCCTGGAAAAACTGGCAGCGGGTGAAACGATAGAGCAGATACTTGAGGCTCACCCACAATTGACCCGCGAAGCCATCTTAGCTGCATTGGCTTTTGCCAAAGAGGCTCTGCGCGCTGATGTGGTTTACCCCTTGGCCGAGGAATCTGAATGAACTTTGTAGCTGACGAAGACGTTGACCTTTGCACCTCCGCGTCTGTAGAGCAGTGTTATCCATTGCCGTGAAGCGGAGAAGACTGGAAGTCGGCAAAAGCGACCGCTGACCAAAAGCTTAAGCCAGCGCGATGCGAGCAGCAGTCAGTTTTTTTCTCCTTTTGGGTGGACTTTACCTCTTCATCACTGGCCTCTGGGCTGATGCTTTGGACTTGAACCGTTCGGTGTACCACCGATACGGAGGCCTGATTGTAAGCATCATCGCTGCCGTCCACGTCTGGCTCAACCGGAAGGCTCTCCTCTCCTACTTCCGAAGCCCATCCTTCGGCTTCCCGAAGCCTCGGCCAACAGCTCCTTCGGAAAGGCTCTCTCGCCGGGCTTTCTTAGCCGCTTCGGCTGCAGCAATTGGGGGATTTATCCTTGGCCGGTTTTGGCCCCGAAGAACCCCCGAGCTCGGCCCCTACACTGATGTCGGCGAATTTTACCACCAGTGGAGTAAGCCCGGCTTCCCAAGCCTGGTAGGCTACCTCGTCCAATGGGGAGGGCCTCCTCCACCTTTCAAGGAATACCCCCAGGCTCTTACCATAACCTTGCCGAAACCCAAGCCCGTGGGGAAAATGAGCTTGGAGGAAGCTCTGCAGAGGAGGCGCTCAATCAGGGATTATTCCCAAGCCCCTTTATCCCTGGAGGAGCTTTCCCTGCTACTCTATTTGGCCGACGGGATAACCCTCTGGCAATATGGCATAGGCTTCAGGACTGCTCCATCGGCCGGGGCGCTTTACCCAATTGAGATTTACCCCGTAGTGAATAGGGTGGAGGGGCTTAAGCCGGGAGTTTACCATTACAATGCCCGCTTCCATGCCCTTGAGCTTATCAAAGGGGGGGAATTTGGGCCAGAAATGGTCCAATACTGCCTGGGGCAAGAGATGCCAGGGGCGGCAGCCTTGACCCTTATCCTTACTGCTGTATTTCAGAGGACTCGGTGGAAGTACCGGGAGAGGGCCTACCGATACGTACTTCTGGAAGGGGGCCACATAGGGCAAAACATCTACCTTGCAGCCACAGCTATGGGCATGGGGGCTTGTGCCATCGGTGCTTTCCTGGATGACCAGGTGAACCGCTTGATCGGGGTGGATGAGAAAGAAGAAGCGGTAATCTACATTTTAACCGTGGGGAAAATTTTGGGCACTTGACAATCTCTTCCTGAAGGCTGGAGATTGCTTCGCCGCCTCTTGCGGCTCGCAATGACACTCGGGGAAGGTTGGCCCAGGGGGCGACGCTCCATGGCATGGGGGTGTGGGGGATGTGCACCGTTCACGCCGACTGAAGTCGGCCTCTTTGAAAAAGGTCGGCCTGCGCCAAGTACGGGCGTAGCGTCGCTACGCCCCTACATTGAACCGGGGGTGGAGGGGGCATGGGGGATGTACCCCCAAAATTTTCACAGAAGGGGAAAGCAACTAACTTTTACCACCCCGCTACGAGTGGGACCCAAAGTGCTGGCGACCCCTCAGCCAACGGGGGTGGGCAAAATGGGGGTCCAGGGGGCGCAAGCCCCTTGGCAGGGGGTCTGGGGGATGTGCCCCCACAAAACCATAAAAGGGGGCGAGTAGCCCACCTTAGCAACCCCACCACGAGTGGGACCCAGAGCGCCGGCGAACCCTAAGCCCACGGGGGTGGGAAAACGGGGGGCCAGGGGGGCGAAGCCCCCATGGCGGGGGGTTGTGGGGGGGGTCCCCCCACAAAACCAAAAGAGGGAGCGAGTTGCCCGCATTAACAACCCCGCTACGAGTGGGGCCCAAAACGTTGGCGAACCCTAAACCTACGAGGGTGGGAAAATCCTTGAGCACACCCCGATAGCTGGGAGATAGCTTCGCCTTCGGCTCGCAATGACACGGGGCTAACGGATAAGCTCAAGTTTTGCCACCCTTACCAAGAGGCGCTTCAAACCTTTCCCCGGGAAAGCTACAGTTACTTCTTCTTCCCCATCCTTGATTGCGCTTTCCACTACAACCCCTTCCCCGAAAATCGGATGGCGAACTTTGTCGCCCAGCCGAAAGGAGGGGGAAGCAGGCGGCGTAGAAGGCACCTCTTTCCTTTCCTCTAACTCCAAATCGTCACTGTAATAGCGCAGGAGGTGGGAAGGAATCTCCTTTATGAAGCGGGAAGGCTCAGAAGGGGAGAAACTGCGGTAAGGGGAGCGACGGAATGTGTAAACCAGGTAAACCCTATCCTTAGCCCTCGTTATCCCTACGTAGCACAGCCTCCGCTCTTCCATCATCTCCTCCAGGTCCGTGTAGGAGCGAATGTGGGGGAAGAGCCCTTCTTCCATCCCGATTATGAAGACCACCGGAAACTCAAGGCCTTTGGCCATGTGCAAAGTTAGCAGGACCGGAACCTCCGTCTTCTCCTCCAGGTTGTCTACATCTGAAACGAGCGTTACCCCTTCAAGGAAAGCTGCCAGTCCCTCACGTGGAGGGAAAGTAGCATATTCCTCCGCTGCCTTGCGCAGCTCCTGGACGTTCTCCCACCGCTCCTGCCCTTCCGGAGTCCCATCCTGAAGGTAATCCCTGTACCCAGTCCTTTCCAGGACGTAGTCCAGCAGGCTGATGATATCCTTTTCATCGGCTGCTTTGGATAAATCCTCCAAAAGGTTTAAGAAAACCAAGAGGGAATTGGAAACCTGGCGGGAAAAGCCCAGATGCTTGGGGTCATCCCGGACAAGCTTAAGGACTTGGTAGAGCGAGGAGGCCCTGGAGAAGGCGATGTTCTGGAGGGTCTTAAGCGTTTGGGGGCCAATTCCCCTCGGAGGAACGTTTATTATCCTCTGCAAGCTTATGTCGTCCATTGGGTTGAGGATGAGGCGCAGGTAGGCCAGTATGTCCTTTATCTCCTTCCTTTCATAGAAGCGAATCGCTCCCACGAGCTTGTAGGGCATGTTGTGACGGACAAAAGCTTCTTCCACAACCCTGGACTGAGCATTGGTCCGGTACATAACGGCGAAGTCACCGGGGTTATAGAGCTTTTTGGCGATGAGGCGCTTTATTTCCCGGACCACAAATTCGCCCTCGTCGGCTTCATCGTAGGCTTCGTAGAGTATTAAGGGTAGGCCGCGTCCCCTTTCGGTGTAAAGCATCTTTGGGGTACGGTGGGGGTTGTGGGAAATTATGCTCCGGGCAGCATCAAGGATGTTCTGAGTTGAACGGTAATTTTTCTCCAGAAGGATTATCTTGGCATCGGGGAAGTCCTCCCGGAAGCGCAGGACGTTGCGCCAATCGGCTCCACGGAAGCGGTAGATAGATTGGTCCTCATCCCCTACGGCGAAGAGGTTGCGGTGCACTCTGGCCAGTTCTCTCAGGATTTCGTACTGGGGCATGTTGGTATCTTGGAACTCATCCACCATGATTTGGAGGAACCGGCGCCGGTATTTTTCCAGAATTTGCGGCGCTTCCCTCCAGAGCCTAACTACAGCCAGGAGCAGGTCATCAAAGTCCAAGGCATTGTGGTTCTTGAGGATTTCCTGGTAACGTTCGTAAACCCGACGCATCACTTCTTCCCAGTAAGTGGAGGGGTTGAAGTCGGAAGGCAAAATCAGTTCGGCCTTGAGGCGGGATATGGCCTGTAGGAGTGCAGGGGGGCGGTATAGCTTTTCGTTCAAGTTCAGTTCCCGAACGGCTTGGCGGACGGCGCTGAGCTGGTCCTCTTCATCGTAGATTACGAAGGAGGAAGGTATTCCTATGGCCGGGCCTTCCCGGCGTAGGATGCGTGCGCAGATGGCATGGAAAGTCCCGACGGTTAGCTCTTCAACCCTATCCCCGAGGAGTTTATAGAGGCGTTCCTTCATCTCTCGGGCTGCTTTGTTGGTGAAGGTTACGGCCATGATGGAGTAAGGGGGTAGGCCGCAGACTTTTATGAGGTAAGCGGCGCGGTGGACCAAGACTTTGGTTTTACCGCTTCCTGGCCCTGCGAGGACCAGGACTGGCCCTTCTATCGCTTCTACTGCTTCTCTTTGTGCTTCGTTCAGGCCTTCTAAGATGTCCATCTTGCCCTCTCAGGGTATAGGATACCATTTCTGGAGCCATCGGGCAAGTTAAGGGAAAGATTGGGAGTATCTCTGTTTCCCCGCCCTCGTTGGCTTAGGGTTCGCCAACGTTTTGGGTCCCACTCGTGGCGGGGCTGCAGGAGTTGACAGCCGTCCCCTTTTAAGGTTTTGTGGGGGGACACCCCCACAACCCCCCGCCAGGGGGCTCCGCCCCCTGGACCCCCATTTGCCCACCCCCGTAGGCTGAGGGTTTGCCAACGCTTTGGGCCCCACTCGTGGTGGGGTTGCTAATGGGGGCTACTCGCCCCCTTTTATGGTTTTGTGGGGGCACATCCCCCATGCCCCCTGGGAGGGGGCTGCGCCCCCTCCACCCCCAGTTCCCCACCCCCGTGGGCTTAGGGTTCGCCAACGTTTTGGGTCCCATTCGTGGCGGGGTTACCGGGGTTGGCTACTCGTCCCCTTTTAAGGTTTTGTGGGGGAACACCCCCCACAACCCCCCGCCAGGGGGCTTCGCCCCCTGGACCCCCATTTGCCCACCCCCGTAGGCTGAGGGTTTGCCAACGCTTTGGGTCCCACTCGTGGTGGGGTTGCTAATGGGGGCTACTCGCCCCCTTTTATGGTTTTGTGGGGGCACATCCCCCATGCCCCCTGGGAGGGGGCGCAGCCCCCTCCACCCCCAGTTCCCCACCCCCGTGGGCTGAGGGTTTGCCAGCGTTTTGGGTCCCACTCGTGGCGGGGTTACCAAGGGGGGGCTGCTCGCCCCCTTTTAAGGTTTTGTGGGGGAACACCCCCCACAACCCCCCGCCAGGGGGCTCCGCCCCCTGAACCCCCATTTGCCCACCCCCGTGGGCTGAGGGTTTGCCAACGCTTTGGGTCCCACTCGTGGCAGGGTTACCAAGGGGGGCTGCTCGCCACCTTTTAAGGTTTCGTGGGGGGCCACCCCCCACAACTCCCCGCCAGGGGGCTTCGCCCCCTGCCCCCCTTTTCCCACCCCCGTGGGCTGAAGGTTCGCCGGCGTTTTTGCCCTTCCAGAGCGGAAAGGGGAGAGCCCTGCCAAATTTTCCCTGAAAGGTCAGGGGGTTAGACCGGAAGGGCACATCCCCCAAACCCTCGGAGAAGGGGCTTGCGCCCTTTCCACCACCCTCAGGGGTTGGATATTTTCTCCGCGGCCTTCTTACCCAGTTCTACCGAGTAGTTTGTCCCCCGGTCCCACGGATATACATGGTGCATTGAAGCCCAATAGAGGCCAGGTAGAGGGGTCTCAATAGTGGGGACAAGCTTGGATTGATTGACTACAGGAACAGGCTGGGCATAAGGTTCCCGGAAGAGCCAGGTCTTGCGTATCCACTCCGGTTTGAAAGCGGGGTTGAAACGGGATAGGTGAGGGATAAAAAGCTCCTCCAGCTTTTCCTTGCCCAGCCGAAAATATTCGTGGGTAGTGGGCACATAATCGCCAAGGTATACTATGTGGTCCCCGCCGTAGTGCTCAGGGGAGATGTAATTCGTGTGCTCTACTAAGGCCAGGAAGGGAAATTCGCCCTTGGGAAGGTTTATCCAATAATGCCCCGAAGTGAGGGGATGCTTTAGGGCTAATATGAGCACAACTGCTCCGAGGAAGCGGAGCTTGGCCAAGTATTCCACGTAGTCCTCAGGTAAACCTCTCACGATTGCGGCTAACATCTTAGGAGAGCAGGTGGCGAGAACGGCATCAAACTTTTTGACCCCAGCCGTGCTTACTAATTCCAGGCGTCCATCTTCTTCCCGCTTTATCTGCTTAACCGGGCTTTTAAGGTGGATTATGCCACCCATTTCTTCAACTTTTGAAGCCAAAGCATCGGCAAAGGCTTGGAACCCGCCTTCAAAGTAGCCCAAGCGGGGGCTACGTTTGTGGAGGCGAGCCCAGAACCAGGCCATGTTCACTTCTTGATAGATTGGGCCAAATTTCCCCTCAAGGAGAGGCTTCCAAAGGACCGAATAGGCTTCATAGCCCATCCGGCGGGAGAGCCAATCGTGGGCAGTATGCTTCTCCAGCGGCTCCCATTTAGTGGTCAACCGGAGGTATAGGCCTACGAGGCCAAACCGGATTTTACCCTGGAGCGAGAGGTGCGGGAATTTCAGAACTGCCAGGGGGGAATCAAAGGGGTAAGCTTCTCCCTTGTACCAAATAGAAGTTATAGGCCTGGGGAAGAAAGCTTTGTCTTTAAGGCCAAGTTCTTTTAAAAGGGCAAGGACGGCGTGGTCCGAGGCAAACCAATGGTGGTAGAAGCGTTCCAGGGGCCATTCCCAGGCTTCGTCTTTGAAGCCTGAAGCCAGCCCGCCTACTTTCTCGGAAGCTTCAAATACCTCCACAAAGTGGCCTTTTTTAGCCAACTCGTAAGCTGCAGTTAGGCCTGTTATCCCCGCCCCTACGATACCTACCTTCATCCTTCGCCCTCAGGGCAGTAAGTAACCCAGGCATCAGGCGATTCCCATACTTGGACTTTGCTTATCCTTACCCCTGGCAAAGCCTTCTTCAGCTCTTGGTATATGAAAGTGGCGATGTTCTCGGCGCTTGGGTTCACGGTGTCAAAGGGTGGGATATCGTTGAGGTAGCTGTGGTCAAGGCGAGCGATTATTTTTTCATCCAAGATGCGCTTGAGCTCGGTGAAATCAAAGGCCAAGCCTATCTCATCAAGGCTTTCCGAGCGGACTGAAACGGCCACTTGGTAGCGGTGGCCGTGGAGTTTTTCGCATTTACCCCCGTAGAGGCGGAGGCTGTGGGCAGCATCAAAGTGCCTAAGGACCGTGACTTCGTACATCTTGCCCTCCTGGGGTGAACTCTCCGATGAGGATTTTCCCCTCAAGTTCTTCCGGGGGTAAGGTGGAAGCTCTTTCAATGGTAATGCATTTTTCCTTCCAGAACTTGAGCATTTCGGAAGGGCCGCCGAGTTTGTTCTGCCTCCCATAATGGGTTGGGCAAGAGCTTAGGACTTCTACGAAGGAGAAGCCTGGGTGCATGAGGGCCTTTTTTAGAGCTTTTATAAGCTGGTGGATGTGGAAAACGGAATAGCGGGCTACGTAAGTAGCGCCAGCCCCCACCATGAGCTTGCAAAGGTCAAAAGGCCTTTCCGGGTTACCTTTTGGAGTGGTGACAGTAAAAGCGCCGGTAGGGGTCGTGGGGGTAACCTGGCCTCCGGTCATTCCATAAATCATGTTGTTGGCACAGATTACGGTCATTTCAATATTACGGCGTGCGGCGTGGATAAGGTGGTTTCCTCCAATGGAAGCCAGGTCCCCATCGCCTCCTATGACCACAACTTTGAGTGAAGGGTTAGCCAGTTTTACCCCCGTGGCACAGGCCACTGCCCGGCCGTGAAGTGTATGGAGTGTGTCAGCAGCGAAGTATGGGCTGGGTATCCAGCCGGCGCACCCTATCCCAGAGACAAAGACCATCCGGCTGAAGTCCAGACCAAGTTCATCTATGGCCCTCAATATGGCTCCCATAAGGATGCCATGGCCACAGCCTGGACAAAAAGCGGTTGGTAAAGCCTCGGAACGAAGGTAACGCCGGATGGAGGGGTTGGTCCCGGGCTTACCATTCTTCTTCAAGTTCATCAAGCCCTTCCTCTTCCCAGTCGGAGAAGAAATCCTCTTCCTCTTCTTCCTCTTCCAGCTTGAAGGTCAGGCATCCTTCATCGGGGTCAATCTCTATCTCTTTTGCCTGGCATATCCCTTTTTTCCAGAACATGCAGTCCTCAATGTAGCAGCGCACCCTCGTCATTTTTGCTCTCCTTCTCCAAGGTCTATTTTTATGGAAATGAAACGGCCTATCCCGCCCTGGAGGGCGGAGACCATCCCTTTAACTGTTTTGGCTACGATTTGCCGGGTAAAATCTTTGAATATGGGCACACCCTTTCCGTCCACCACGATTGAGACCAACGGGAATTCTCGCCGCTTGAGGAACTTCTCCTCAATGAGGTCAGCCAAGGCCCCTATTTCTTCAAAGGAGAACTGGGGGACGGGCATGTTGAAGGGTTCATCGGTAACCAAAGCCAGCAGTTCTTGGGGTGAGCAGAGGAGTTCTCCACCCACGACCTTGCGGTGTACCTCTATCTTGGGCTTATCTGCCCTTTTGTAGCCTTCGGTTAGGATTATGTCCACATCGGTTATGTAAGAGGCCACTTCGTCCAAGGTAAGCTCGCTTTCCAGCCTTTTAATCAATGCCAGTTTTTGGGGCGATGCTATGGCTACCACATCGCTTCCGGCCTGGGCATGGCGCCAGGAATCTTTGCCGGGGTGGTCTATTTCAAAGCCGTGGGTATCGTGCTTTATAGTTCCCACCCGGTAGCCACGCCTTTTCAATTCAGCTATCAATCTCTCCAGCAAAGTGGTTTTGCCTGAATCCGATTTCCCTACCACCGATATTATGGGTATTCCGGACATTCCTAAGCCTCAGCGCACTATTATAGAGAGTATCAGCATGAAGGCAAGCATGGCCAAAGCTGTTAGCCCCGCCCTCTTCAGGTCGCTGTAGACGTAGGGGTATTCCTTACGGAAGTCAACCTTTGGGGCTGCTTGGCGTTCGGGTGCCTTTATAGGCTTAGGAGCTGGCTTGCGAGCCTGGGCCTTCTTTTTCTTCTTGGCCATGTCCCCTCCTTTCCACAGTTTGGAAAACATTGTAGGCACAAAAGGGATTTTGTCAAGCCTGAAGTGGCGTTGGGGTGTATCCCAGAATTGCGGGTGAGCCATTATTTTTCCCACCCCCGCGGGCTTAAGGTTCGCCAGCGTTTTGGGGCCCACTCGTGGCGGGGTTGCTAATGAGGCAACTTGCCCCCTCTTTTGGTTTTGTGGGGGGACGCCCCCCACAACCCCCCGCCAGGGGGCTCCGCCCCCTGGACCCCTTTGCCCACCCCCGTGGGCTTTGGGTTCGCCAGCGTTTTGGGTCCCACTCGTGGCGGATTGGCAAATGGGGGCAACTTGCCCCCTCTTTTTGTTCTGGGGGCACATCCCCCAGACCCCCTGCCAGGGGGCTCCGCCCCCTGGACCCCTTTGCCCACCCCCGTGGGCTTTGGGTTCGCCAGCGTTTTGGGCCCCACTCGTGGCGGATTGGCAAATGGGGGCAACTTGCCCCCTCTTTTTGTTCTGGGGGCACATCCCCAAGCCCCCTGGGAGGGGGCTCCGCCCCCTCCACCCCCCAGTTTAATCAATGTCGGCGCAGGCCGACCTTTTTCAAAGAGGCTGACTTCAGTCGGCGTGAACGGGGGACACCCCCACAACCCCCCGCCAGGGGGGCTTCGTCCCCCTGGACCCCCATTTGCCCACCCCCGTTGGCTTAGGGTTTGCCAGCGTCTTGGGTCCCACTCGTGGCTGGTTAACCTCTCCCCCGGCCCCTCCCCGAAGCGGGAAGGGGAGAACCCCGCCAAATTTTCCCCCTTCCCTCGCAGGGAAGGGGGTCAGGGGGTTAGGTCGGAAAGGGGGACACCCCCCACGCCCCCCGCCATGGGGGCTTCGCCCCCCTGGACCCCCTTTTGCCCACCCTCGTAGGCTTTGGGTTTGCCAGGGTTTTGTCCCTCTCCGAGGCGGAGAAAGAAAAGCTTCATCAAATTTCCCACTTCCCTCGCAGGGAAGGGGGTCAGAGGGTTAGGTCAGAAAGGCACATCCCCTACATCACCTGCCAGGGGGCAAAGCCCCCTCTACCCCCGTTGTAATGTAGGGGCATAGCGGCGCTACGCTCTACTTGGCTGCAAAGCTTTGGCCAATTGTGCTGCTACTTTGGCGTTGTTTAGAAGCAAGGCTTTGTTGGCTTCCAAAGCCTTGCCTCCGCTCAGTTCCACCAAGCGCTTGAGGAGAAAAGGGGTCAATCCTTTGCCTTTTATGCCCTTCTCTTCGGCTTCCTTCTGAGCCTTCTCAACCATCTCTTCAACTTCTGCTCTGTCCATCCCCTTCCCTTCAGGGACAGGGACGGCTACAATGGCCCCGCAACCGGGGCGCATGGCCCAGTGGGCTTTCAAAAGCATGGCCGCTTCTTCCACCGAGGAGACGGAGTATTCCAATGGCAGGCCCGAGCCAGCAGTGTAAAAAGCTGGAAATTCCTCTGTCCCAAGCCCTATCACCGGAACCCCCCAGGTCTCAAGCCACTCCAAAGTCGCTTCCAAATCCAGGATGGATTTAGCCCCAGAGCAGACCACGACCACTGGAGTCTCAGCTATGGTGGGGAGGTCGGCAGAGATATCAAAAGCATAACCCCGGTGAACACCGCCAATCCCACCGGTGGCGACAACCTTTACGCCAATTTTCTCGGCCAAGAACACCGTCCCAGAGACGGTAGTGGCTCCACTTCGCCCCAAGGCTGCCACAAGGGGGATTTCGCGCCTTGAAACTTTCCAAATCCCCTTAGCTTGTGCCAGGAATTCTATCTCCTCCTCGCTCAGCCCAGCCTTAACCTTACCGCCGATTACGGCCATCGTAAGGGGAATGGCCCCTTCTTTCCGTACAGCCTCTTCCATCCCCAAGGCTACCTCTAAGTTATGGGGGTATGGCAAACCAAAGGCAATCACTACCGATTCCAGAGCTACCTTGGGCAAGGGGCTTGCTGCTGCCTCTGGGGAAATCAGGACCTCAAATGATGAGGCCTTCATAAACTTTCTCCAAGGAGATATCGGGGCAAACGGTCTCCTCGCAGCGGAGGGTGAGTGTGGCCGCCGCTACCCCTATGCGTATAGCCTCATCAATGGGGAAATCGCTCAGAAGCCCGAAGGCCGTCCCAGCGGTGAGAGCATCACCAGCACCTGTAAAGTCTACGACCTCTACCTTTATCGCCGGAACATGCCCACTGGCCGAAGCGGTCGCATAGCTTACACCCATCTCAGCCATGGTTATGACGGCGATTTTTACCCCGCGTGCTACCAGCTCCTTGGCCGCCAAAATGGCGCTTTCCCTCCCCTCCACCCTCTTACCTGATAGGATTTCCGCCTCCGCCTCGTTAGGCGTTACGAGGTACAAATCGCTGAGGAAAGGAATCAGCCTTCCTGCCAAATCCGAGGAAGTGGGGTCGGCGCAAACAGGAATGGAATGTTTTGAAGTTATGGCGATGATTTCCTCTATGCTTTCTGGAGGGACGTTGGCATCAATTATGACCATATCGGCTTTGGCTATGAGGCGACGGTTCCTCCGGATGTATTGGGGTGTGAGATGCTCCATTATCTTCATGTCGTAAACCGAAGCCAGAGGTGCTCCGTCTTGGTCCAGGATAGCCATGTAGGAAGCGGTGCGTTCCCCCTTGATTATTTCCACGCGGGAAATATCAATCCCGGTCTCCCTGGCTTGTTCTACAATCTGCTTTCCGGCGTGGTCGCTACCTATTACGGTGAGCAAGATTGAGTGGACTCCAAGGCGAGCGAGGTTCTCAGCTATGTTCCTGGCTACTCCGCCGGGGCTTACCTTTATCTTTCCGGGGACGGCTATCCCATAGATTGGGGTTGAGCTGGCCATCCCCTTAGTATCTAAAGCTGCTGCCCCGACCACTACTACTGTGGGATTGTCCTTCATTTCTCGCTCTATGGCGCAAACTTGAACATTAGCCGTGGGTATAAATTCAAGCCCAAAAGGCCTTTCAAGCCACCGAGCAAGCTTTCCAAAAGTCCCGGAATAGCCCGGTAGCGTATCAGGCGGGGCTGACCTTTAATCCCTCCCAGTTCGCCGGCAAGCTTGAGGGCATCATCAAAGTTCCCCAATTCATCCACAAGCCCCAGCCTGAAGGCTTCTTCCCCCAAGAAAACTCGGCCATCGGCTATGGATTTCACCTTTTCCTCAGAGAGGCCACGCTCTTTGGCCACAACTTCTACGAACATCTGATGCACTTTTTCCACAAGTGCTTGCCAGTAAGCTTTCTCCTCCTCGGTAAGGCCGCGGTAGAAGCTGCCTTCATCCTTGTGAGGCCCACTCTTTATCACCACCATTTCCACCCCGAGCTTCTCCATCAGCTTCTGGGCATTAGGCATCTCCACAATTACCCCTATGGAGCCGGTCAGAGAGGCAGGGTGAGCTACAATTTTATCAGCTCCGCAGGCAATGTAATAAGCTCCTGAGGCCGCTATTTCCCCAAGGTAAGCGACGACGGGTTTTTCAAGGCTTTTAAGAGCCTTGTAGACCTCATCGCTGGCTACCACGTCTCCGCCGGGGCTGTCAATGTAGAGCAAGATAGCCCTAACTTGCGGGTCTTTATCCGCCCGATGCAAGGTTTCTATCAAGGCTTGGCCGGTAAGGGCCAAAGGGTAAGACTGCGGATTGGAAGCTATCACTCCATTTATCTCTACCAAGGCCACCCCATCCGAAGGGAAAGCTGAGGCCTTCACCGTATCCATCCGGCCGCCTGTGAGCACTACCAAGGTCCCCAAGCAGCATAGCAGGACCAGCACGGAAAGCCCCAGGAGCAAAAAGAGCCACAAAATTCCGGAGCGCTTCATTAAACGTTCTCCCTAATCAAGCTCACCTTGCTATGGTCCCCCAACATCATCCGGTAAGCTTTGGGTTTAGCGGCAGTGGCCTTTATTTCCACATGCCTTCCGATGAGGCTGTCTTCCAGCCGGAAGGGTATGTCTTCTATCTTAGTCCCTTCCATCACGATGCAATGCTCAATTTCGCAGTTACGGATAAGGCAGTCGTGGTAGATGGAGGTATAGGGGCCGATGTAAGCATTTTCAATGCGGGTGTTTTTGCCGATAGCCACAGGCCCCCTTATGGTGCTGTTCACGATTTCGGCTCCGCTTTCAATCACTACCCTTCCGGTGACCGAGGAATCCCCGTCTATTTTCCCTTCCACAGAGGTGTTAATCTCGTCCAAGAGCAATCGGTTGGCCTCTAAAAGGTCCTCCATCTTGCCGGTGTCTATCCACCAGCCTCTGTGGATGTAGGGGTAGACCTTGTAGCCCTTCTCTATCAAGTACTGGATAGCATCGGTTATTTCCAGCTCGCCCCGCCAGGATGGCTTTATAGCTTCTACGGCCTCAAATATGTGGTGGTCAAACATGTATATGCCGACGAGGGCCAGGTTTGAAAGGGGTTCTTTAGGCTTCTCCACGAGCCTTATGATCCTCCCGTCTTTGAGCTCGGCCACGCCGAACTGGGAAGGGTCATCAACTTCTTTAAGGACTATCTGGGCGTTCCAATCGCCCCGGCTGAATTCTTCCACCAGGTGCTTTATCCCCCCTTGAATCACGTTATCTCCCAAGAACATGACGAAGGGGCTATCGCCCAGATAGTCCTTGGAGATTTTGACCGCATGAGCCAGCCCAAGCGGAGCTTCTTGCCTTATGTAAGTGATATTCGCCCCCCAAGCTGAGCCGTCCCCTACGGCTTTCATTACCTCCTCAGCCGTATCCCCCACGACTATGCCTATGTCCCTGATGCCGGCAGCAGTTATCGTATCCAGGACCCGGAACAAGACAGGGCGATTGGCCACCGGCACCAGCTGCTTGGCACTGGTGTAAGTTATGGGGCGGAGCCTTGTCCCTTTACCTCCGCTTAGGACGAGGGCTTTCATCGCTTTATCCTCCTATCTTCTGCATTCGGCGCTGCCAGCGGGTCTTCTTCAGGCGCTTCTTATACTTGTGGCGAGCTATTTTGCGTCGGCGCCACTTCAAGACGGACCCCATACCTCTCTCACCTCCTTTCCTTCAAGTATGGCTTTAGGGTTGTGGGAGGCCATTGCTAAGGCCTTCTCCCAACCGACGATTTGGGCTGCCTCTTCAACGGCCTCCCGCATTGCCGGCTTCCTCCATTTTGCAGAGTGGGCATCGGTAGCGATTATGTGAACTAACCCTTCCTGGAGGAGGTGGCGGGAGAATTCCCTGGCCTTACCCCCAAGCTCCCCTGTTATGCTTCCGGAGGTCACTTGGAGCAATAGGCCGCTTTCTACCAAGGGTTTGAGTAGCTCAGGGCGATTTTGGAAGTAAACGTAGCGCTCAGGGTGTGCCAGGATAGGCCTATAGCCCCGCTCCATGAGCTTGAAAAGGACGTATTCCGAGTATACGGGGTAGAAGGTGTAAGGCAATTCCACCAGGATGTATTTGCTTCCGTTGAGGGTAAAGGCCTTCCCCTCCTCCAGGAAAAGGAAAACTTCCGGCATGACCATTACTTCTATGCCAGGGAAAACTTCCAGCTCTATCCCCTCTCTTCGGAGCCTGGCCCTAAGCTCCTCTACCAGGTAAAGGACAAGGTTCTGGTTTACTTCTCGGCCGAAGCCGATGTTGTGAGGGGTAGCAGCTACCGCGATAATCCCCTCCTCCTGAGCCACCTTAGCCATTCGGATTGATTCTTCCCAATCTTGAGGGCCATCGTCAATTCCGGGCAATATGTGGTTGTGAAGGTCCACAAACCCCTCACGAGCCATAATATCTCTGAAGCCTCATGTCCAGTTGAGCATCGGTGAGGACGCTGCCCAAGATACGGGCGTTCACTTTTTCCAAAAGCTCCTTGGCCCTTAGGGCCATTTCCTTCCTTGTGCGGCCGGCCCTTATCACCAAAATTACTCCATCCGATTTGGAGGCCAGGATAAGGGCATCGGTGACAGAAACCACGGGAGGAGCATCCAGAAGGACCATGTCGGCTTCAGAAGATAGCCGCTTGAGCACTTCTCCCATCCGGCGGGAGGCTAAGACTTCGGCCGGGTTAGGGGGGAGGGGACCACTTGGCAATAGCCAGAGGTTTTCCACTCCGGTTTCCAGGAGTGGGGGCTTCTTCAGTGCTTCCTCATCCACAATCATGTTGGTGAGGCCTATGTTTCCCGGAAGGCCGAATAGTTCGTGGAGGGATGGGCGACGCAAGTCGCAATCGGCCAGGATTACTTTCTTCCCAGCCTGAGCTATGACTACACCGAGGTTGGCTAAGACTGTGCTTTTGCCTTCCTCGGCTCCAGGGGAGGTCACCAAGAGGAGGCGCAAAGGCCTGTCAAGGCTGGAAAATTCTAAGTTGGTCCTTAATATTCGGTAGGCTTCGGCTATTGGTGAACGGGGGTGATGGATTGTGACAAGGTCGGGCGAAATGTTCTTCTTCATTTCCTTTCACCTTCGCAATTTTATCTTCCAAAAGGAGGGGCTGGCTTCTGTGGAGTATGTGGGGATAGTTCCCAGAACGGGCAAACCGAGGCGTCTTTCCACATCTTCTCCAGCCCAGAGGATATCGGCCTCCAACCATTCCAGGAGGAATATGATGAGCACACCCAGCAAGGCTCCGAAAACAGCGCCAGCCAAGACGTTCATCTTAGTTTGCGGCCTATAGAGGGAATAGCGGGCACTATTTAGGATGAAGGCTTCTACTCGGTCCTGCTTGTCCTGGCGCTGGTTCCATTCAGTCTGGTCTTCCACGAAGATTTCGGCCATGGTTTGGGCTATGCGTTGGGCGAGGGGGCCATCGTAATCTCTTACTTCAAGCCTCAAGGTGAAATCGGCCTCATCGGCTTTGGTAGCGATTTTGCTCAAGAGCTGCTGAGGGGTGTAGTCCAGATTAAGCCTTTCAATAGTTCTCTGGGCCGTTTTTTCATTGGCGATAAAGTTGCGGTAGCTTGGTAGGAGGGTTTTAGCGGCATTGGTTAAGCCCCAGTCGGCCCTTGCTGCCCTGAATTGGATGGTGACGTAGCCTTTGTATTCTGGGATTTGCCATTTGCTGAAGGCGAAGGCGCTTATAGAGGTAAGGAGCATAAGGACCAGGATTATCCACCCTCGCCTCCTTATGACCCTTATGTAATCTCTGAGTTCCATCCTCTCCTCCAGCTTTTTCCTTTGGAGGTAATTATAGCATAGGAGGGCGAGAAAGAGCAAAAGGCACCGCCGAGGGGCTTTTGCCACCTGGACCCCCCTTTTCCCACCCCCGTAGGCTGAGGGTCTGCCAGCGTTTTGGGTCCCACTCGTGGCGGGGCTGCAAAAGCAGGCCATCCGTTCCCTAATTTTGGTTTCTGGGGGCACATCCCCCAGACCCCCTGCCAGGGGGCTGCGCCCCCTGGCCCCCCCTTTTCCCACCCCCGTTGGCTTAGGGTTTGCCAGCGTTTTGCCCCCTCCGAGGCGAAAAGGGGAGAACCCCGCCAAATTTTCCCCCTTCCCTCGCAGGGAAGGGGGTCAGGGGGTTAGGTCAGAAGGGCACATCCCCCACAACCCCCTGCCAGGGGGCTTCGCCCCCTGGACCCCCTTTGCCCACCCCCGTTGGCTTAGGGTTTGCCAGTGTTTTGGGCCCCACTCATGGCGGGATTGCTAATGTGGGCTACTCGTCCCCTATTTTTAGCTTCTGGGGGCACAGCCCCCAAGCCCCCTGGGAGGGGGCTGCGCCCCCTCCACCCCCGCTTTAATCAAGGTCGGCGTGAAAAAGCCTCCTCCGCAAATTGCTTTATTCCCCCTTTCCCCGTATAATTGCTTTGGCCAAACACACTGAGGAGGAAAACTATGTACGCTTTCCCTCCCGGTTTCCTTTGGGGAACTGCTACAAGTGCCCATCAAGTTGAAGGGTTCAACGAGAACAACGATTGGTGGGAGTGGGAGAAAGTCCCAGGACACATAAAAGATGGCTCCACTTCCGGCGCTGCCTGCGATTGGTGGAACAGGGCAGAAGCGGACCTCGCTACGGCGGCTAAGATGGGTCAAAATGCCCACCGCCTCTCGGTGGAATGGAGCCGCATAGAACCTCAGGAAGGGGTTTGGAATGGAAAGGCCCTCGCACGCTACCGCCAAATCCTGGAATTTATGCGCCAGAACGGCCTCAAGCCTATGGTTACCCTCCACCACTTCACTAACCCCCGCTGGCTGGTAGCCAAAGGCGGATGGGAAAACCGCCAGGTAATCCCCTTGTTTGAACGGTTCGTCACCAAAGTCGTGGAGGCCCTCGGAGATTTGTGCGACTTGTGGTGCACTATCAATGAACCCAATGTCTACGCTTACGAAGGCTATATGGTTGCCCTTTGGCCCCCTCAGAAGAAAGACTTCGCCTTAGCCTTCAAAGTCCTCAGGAACATGGCCGAGGCCCACGCCGCCGCCTACCACGCCATCCACCGCCTCCAGCCTGAAGCATCCGTCGGCCTGGCTTACAACATGCGCATATTTGACCCCGCTCGCCCCTCTTTCCCACTTGACAGGCTCTTGGCTAAGCTCCTGGACTTTCTCTTCAATCGGGTCTTCCTCAAAGCCGTGACCGAGGGGAAACTGGCTTTCCCCCTGGGAAGAGGAGAAGTGATTGATAAGCTTGCCGATACCGTTGATTACTCGGGGATAAATTACTACGTTCGGGACCTGGTGGCCTTTGACTTAAGCAGGCCTGGGGAGCTATTTGCCAAACGCTTCCCTTCCCCCGGTGGGGAGAAGGGTCCGCCGGATTGGGGAGAATATTACCCGGAAGGCCTGTATCGCCTCGTTAAGGAGCTGGCTCTGCTAAAGAAGCCAATCTACGTCACAGAAAACGGCTGCCCCGATAACACCGATGAAGTCCGGCCACGCTTCCTCCTCAAGCACCTCCTGGCTCTGTGGAAAGCAATCCAAGAAGGGGCACCGGTGAAGGGCTACTTCTTCTGGACACTGGTGGACAACTTTGAGTGGGCAGAGGGTTGGAGCCGGCGCTTCGGCCTAATAGCGTTGGATGAGAAGACTCAGGAGAGGAAGGTCAGGCCCAGCGGCGAGCTCTACGCCCGCATCTGCAAGGCCAACGCCATAACCCCGGATATGCTGAAGGAGTGGGGGATAGAATGGATTGGGGAGAAATCGTAGAGGAGAAGATCCGGGAGGCCATGGCCAGAGGGGAGTTTGATAACCTCCCAGGCAAGGGGAAGCCTGTGGTCCTTGAAGATTACCCCTTTACCCCTCCCGAATGGCGCCTCGCCTTCAAAATCCTGGCCGATGCTGGCTTCGTCCCGGATTGGATAGCCTTGGATAATGAGATTCGGGAGAGGATTGAAAGGTGGTACCAGGTGGCGAACTCGGTGGGAGAAAGGAAAAGCCAGTGGCTGGAGGAGGAAGTTCAGGAAATAAACAAGCTCATAGAGCTTTTCAACTTAAAAGTCCCGATAAAGTGGCTTCAGCGCCGCAAATTTTGCCCAGAAAAACCTTAGTTTAAGGAGGCAGCCATGGAAATGAGGGAAGAGGCAATAAAGCACCTTCAGGAGCTAATCCGCATAAAGACCGTGAACCCTCCGGGGAACGAGACCCCCGCCGCCGAATACGTGGCCGAAGTCCTCAGCCAAGAGGGGATTGAAGTCAAGGTAGTAGAATCGGCCCCGGGGAGGGGAAACGTGATTGCCCGCCTTAGAGGCCAGGATGATGGAGGCCCCTTGCTCCTGTTATCCCACTTGGATGTGGTCCCGGTGGAAGAAGCCCACTGGGAGCGCAACCCGTTCGGCGGTGAGCTCGTGGATGGCTACATCTGGGGCAGGGGAGCTGTGGACACAAAGCAGTTGACAGTCATGGAGATGCTGTGCCTAATCCAGGCCAAAAGGGAAGGCCTGAAGCTAAAGAGAGACATCATCTTAGCTGCCACTGCCGATGAGGAGATGGGTGGGAAAATGGGGGTTAAGTGGCTCCTTGATAACCACCCGGAGCTCTTGGCCTGCGAATACGCCATAAACGAAGGTGGAGGATACGGAATGGAGTTCGCCGGCCACCGCTACTACGTGTGCGATACCGCCGAAAAGAGCCCGTGCTGGATAAAAGTCCGGACGAAAGGCAGGCCAGGTCATGCCTCCACCCCCAGAGGCGATAATGCCGTCCTCAAACTGGCCGAAGCCCTGGTACGATTGGGGAAAGCTCGCCTCCCCATGCACCGAACTGCCACCGTTGAACGCTTCATAAGGACCATAGCTGCGGACCAGAAGTTCCCAATCTCCTGGCTCCTGCCCTTGATTCTGAACCCCTTCTTTGAGCCGTTCATCCTTAAACGCCTGCCCGACCAAGAAAGGGTTGCCCCCATATTCAGGGCCATCCTCCACAACACGGCCACCCCAACGGTCCTGAGGGCCGGCCAGAAGACCAACGTTATCCCCTCCGAAGCCGAGGCCGAGATAGATTGCCGTGTCCTTCCGGGCCAGACCAAAGAAAGCCTCCTGGCCGAAATCCGCCCATACCTCGGCCCCGATGTGGAGATAGAGGTGCTCATGGAGCCTGAGCCATTTGAGACCCACTACGAAACCGAGCTCTTCCGCATCTTCCAAGAGGTCATAGCCGAGGAGGACCCCCAGGGCAAGGTCATCCCTTACATGCTCCCCGCCACAACCGACAGCCGCTTCTTGGCCAAGAGAGGGGTCAAAGTCTACGGCTTTGCCCCCATGAAGTACGACCCCAACTGCAACTTCATGGAGCTGGCCCACGCTCACAACGAACGCATTTCCGTAGAAAGCCTGCTTTTCGGCGTTAGGGTCCTTTACAAAGTTGTGAAGCGATTCTGCGCATAAGGAGGGAGGAAATGGCCATCTACATAGATTCCGCTGAACCGGAAGAGGTGCGGGAAGCCCTTTCCCTGGGATTCGTCAAAGGAGTGACCACGAACCCTCTCCTCATCGCCCGCACAGGCCGAAAGCCCGAGGAAGTAGTTGCGGCCATATCCGAGCTCTGGCCCGATGAGCTTTTGTACCAGCCTTTCTCCCTTGAGTTTGAAAGGGCAAGGGAGGAGCTGGAGAGGATGCGGACGATTGCCGGGGCAATCCTCGTCCCCAAAATTCCGGCCACGTGGGAAGGATTCAAGCTCCTTGTGGACCTCGTCCGAGCCGATTGGCGCTGCGCTCTTACGGCCGTATACAGCCCCTCGCAAGCGTTGCTGGCCAAGGAAGCGGGCGCTTCCTACGTCATCCCTTATGTCAACAGGGCAACCCGGCAGGGGATTGATGGGCTGGAACTGGTAGCGCAAATCTCACGCACCCTCCAAGGCTCCGGGGTGCAGGTAATAGCGGCCAGCTTGAAATCGGCTGAGGAGGCTTTGGCCGCAGTGGCCAGCGGCGCCCAACACATAACCGTCCCCTGGCCTGTCCTCCGAGCCATGGCCGAGCATCCTCTTTCTTTGGAAGCAGTGGAAGAATTTGCGCGGGCAGCTCAATCCTACAAGGAGGGCTGATGAAGAAAGCCATCATCCCTTCCTTGCTCCTGGCCTTTACCGCAAGCGGATGCCTTTTCTCAGGGGGAAATTCGCCCCGGTTTGACCCCGGAGTTTTCGCCGGGTGCGTGACGCTCGTCCTGGCTTTGGCCTGGCTCATGGCCGGAGCGATTCTGCTCGCATCGGTCCTGGCCTTTTTCATAATCCATTTCACACGGAGAAAGCCATGAACTACGTCCAAGAAGTCCTTGAAAACCTGCGGAGATACGTTGAAGAAGCGCGGGAAGCACTGAGCGCCAAGAACGAAGTGCGTGAGAAAGCCCTTGCCGATGCTCGTGAGCTCATCAAGCGTTGTGCCTTATCCATAAGGGCCTGTCACCGTGAGGAATGGGAAAATGCCTCTTCCCTGTTAGGGGAGGCAAGCGAAATCGCCTCCCGCCTCAAAGCTTTAGCCAGCCTTTACCCCGACCTTTACCACAGCGGCTACACTCAGGATTCCCTCAAGGAATTTGTAGAAGCCTCGCTGGTGCGCAGCCTCCTCCTCAGGGAAGCCATCCCTGGCCCCAAAGGGTTAGGCGTTGAGCCCGATACTTACCTACGGGGGCTTGGGGAAGCGATGGGCGAACTTCGCCGCCACATCCTGGACCTAATCCGCAAGGACGAATTTGCCAGGGCTGAAGAACTCCTAACGGTTATGGAAGAAGTCCATGCCCTTCTCATGACGATGGACTTCCCCGATGCTTTAACCGGAGGCCTTAGGCATACTGGGGACATGGTCCGGGGGGTAGTGGAGAGGACGCGGAGCGACTTCACTGCGGCCTATGAGAATTACCTTTTGCGGAAGAGCTTGGAGAAAGCGAAAGATGAATGGCTCAAAAGAGCCAGTGATAAGGGCCAGTGAGGTAGGGGAATACGTCTTCTGTCCCAGAGCCTGGTGGCTGAGGAGAGTCAAGGGCTTAAAGCCCGAATCCTTGGATAGGCTTGAAGAAGGGCAGAACTTTCACATCCGACACCAGCAGCAAGTTTTTGCCCTCCGCCTCCTCTGGTACATAGGCCTCGCCCTCCTTTTAACCGGCCTCTGCCTCATTGCCTGGGCGATTGTAAGGTTATAAGAGGTTCACAATAGCGGCAATCCCTCTTCAGAGGAAGCAAGCTATGATTTACGGAGAGCGAGTCCGTTTGCGGGCTATAGAGCGGTCTGACCTCCCCAACTTCGTCCGCTGGTTCAATGACCCGGAGGTGCGCCGGTATTTGCTAATGCACATACCCATTTCGGCCGCGCAGGAAGAAAAATGGTTTGAGGACATGCTCCAGCGCATCCAGCGAAAGGAGGATTTCGTCTTCGCCGTGGACGCCAAAGTGGGAGATGAATGGTTGCATATCGGGAGCATTGGCCTACACCGAATTGACTGGCAAAACCGCTGTGCCCGCTTCGGCATCGCTTTGGGGGAAAAAGCCCACTGGGACCGGGGATACGGCACCGATGCTACCCGCACGATGCTTCGCTTCGCCTTTGATGAACTGAACCTCCACCGGGTGGAACTGGAAGTCTTTGAAGAGAACGTGCGGGCCCGCCGCTGCTACGAAAAGGCCGGCTTCCGCTACGAAGGAATACGCCGGCAAGCCGCCTTCTTTGAAGGCCATTACCACGATTCCCACCTCATGGGCATCCTCCAAGAAGAATTCCGGTCAACCTTAACTGGCGGAGGAAAATGAAAGGTGCGATTGAAAAATGGCGAGCCAACGCCAAGCGGCTTAAATCCGAAATTTACGCACTTTACCTTGCTTATCGTGACCCGCGCACCCCTTGGTATGCCAAGCTTTTTGCCGCGTTAGTTTTAAGCTACGCTTTCAGCCCAATTGACCTGATACCGGATTTTATCCCACTCTTGGGCCACTTAGACGATTTATTCCTTGTGCCAGTCGGGGTAGCCCTGGCCCTCCGCATGATACCATCGGAAGTGCTGCAAGAAGCCAGAGCACAATCCGCCGAAATCATGGCCACAGATGTGCTCCCAAAACTAAAAACGGATGGCGAATAGCCCACTCTGACAACCCTGCCACGAGTCGGCCCCCAAACACCGGCAAACTTTAAGCCTACGGGGGTGAGAATGGGTGGCCCAGGGGGCAAATCCCCCATGGCGGGGGGCGTGCCTTTCCGACCTAACCCCCTTGACCCCCCGGCGAACCCCCAGCCAACAATGGTGGGCAAGCGGGGTCTGGGGGATGTGCCCCGTTCACGCCGACTGGAGTCAGCCTCTTTGAAAAAGGTCGGCCTTCGCCAAGTACGGGCGTAGCGTCGCTACTCCCCTACATTGAACCGGGGGTAAAGGGGGCTGCGCCCCCTCTACCCCCATTGCCCACCCTCGTTGGCTTTGGGTTCGCTGGCGTTTTGGGTCCCACTCGTGGCAAGGTTGCAGGGGTTGGCAACTTTCCCCATTTTTAAAAGAGGCTGACTTTAGTCGGAGGCCACCGTTTGACAAAAAGGCGCCGGCAAGTATAATTTTGAATGCAAGCTGCGGATGAAAGGGGGGACTATAAATGTACGCGGTGATTGAGAGCGGAGGCAAACAATATCAGGTTTCAGCCGGCACCGTAATTGAAGTGGAAAAGTTGCCGGTAGAACCAGGACAAGAAATTGAGATTGATAAAGTCCTAATGGTTGTGGACAACGGCAAAGTCCTCATCGGCAGGCCTTTTGTGGGAGGGGCCAAAGTTAAGGCTTTGGTCCAGGAGCACTTCAAGGGGCCTAAAATCATCGTCTTCAAGTATAGGCCTAAGAAGCGCTACCGCCGCAAAAAAGGCCACCGCCAGCTTTATACCCGCTTGCTCATCAAGGAGATAATAGCTTAAGGAAGGAGGTGAGGAGAAATGGCTCACAAGAAAGGCGGAGGTTCCAGCCGGAACGGTAGGGATAGCAACTCCAAGCGCCTTGGAGTAAAGCGCTATGGAGGTCAACTGGTAAGGGCCGGGACTATCTTGGTCCGCCAAAGAGGAACTAAGATTAAGCCTGGGAACAACGTGGGGGTAGGGAAAGATTATACCCTCTATGCCCTGGTGGATGGAATTGTAAAGTTTGAGAAGAAAGCCGGCCGAACTTGGGTGAGCGTCCTGCCGGTCTCGGCTTAGAAAGGAGGTTAGGCCGTTGTGTGCATGACCGAACTTACGTATCGGAGCGTGTGTGCAATATGTGCAATTGGAAGTGCAAAATGAAGCGCCTACTGAGTATTGCAGGGAGTTTATTGGGTTTGCTGGCATTTGGAGTGCTGATTGTCGCCCTAGCTCTGACTTTTGGCGGACTGCATAGAGGCCCAGAGCCAGGGTCTTGGATGTCTCAATCGCCCATCGAGACGCCGACTCAGCCACCTTACCCACTACCGGAGACACCTACACGCCCCCTCATCCCAACTATTCCGCCAACGGTGACCCGACCACCCAAGCCATCGCCAATCCCCAGCCCAACCCCCACGGCTACCCCTATCCCAACACCTCTGCCCTTGCCGCCTTCTTCTTTCTACGCCTTGTGGGCCGAGAACTTCCCAGAGGGTCAAGGGAGTGTCCTATGGCTTGCCGACCCCAGGGATATTGGAAGCCGCCGGGAAGTCCTGCGCTTTGACCGGGATGCCATTATTGAGGCGACTTTGTCACCCAATGGCCGAAAGTTGGCTTTGGTTACAACCTATTGGAAAACTTCTACATTATGGGTGGCTAACGCAGATGGTACTGATCTCCGGCAATTTGACCAAAGCTTAAGCCCACCCCTTGAGATCAGAGGATTATCCTGGAGCCGTGACAGCCGTATGCTAGCGTACGTAGGGTTTGTGGACGGAGAACAAACTATCATCGACAAGGCTGGGACGCCCGTTGTTGAACCTGCATTGCTGGACACTATAGAGTTGCTGGATGTCACTACTGGCCAGAAGCAGCACCTGGTGGAGGTTAACCCCAATGAAGCGCTATTCGTTATTGGTTGGTCAACCAATGGACGGGAGCTTTACTATGTAAGACGAGAAATAGGGTACGGATACGGGCTTTGGGTTATAGACCGAATTAGTAGAGAGGCCCATAAAATAATTTCTCTAGATAATGAACCAATTCTTCCCTTTCTTTCCCCAGATGGCTCAAAATTACTTATTGCTACCTATAAAGGACTGTCTTGGGTCTCAACAGATGGACGGGAGAAAGTAAACATACCAATCACACGACCGGAGCGAGGGTATCAAGCCATATGGTCCCCCAATTCCAGCGAGATAATCATAGGGCAAGCAGACGAACAGCGCCCAGTAGAGTATGTAAAGGCAATTAATGTTCATACCCTGGCTGTCCGAGAGATAGGCACATTCGAAGGCCGCAGGTGGCGATTTCTTAGCATATCTCCCGACTACCACTGGTTGGCTAGCTATCAATACTACACCGGCTTGCATTGGATATATCTCCCAACCGGGATGATGGTTCCTGTTCCCTGCCCACCAGATGGGTACTGCATCTTTGTGGCTTGGGTGCCAAGAATGAAAGCAGGCCAATAGGGGGAAGACAAAATGATTCACCATTTGTCTCACCTCAAGGCCATTGGGCTTTTCCTCCTACCCTCGGCCTTTCTCATCTTGATGGCAATGGCTTTGGCCTATTCGGACAGCTTGGAATTGGCGGCTGCTTCTCCTCTGGCACAGGCAACACCAACCTGCCCTCCATCCCATGCGGGTTGTCCTCAACCTCGGATACACGGTTACCAGCCCAGTCGCTATGAGATGCGCTCTACTTTCAATGACGCCGCCAGCAACTCTTTAGGGCACAAAGGGCCTACTTACGATAAAATCAATCGTGGCCTCCCCCCAAATATGACGCAGGAAATAGTCTCCTCTTTGCGGCCAATCCCCCATATTATTCTGAGGGGGATGGCCTGGCAGGAATCCCACTGGCTCCAGTTTGCCGAAGGAATGAATGATTCGGATGGCAAGTATGCTTGTACCCTGATTGGGTATTATACTCCTACTCAAAGCTGCGGCTATGGATTGATGCAAATCACTTCTTGCATGAGTGATGGTTGTGGTTGGTTTGCACCCATTCGGGTTGCTGGCGAGTTGACCTACAATCTTGGCACAGGCACAAACTTCCTCATAAAGAAGTGGAATGAGGTGCCATTCATTGGCAACAATGACCATACGGTGGCCGAGCAGTGGTACTATGCTGTCGCGGCCTACAACAGTTGGAAAGAGGTTAACGATCCAAACAGCAGCGCTTTTGATCCCAACCGTCCTCCCTACGGTGAGGGAAAATATTCTACTTTTCGCTATCCTTATCAAGAGAAGGTTTGGGGGTGGATGGCTCATCCGGAAATCGCTCAGGCAGGCTGGCATTGGCTGTGGAGGCCCGCACGCATTGCCGCTATTCCGCGGGGAATCTTTGGCCTTAGTAGCAGCGGGGATTGGCGGCCTCCCTCCTATACGCCTAAACCAGTCTTCCACCTTCTTCCCAACATCCACGTTGCCAACGGCGTGGGGCCAACCATAGTGTTACGGAACACCACAAGCCAAACATTGGCAGCGGATGTGGTGCTTTACAACGAAGACCACTCTTTCAACACTTGGTGGCTCGGCGCACCGGAGCCTCCTTATCCTTACCCCTATATTCGCTTATCCCCCTATGAGTCTCGTGCTTTGCGTGTAGCTAAAGCGTTTAACTCGGATGAGACCTTCAATGGTTACGCCTGCATCAGCGCCAGCGAAGGGGTAGAAGTTACTTTGCAACTGCCGCCTTATCCACACAAGGTCTTCCTGCCCCTCGCCCTCAAGAATTATAGCGGCAACTGCTACAATGAGGTCCAGAATGGAGGCTTTGAGGAGTTTGTGGACGGTAAGCCCCGTTATTGGACGGTGTCTTCTACCGATGGCTACCCATTGGCCGACGGCAATTGGTTTGCGAGCGGTCACTATGGGGCTTATATGGGTGGGTACGACTATGCCAATGATGTTTTGAGGCAATACATCTACATTCCCAATGACGCATTATCAGCAAACTTGACCTTCTTCTGGTATATGCAGAGCCAGGAGCCAACCCACTACCCCGCTTACGATTTCCTCTACATACGGTTACGAGACTTAGGTGGTAATCTTGTAGCGACGCTCGACACACTCAGCAACCAGAGTACCAGAGGAATATGGCAAACAGCAATGTATGATCTGTCGCCTTATGCTGGTCAATCATTGCGATTATCCTTTGAAGCCGAGACTGATGTCTCGAATCCAACCAGCTTCTTTGTGGATGATGTAAGCCTTTGGATTTGCAAGCCATAGAAGGCTCTCCAGCCATATCATAAGGCAAGGACGGCCTAACATCTCGCTAGAGCCGACCGTCTTTCAGGCGGTAATTAAACTTATTGTTGATGGAGGGAGAAAATGAAGAAAGGAATCCATCCAGAATTCTACACCGATGCCCAAGTGATATGCGCTTGCGGCAATACTTTCATAACCGGCGCTACCAAGAAGGTTATCCGCACCGATGTTTGCTCTGCTTGCCACCCATTTTTCACCGGTGAGCAGCGCATAGTGGATACAGGTGGGCAGGTTGAACGCTTCCAGAAGAGGTTGAAGAAGACCGAGGAACTGGCAAGAAAAGAAGGGGAATAAGATGCACCCCCGCTATCCTTCCGGCTGGATTGAAGTGATATGCGGGCCAATGTTCTCCGGAAAGACCGAGGAGCTAATCCGGCGGGTTAAAAGGGCCCGCATAGCCCGGCAAAAAGTCCAGGTCTTCAAACACAGCATAGATAGACGCTACCACTCGGAAAAAGTGGTATCCCATAGCGGAGCCGATTTGGAAGCTATACCTGTCACCGAAGCTCGCCAAATCTTGGAGTACCTTGAGCCTGACGTAGAGGTGGTAGCCATTGACGAGGCCCAGTTCTTTGACTGGGAAATAGCTGAAGTCTGCAATGAGCTGGCTGACAGGGGCATAAGGGTTATAGTGGCGGGGCTTGATATGGACTTCAGGGGCGAGCCATTCGGCCCTGTGCCACTTTTAATGGCTCAGGCCGAGCAAGTTGATAAGCTTTCGGCTATTTGCGTGATATGCGGAGCCCCCGCTTCCAGGACCCAACGCCTGATAAACGGCCGCCCCGCTTCCTACGATGACCCAGTAATCTTAGTAGGAGCACAGGAAATATACGAGCCCCGCTGCCGCCGTTGCCATACGGTTCTAAAAGGAGAGAACCATGGCGACTTTCGTGATTCTGTCCAAAGTGTCGGAGGAAGGGATAAAGAGGCTTAAAGATTTGAGCAAAATGGATGAAGAGTTTGAGAAAGAACTTAAGAGGGTTTGCCCTGATGTGAAGCGCATTGCGAGTTATGCCCTCCTTGGGGCTTACGATTTCCTCCACATCATTGAAGCCCCGGATGCTCTCTCGGCAGCGAAGGCGGCCCTTATCCTTAACTCCTTCGGTGCCACTTCAACCCAAACCCTTACGGCTATCCCGTTCAAGGAATTTGCCAAGATTGTGGAAACTATAAAATGAGCTTCAGTCGGTGGGCTGTTGCTCCTCCACCACCTCCTTCCCTTCTCAAAGCTTTCCCAAATATCCCGCCCTTGGTCATAAAAATTCTCTACAACCGAGGGGCCCAGACCCCTTCGCAAATTGAGGCCTTCATCAAGGGCGGAGAAGAGCCTTTTAACCCATTCAAGCTTAAGGATATGGATAAAGCCGTTACGCGCATCCGCAAGGCCATAAAGGGGCGGGAACCGATTGCTATCTACGGAGATTTTGACGTTGATGGAGTAGCGGCCACCGCTATCCTGCTGGAAACAATAAAAGCCTTGGGCGGAAACGCTATACCCTACATCCCCGATAGGCTTTACGAGGGCTACGGCCTCAACAAGCCTGCCCTCCGTTCCCTCGCCCGCAAAGGGATAAAGCTGGTCATAACCGCCGATTGCGGCATCCGCTCGGTGGAGGAAGCTCGCTTCGCCCGCCAAATCGGCCTTGACCTGATAATAACCGACCACCACTCATTAGGGCCGGAGATTCCCCCGGCCTTGGCCGTAATCAACCCCAAGAGGGAAGATTGCCCTTACCCATTTAAGGACTTGGCCGGTGTTGGAGTGGCTTTCAAGCTTTCCCAAGCCCTCTTCATGGCCAACCGCCGTGTCCCCATTGCTCCCGGCCTCAAAGAAGAGCCCAACTTTTACGACTTAGTGGCCCTGGGGACCATAGCCGATGTTGTGCCTTTGATAGGTGAGAACCGCACATTGGCCGTCCGAGGGCTTCAGCTTCTTAACTCTCCTGCAAGGCCAGGCCTAAAAGCCTTAATGCAAGTGGCAGGGATAACCCCCGGGACGGTTGACTCATATGCTATAAGCTTCATCTTGGGGCCACGCCTAAATGCCCCAGGCCGCCTCGCTACCGCTATGCTCAGCTTGGATTTGCTCACAAGCCGGGAAGAGGCTTTGGCTCTGGAGCTGGCCAGGGAGTTAGACCGCTGGAACAGGCAGCGCCAAAAGCTGATGAACGAGCATTTGGAGAAGGCCCGCCTAAAGGCCTTGGAAACCCTGGAGAAGAACTTGGTTATAATGGTAGGGGATGAAGGGTTCGCCCCAGGAGTGGTTGGGCTTGTCGCCAGCAAGCTTACAGAAGAATTCTACCGCCCAGCCATAGTCCTGGAGTTATCCCCCGAAAGGAGCCGGGGTTCGGCCAGAAGCATCCCCGAATTTGACATCACCAAGGCCTTGGACCAGTGCGCTGACCTCCTCCAGCGATACGGAGGACATGCTGCTGCAGCCGGCTTGACCCTTGAAACCCGCAACTTGCCTGCCCTCCAAGCCCGCTTGGAAGAGATAGCCCAAGAAAGCCTCAAGGGTTTGGACCTAATTCCGACTTTAACCATTGACGCCGAGGCCCCCTTGGACCAAATCACCCCGGAGCTTTGCCGTTACATCTCCAAGCTTGAACCGTTCGGCTACGCTAACCCTGAACCCCTGTTTCTTACCCGCCGGGTTCAAGTGCGGGACTACCGGCTTGTGGGGGAAGATTCCAAACACCTGCGCTTAACCCTCTCTTGGGCTTCAAAAAATTGGGTAGCTATAGGCTTCAGGATGGGGCCGAGGGCCGGAGAGATTAGAGAGTTTATGGACCTCGTCTATACTCCGAAGCTTGATTACTGGGGCAATCAAGAAAGCGTGCAACTACTTTTGAGGGATTTCCGGCCATCGCTCGGCGCTTGATTTAGGAGGTGGTGAAGGATGGAGGAAGGTTCATTATTGGCTTTAAGGCTTTCCCTTGTCTTTTTGTTCATTGCCCTGAATGCTTTCTTCTCCGGAGCCGAATTCGCCTTGGTTTCCACTAAAAGGGCTTCCGTGGAAATGAAGGCTTCCAAAGGGAGCCGCTCAGCAGCCGTAGCTTTGTATTTCCTCAACAACCCGGACCGCTACATAGCTGCCTCGCAAGTGGGTATAACCATAGCAAGCCTTGCTTTGGGATGGGTTGGGGAAGAAACCGTAGCTTACATCCTGATGCCTTTTGCCCGCCAAGCTTTTGGCTGGGCTGGGGACTTAGTTGCTCATTCGGCCGGGGCAATCCTGGCCTTCGGCATAATCACTTACCTACACGTCCTCTTGGGCGAGCAGGTCCCCAAAAGCCTGACACTGCGCTGGGGCGAGAAAGTATTCCTGGCCTCTTCCATCCCCATGCAATGGTTCTACGTAACCTTTAAACCGTTCATCTGGCTCCTGGACCGCTCTGCAGCCCTCATCCTTAAGCCTTTGGGGATAGAAGTCGGAACCGCACTCAAGGCCGCCCATACGGTTGAAGAGCTCAAAGCCCTCATTAAGGGAAGTTACCAGGAGGGAATTCTGGAGGAGACGGAAGAAGAGCTCATCACCAAAGTCTTTGACTTCGGGGAAAGGGCGGTAAGGGAGGTGATGGTACCGCGAACCGAAATTGTGGCCATAGAAGCTGATTCCACCTTGGCCGATTTTCTGGTGGAGTTCAAGCGCTCCCGGCATGCCCGCTACCCCGTTTACGAGGGCTCTCTGGACAACATCATAGGTTTCGTGGCTATAAAGGATGTGCTCCTCAACATAAGCCAGGAGCCGGAAAGCTTCTTGCGCAAAGTGCGGGAATTGGCTCGCCCAGCTTATTTCGTCCCCGAAAGCAAGCCAATTGATGAACTTATGAAGGAGATGAGGGCCAACCGTGTGCAGATGGCCGTAGTTATAGACGAATATGGAGGGACGGCCGGGCTTGTCACCCTTGAAGAGCTGCTTGAAGAGATAGTAGGCCGGGTTACCGATGAATCGGCTCTGGAAAAGCCAATCGTTGAAAAGGTCAAGGACAACGTCTTTTACCTTGATGCTGGCTTGAGGGTAGATGAAGTGAACGAAATCCTGAACCTGAGCCTGCCCGAGAGCGAAGACTATGAGACCTTAGCTGGGTTGATTTTTACTCGCCTCCAGCGGATTCCCAAGGAAGGCGATGAGTTGAAGTGTGATGGGATAACTTTGACCGTGGCCGAGATGAGGGGGCCACGGATTGTAAGGGTTAAGCTGACTAAAGCTTAGGCCAGGGGCTCCGCCCCCTGGACCCCCCATTTGCCCACCCCCGTGGGCTGAGAGTTTGCCGGCGTCTTGGGTCCCACTCGTGGCGGGGTTGCTAATGTGGGCTACTCGCCCCCTCTTTTGGTTTTGTGGGGGGACACCCCCCACAACCCCCCGCCAGGGGGCTTCGCCCCCTGGACCCCCGTTTTCCCACCCCCGTGGGCCGAGGGTTTGCCGGCGTTTTGGGTCCCACTCGTGGCGGGGTTGCTAATGTGGGCTACTCGCCCCCTCTTTTGGTTTTGTGGGGGGACACCCCCCACAACCCCCTGCCATGGGGGCTTCGCCCCCCTGGACCCCTCATTTGCCCACCCTCGGTGGCTTAGGGTTCGCCAGCGTATTGGGTCCC